>ENA-ORBV01007504-ORBV01007504.1-microbial-mat-metagenome-genome-assembly--contig:-NODE-7504-length-18710-cov-6.692052_pt1 | contig 18710 bp, 19 predicted proteins | sample MGYA00237777_ERZ505514 | MGnify/ENA primary metagenome ERZ505514 (study PRJEB26160, sample SAMN06269048) | microbial mat metagenome | isolation source: Oligotrophic lake microbial mat | place... | reverse complement strand
GGCACCTCGATGTCGGCTCGTCGCATCCTGGGGCTGGAGTAGGTCCCAAGGGTTGGGCTGTTCGCCCATTAAAGCGGTACGCGAGCTGGGTTTAGAACGTCGTGAGACAGTTCGGTCCCTATCCTCTGCGCGCGCAGGAAATTTGAGAAGAGCTATCCCTAGTACGAGAGGACCGGGATGGACGAACCTCTGGTGTGTCAGTTGTTCCGCCAGGAGCACCGCTGATTAGCTACGTTCGGAACGGATAACCGCTGAAAGCATCTAAGCGGGAAGCCGGCTTCAAGATGAGATTTCCATGACTTAGGTCGAGAGGCTCGCAGCTAGACTACTGCGTTGATAGGCCGGATGTGGAAGTGGGGACTAAAGACCCATGAAGCTGACCGGTACTAATAAGCCGATAAATTGATAACACCCCACCTCACCGTTAGTGTGTGCAGCAATGCGCCGGTAGCGATGGTGAATGAGAATGATTCTCGCGTCCACTTTGTGGTTCCCGATTTACGGTCGGGAACTGCTTTCAACCCGCTGGTTGGGCTTTGCTCAGCCGGTGCGCGTTGACCGCAAACTGATACATAAATCAATAATGTTTCGGCGGCCATAGCGAGAGGGAAACGCCCGGTCCCATTCCGAACCCGGAAGCTAAGACTCTCTGCGCCGATGGTACTGCAAGGGTGACCTTGTGGGAGAGTAGGACACCGCCGGACTTCTTTGTAAAGTGGCCACCCCAGTTGTTGAAAAACAGCGCGGGGGTGGCCATTTTGCGTTAACCGGATCAAGCTATCGACCTCGAGGAGCATCGTGAGCGACACGCGAGGCGGACCGCCGCCAGGCAAGGGTCATGCCAGGAAGCCGGACGAGAAGCGGCTCTGGACACAGGGCGGCTCTCCTGCCAGGGGCGACCGCGACGCGCGCCAACGGGAGACACCAGAGGATCGTGACCCGTTCGGCATTCGTTCGGTCAGGGCGTTCCACGAGGCGCCCGAGATTCCAGAGGACGTTACTCCCAAGCAGCTTGACCGGATTGCGCTCAATGAACTCAAGACCCTCAGCAAGGAAAACGCCGAGGGGGTCGCACGGCATTTGGTGATGGCAGCACGCCTGATCGAGGACGACCCGGACTTGGCCCATCGCCATGCGATTTCGGCCGCTCGACGGGCCGGTCGCATCGGCGTTGTGCGCGAGACGCTTGCGATCACTGCATACGCAACGGGCGACTACGCCTTGGCGCTGCGCGAACTGCGCACCTATCGCCGCATCACCGGGCGCGATGACCAGCTGCCGATGATGGTCGACTGCGAACGCGGCCTCGAACGTGCCGACCGCGCTCTCGAGCTTGGGCATTCCGTGAGCCGAGCATCCCTAGCGGTGCCAGTGCAAGTCGAGCTCGCGATTGCGATGTCCGGCGCACGACTCGATCTCGGTCAAGTCGACGCTGCGCTGGTTGAACTTGAGATTGCGCAATTGGATCCCTCGACCGCCTACTCATTCAGCCCAGCACTCTTTGCCGCCTATGGCGTTGTGCTTGAAGAACTCGGGCGGGATGCTGAAGCGAACCTGTGGTTTGAGCGAGCCGATGTCGCCGCAGATGCGCTCGACAACGAGGATGGCGCTGATGACACGATCGAAGTCGTCGAGGAGGAGCTTGGCGTCGAGGAGGAGCTTGCTTTCGAGGAAACGAAGCTTGACGATGAGCAGTAGCCCACTTTACGGCGCAGCGGTCGTGCTCGCCGACCTCGACGGTGTGATCTATCGCGGGCCCGCGGCCATCCAATATGCCGTTGAGAGTATGAACGCGATCAATGAGTCGGTCCGAGTCGGCTACATCACCAACAACGCGTCGCGCACCGACGTCACGGTCGCCGCGCACCTTGCTACCCTCGGATTGCAGGTCGAACCGGGGGATGTCGTGACCTCATCGCAGGCCGCCGTGCGCCTGCTCGCAGGACTTGTGCCGGCGGCATCCACCATTCTGGTCGTTGGTGGCGATGGGCTGACCAACGAGGTCGAGCGCGCTGGGTTCACCGTGACCCGGTCTGCCGATGACGACCCTGCCGCTGTTATCCAAGGATTCGCCCCAGAAGTTGGCTGGCTGCAGCTCGCCGAGGCGGCCTTTGCGCTCAAACCCCGAGCGAGCGCCGAGATTCCGTGGGTGGCGACGAACACGGACTGGACGATCCCGCAAGCCCGGGGCACGGCGCCGGGCAACGGCACCCTTGTTTCTGCCGTGCACACTGCGGTCGGTCGACTGCCGATCGTTGCTGGAAAGCCTGAGGTCGCGATCTTCGAAGAGGCCTTCACCCGATTCGGTTCGAGAGAGGCGGTCATGATCGGCGACCGCCTCGACACCGACATTCTCGGAGCGAATCGAGCTGGCATCCGATCGATTTTCGTGCTTACCGGCATCGACCAAGCCAAGCAACTGCTGGCCGCGGTGCCGAACGAGCGCCCGACCTACATCCTCGATGACCTTCGCAGTATGCACGAGCCGTACCCGCCGACCGAGGTGCGCGAGAAGCGCGGCGCGGTTCTGACGAGCGTCGCAGATGCCACGGTGAAGCGAACCGGCCTCACACTGTCGGTCGAACGTGGCTCTGGCATCAACCTGCTACGAGCTGGCGCTGCTGCTATCTGGAGTGCGCCGGCCGCGATCTACGCGCTGGACGTGCCTGCCGAGCTCTACCGGGATCGGTGACGTAGAACGGATCGGGAAACACAACGACTTCGACGTCGTTGAATGCACCGTTGAAAATGACCACGGGTCCGCTGGCCCCGAGTATGCCCACGAGCGTACCTGAGAATGTTGCCGAGATGAGGGCAGTATCAGTGCCTGTCGACTCCCATTTTGTCACCTCAAACACGAAATCTGTCTTCTGCTCGGGAACGTCATACTGATATCCCCACGTTGCCACATCATCGGTGCCGCCGGTCGGTGGTCCGGAGAAATTGACCTCTGAAAGATCTTGCACCGGCCCGGTGGCCCCAGTGAACCCAAAGACGCCGAACGTCAACTGACGGGCATCAGGTGAGGTTGCGGAAGGAAACGCGAGCTGAAGGTACGTCCTGCCCTCTGGATCCAGACTCGGCGCACCGCCGGCAAAGTATGACGCGCTCGGAGCGCTCCCGGTCCAATCGACGCCGTCGACGAGCATCGCGGCCGCTGGCGAGCTTGGCTCTGCCTCTGGCGCAGCGGACTCTGCCGCAGGTGCAACTCCTTCATTGTCAGGAGCTTGCACCGGTGAAGCCGGCGCGCAGCCGACGATCAACGATCCCGCAGCGACCATAACGAGGGTGAATCTCAACAATGCCATCGAGGTCATGACGAAAGCATCGCAGGTGCACCACGATTGGTCACTACATGCGCGCCCCAGCTCTGGCTGGCGGCTGACCAAAGAATAGGATTCAGTCATGGACGACACCCTTTCCTCCGAGTCGGATGCCCTGCTCTCGCGCCTTCGCGCGATTGAGGATCAACCGCTCGAGACGCGGGCCGAAGCGTTCACGCACCTGCACGATGAGTTGCGGCAGCGGCTCGAAGGCGGGGACCAACCTGCCTGAGCGACTTGACACGGCGCTGGCTTCACGGGGCCAGGCCCGCTCGCGCACTCACGCCGCAAAACTCATCGCGGCTGGGCTCGTCACGATTGACGGGCATCCAGCCGTCAAGCCCTCTGCTCCGGTCGAGGCGAATCAGGTCATCGCGGTCGCTTCGAGCGACCACTACGTGAGCCGAGCCGCGCACAAACTCATTGCCGCGCTCGACGCCTTTGAACTGGATGTCACTGGTCGCGTCGCGCTCGACGCCGGCGCGTCAACTGGCGGCTTCACGCAAGTGTTGCTCGAGCGCGGCGCGCGTCACGTGCTCGCCATCGATGTCGGTCACGGCCAACTCGCGCCCGAGATTCGAGCCGATGCCAGCGTTAGCACCGTCGAGGGATTCAACATTCGTAAGCTTTCGCGAGAGTTCATCGAGGCGCAGCGCGCGGTGCCAGAGCCGCCGACCCTCGTCACGGCCGATCTGTCGTTCATCTCATTGCGGATGGTGCTGCCCGCCATGGTCGAATCCGTCGGTCTGGATGCCGACTACGTGCTCTTGATCAAGCCACAGTTTGAGGTCGGACGCACGGGCATCCGCGAGGGAATCGTGCGCGATGTTGGTCTGCGCCAGGACGCGGTCAACTCGGTGCTGTGGGCGGCGTGGGATATTGGCTTGCCGACGGCGGGCGTCATCCCCTCCCCAATCGCCGGCGGGGCAGGCAACCGCGAGTATCTGGCCTGGTTGAGTGCTGCTGTCGGCAGCAATCCGACAGAATGGAGACTGCAGGTCTCTGCCATGGCCTGAGCCCCGCTGCCGCCGATGATAAAGGAGCACGATCCCGTGACATCCGAACGGCACATTCTTGTGGTCGCGCACACCGGGCGATCCGACTCTATGGATGCCGCGATTGAAGTATGTCGCCAGCTCATTGCCGGGGGCATCACGCCCGTGCTTACGACCGACGAGTATCTCGACATCATCGCTGAAGCGCCAGACCTCGCGGATATCGCTCGGCTCGGCGAAACCGTGCAGATTGGCGATCTTGAGCTTGTGATCGTGCTGGGGGGAGACGGCACGATTCTGCGGGCGGCCGAGCTCGCACGCGGCTGTTCTGCCCCACTCCTCGGCGTGAATCTGGGTCACGTGGGGTTTCTGGCGGAAAGCGAGCGTGAGAACCTCACCGAGACCATCGCGCGCGGACTGGCGAAGGACTACCTCGTCGAGGAGCGGATGACCCTCTCGGTGCGCGTCAAGCTCGACGATGAAGTGGTGTACGAAACGTGGGCGCTCAATGAGGCGACGGTCGAAAAAGCCAGCCGAGAGCGGATGCTCGAAGTCGTTATCGAGGTAGACCAGCGACCGCTCTCGAGTTTCGGCTGTGACGGCGTCGTGATGTCGACGCCGACCGGCTCGACCGCATACTCCTTCTCGGCCGGCGGTCCGATTGTCTGGCCGAGCCTTGACGCGATCCTGCTTGTGCCGCTCAGCGCGCACGCGCTATTTGCTCGACCCCTCGTTGTCGGCCCCGATTCCGCCTTGGCGGTCGAGCTGCTGCACCGAACTCAAGGTACGGGAATCCTGTGGTGCGACGGGCGTCGTTCGTTCGACCTGCCAGCGGGCGCCCGGGTAGTCGTGCGGCGGTCCCCGGTACCGGTGCGACTCGCACGGCTCAGTCAAGGCCCGTTCACCGATCGACTCGTGAACAAGTTCAACCTGCCCGTGACCGGCTGGCGGGGTCCGGTCGGCGAGGAGGCCCGGGGTACATGATCGAGGAGGCTCGAAGTACATGATCGAGGAGATTTCGATTCGCAATCTGGGCGTGATCGGAGAAGCGCGCCTCCCGCTAGGGCCGGGCTTTACCGCCCTCACCGGCGAGACCGGTGCAGGCAAGACCATGGTGGTTTCGGCGCTCGGGCTGCTGCTGGGCGAGCGCGCTGACAGTGCCGCGATCCGCTCTGGCAGTTCTCAAGCTGTCGTCGAGGGACGGTGGCAAATCGACGCCAACGGCCCAGTCGCCGACCGGGTTCGGGATGCCGGTGGCGACCTCGACGGGCAGGAATTGATCCTGGGCCGATCCGTCTCGACGGAAGGGCGAAGCCGCGCGGTCGTCGGCGGGCGAAGCGCCCCGGTCGGCGTGCTCAACGAGATCGGCCAGCAACTTGTGGTCGTGCACGGTCAATCTGATCAGGTTCGACTGCGGTCAGCGACCGCACAGCGCGAGGCGCTTGATCGCTTCGCCGGCGCTGAATTCGGCACCGTGCTCGCTGACTATCAGAACGTGTACCGCAGATGGCAGTCCAATCAGGGCGAGCTGGATGTGATTGTTGCCGAGCGCGACCGTCGTTCCCGCGAGGCTGAGGATCTTCGCGTCGCCATGGCCGAGATCGAAGCCTCGAACCCGCGTCGTGGAGAAGACATTGAGCTCGCCGAGCGCGCCGACCGGCTGACGAATCTCGAAGACCTGAGGATGGCCGGAGTCTCGGCGCATGACGTGCTCTCCTCCGATTCTGCAGATGATGTGCACGACGTCGCGAGCATGCTGACGACCGCGCGGCGCCAACTCGAGCGTGTTGCGGGGCATGACGCAGCCCTCGGGCCGATCGCCGAGGCGATCGCCGCGGCATCATTCAGCGTCGGCGAAATCTCCGGGCAGCTTTCGAGCTACCTTGCGAACCTTGACGCAGATGGCGGTCGAGAACTCGAAACCGTGCAGGAGCGTCGCGCGGAGCTTGCAGCACTTGCACGAAAGTACGGTCCGAGCCTCGATGAGGCGATCGACTATCTAGATACCGGCAGCGGGCGGTTGCTCGAGCTCGACAACGATTCGACGCGCATCGATGCGCTGCGCCTCGAGGTTGAGGCCGACCGCGCTCGACTGATTGAGTTGGCCGCCGAGCTCAGCGGGATCCGCCGGGAGAATGCCATCCGGCTGTCTGAACGGGTGACGTCAGAGTTGGCGGCGCTTGCGATGGCGAACGCTGCCGTGACGGTAACCGTTGAGGATCGCCCAGACTATTCAATGAGCGGCAAAGACCAGGTCTCGATTCTGCTGCGTCCGCATTCCGGCGCGGAACCGCGGCCGCTCGGGCGTGGGGCATCCGGCGGCGAGCTGTCGCGCGTGATGCTTGCGATCGAGGTCGTGATCGCCGGGAGCGACCCGGTGCCGACCTTCATTTTCGACGAAGTGGATGCCGGTGTTGGCGGGGCTGCCGCGATCGAGATCGGGCGTCGGTTGGCGCGCCTCAGTCGCACCGCGCAGGTTATTGTCGTGACCCACCTCGCTCAGGTTGCTGCCTTCGCCACCAACCATTTGCGAGTAACGAAGGACAGCGACGGCGCCGTCACCGCATCGAGCGTTCAGCAGCTCGACGGCGAGGAGCGCATTTCAGAGATGGCTCGACTGTTGAGTGGCCTGCCCGACAGTGAGTCCGGCCTGACTCACGCGCGAGAACTCATCCAATCTGCACGGGAGTTCGCCGATCGGTAGCTCCCAGACTTGCCAGCGCTCAAGTTTGGAACCGCTCGGCACGAGAACCGGCTAGTCACGCACCGGAACGGTGACCTCGGTGGGGGTCTCGCCCTGACGCGCCTCGAAGATCATGTCGATCGAGACGGCGCCCGATCCCACACCGCTTGGCGTCGTTAACACGTGGCTGGTCGGCGCGAAGTCGGAAGTGCACACCTGATCGGTGGGAGCCGCAAAACGTAGCACCAACATCGACTCGCTGGGCGCCTCGAGCGAACGCGGCACGCTCGGGCAACCGGATGAGCCCCACGTGATGACCGTAAGCGTTGCACGATCGTCGGTCCACACGGCGATCGGCTCTTCGCCGAGCCCCTCCGTCTCTGTGAGCGTCACTCCAGACGGAACCCCGCGGATTGTCTCGGTGGCGATGCTGGCTGCTGGCGAACATCCGGCAAGAATCAACGCGATCGATGCTGCAACGGTGACGGCTGCTACGAGACGGAAGCGAGGCGAGGCAGTGACGGTAACAGAGTGCATATCACGAGCGTACGCGGCAAGAGCCACGCGTGTCGAGAGTGATGGTCAGCTACTGCGCATAAGATGGAACCCCGTGGTGGACAACTTTGAGCGGCACGTGAGCAAGCACATTTTCGTCACCGGTGGTGTCGTCTCGTCCCTCGGCAAAGGCCTCACCGCCGCGAGTCTCGGCAACCTCCTCACCGCCCGCGGGCTGCGTGTCGTCATGCAAAAGCTCGACCCGTATCTGAACGTCGATCCTGGCACGATGAACCCGTTCCAGCACGGCGAAGTCTTCGTTACCGACGACGGTGCAGAAACCGACCTCGACATTGGGCACTACGAACGCTTCCTCGACATCAATCTGGATCAGGCGGCTAACGTAACAACTGGGCAGATCTACTCGACCGTTATCGCGCGCGAACGTCGGGGTGAGTACCTGGGCGACACTGTGCAGGTCATCCCGCACATCACAGACGAGATCAAGCGGCGGATGCGACTGCAAGCCCAACCGGGACCAGACGGCCAACCCGCGCCAGACGTGATCATCACCGAGATCGGTGGCACCGTCGGTGACATCGAGAGTCAGCCGTTTATCGAATCCGCGCGCCAAGTGCGTCACGAACTCGGTCGCAAGAATGTCTTCTTCGTGCACGTCTCGCTCGTGCCATTCATGAACGCGTCCGGTGAGCAGAAGACCAAGCCGACCCAGCATTCGGTTGCGGCTCTGCGCTCGATCGGTATTCAGCCCGACGCGCTCGTGCTGCGCAGCGACCGACCGGTCTCAGAAGCGAATAAGCGCAAGATAGCCCTCATGTGCGATGTTGACGAGGCCGCGGTCGTCAATGCCGTCGATGTCACGAGCATCTACGACATCCCGACGATGCTGCACGACCAAGGCCTCGACTCGTACATCACCGAGCAACTCGGGCTCGAAGCATCCGACGTCAATTGGGACGGCTGGCGCGAACTGCTCGAAACGGTGCACGACCCCAAGTTCGAGGTGACGATCGGCTTGGTGGGCAAGTACATCGACTTGCCGGATGCCTACCTGTCGGTCACCGAGGCACTTAAGGCCGGCGGGTTCGCCCACAAGACGAAAGTCGCGATCCGGTGGGTTGCCTCAGACACCTGCGAAACACACGACGGAGCCGCGAAACAGCTCTCTGACCTCGACGGCATCTGCGTGCCGGGCGGCTTCGGGGTGCGAGGCATCGAGGGCAAGCTCGGGGCGCTCAAATTCGCACGCGAAAACAACATCCCGGCGCTCGGACTCTGCCTCGGGCTGCAGTGCATGGTGATCGAGTTCGCGCGCGACGTCGTTGGGCTGGCCGGGGCATCCTCGACCGAGTTCGACCCAGACACCGAGTATCCGGTGGTTGCGACGATGGCCGAGCAAGTGGACATCATTGCCGGGGGAGACTTGGGCGGCACCATGCGGCTCGGGCTGTACGAGGCAGCACTCGCCCCCGGTTCGATCGTCGAGGAGTTGTACGGCGCTGCAACAATTGCAGAACGCCACCGCCATCGCTACGAGGTCAACAACGCCTATCGGCAGCAGATTGCGGATGCCGGACTCATCTTCTCGGGGATCTCGCCAGACCGCACTCTGGTCGAGTTTGTTGAATTGCCGCGCGAGGTGCACCCGTTCTACGTCGGGACCCAAGCACACCCGGAGTTGCGGTCGCGACCCAACCACCCGCATCCGCTGTTTCGAGGGTTGATTGGAGCAGCGCTGGAGCGACAGCAAGCGAGCCGCCTGTTCGAGGTCGCTGAGGTCGCTGAGGTCGCTGAGGTCGCCGAGGTCGCTGATGTCTGAAGCTGACTGGGCTGACGATGGCTCGGCGCAGGCGTGGGGCACAGATAGCGAACTTCTCGCTGATGACCCGATACACCGACCGGTCAGCGACTCCGAGACGATCTTTCAGGGAGTCGTGTGGAACGTCGTTCGAGAGCGGTTCGAGCTTGAGGGCACGACGATTGCTCGGGAGTTCATCTCGCACACCGGTGCCGTTGCGATCCTGGCGATCGACGAGCGGGACCGAGTGCTGCTGATCAAGCAGTATCGTCACCCGATTCGTGCACGTGACTGGGAGTTGCCCGCCGGACTCCTAGACGTTCTCGGGGAAGCGCCGGTGATGGCCGCGCAACGCGAACTCGCCGAAGAAGCCGACCTCGTCGCCGACGATTGGTCGCTGTTGTGCGACTTTGCGAGCTCTCCTGGCGGCAGCAATGAGGCGATTCGCGTGTATCTGGCGCGCGGTGTTCGCGCGGCTCCGGAGGCTCACGAACGCACCGACGAGGAGGCTGGCATCGAGGTGCGCTGGGTTCCGCTGGACGATGTCGTGAACGCGATCCTCGACCGGCGGGTGCAGAACTCGATCCTGATCATCGCCGCTCTGACGGCGCACACGGCACGAAACCGCGGTTGGGACAGCTTGGGCAATGCGGATTCGCCGTGGCCGCGGCATCCGCTCAGTCGTTCTGAGCAGTGAATTCTCGGCAGTGACCATGGCAACGGAAACCGCAGCAGCGAGCTCGACGCCGCTTCCGGTTGCGGTCGACAAGTTCTTGCGGCACGTCGCGGTAGAGCGCGGCCTGTCGAAGAACACCCTCGAGGCGTACACGCGAGATTTGAACAGCTACACCGGTTCGCTTGCCCGCCGCGGCATCGAGAGTGTGCAGTCGATCAGTTCGGTGGATGTCTCGGCCTTCGCCAACGAGTTGCGCTCGCGTACCGAGCGACCGCTCGCTGCATCGTCGCTGGCGCGAATGCTGTCGTCAGTTCGCGGGCTGCACCGCTTTCTGCTCGACGAGCAGCTGGTCGATGCGGATGTCTCGGCCGAGATTGCCGCGCCGAAGCTCGCTATGCGATTACCGAAAGCGATCAGCATTGAGCAAATGGCGGCGGTGCTGGCGGCCACCGATGGCGACGAGCCGCAAGCGTTGCGTGACAAGGCGCTGCTCGAACTGCTGTACGCCACGGGCGCCCGCATATCGGAGGCTGTTGCGCTCAACGTCGACGACGTGATCGAGGGCGACGTCGTCCGCCTCCTTGGTAAGGGCTCCAAGCAGCGAATCGTTCCGGTCGGCAGTTTCGCGAGATCGGCGATCGAGGCCTACCTCGTGCGCGCTCGACCGATATTCTCAGCGCGGGGCTTGGCAACCCCAGCACTCTTTCTTGGCGTGCGCGGTCAGCGGGTATCGCGGCAAAACGCGTGGCTGATCATTCGCGCTGCAGCAGCACGCGCGCACCTCGGTTTCGAGATCTCGCCGCACAGTTTTAGGCACTCGTTCGCCACCCATTTGCTGTCCGGCGGCGCAGATGTTCGCGTGGTTCAGGAACTGCTCGGCCACGCCTCGGTAGCAACCACCCAGATCTACACGCTCGTGACGGCCGATTCGCTGCGCGATATGTATACGACGGCGCATCCGCGCGCACGCTGAAGTGAATCGCATGCGCGAGTTGAACCCTCAGGTTGAGGTCGAGGTGACCACGATTGCTCGACGCGTGTGCTGCGAGCACTGTGGAGAGCGCCGCGTACACTTTTTTCCATGACTGCACCACTGGACGACTCGGCCGTGCTCCCAGGCTTCGAGACCCAGTTGCTCGGGCCGACTGGCCGTCCGGTTACGGTCTTTCCCGAGCCAACCCCGTTGCGTGGGCACGGACCGGCGCGCATCATCGCCCTGTGCAACCAGAAGGGTGGTGTCGGCAAGACGACTACCACGATTAGCCTTGGGGCCGCGTTGGCCGAGTATGGCCGCCGGGTGCTTGCCGTCGACTTTGACCCACAGGGGGCGCTGTCGGCAGGTCTTGGTGTGCCGACGCACGATGTAGCAACAATTTACGACCTCTTGCTCGGTACGGTGAAGAACCCCACCGAGGCGATCATCCAGACCGACTACCAGAACCTCCATGTCATTCCGGCCAACATTGACCTCTCTGCGGCGGAGGTGCATCTCGTCAACGAAGTCGCGCGCGAGACGATTCTCGCTCGAGTACTCAAGAAGGTCAGCGATCAGTACGACGTGATCCTCATCGACTGTCAGCCTTCACTCGGGCTGCTGACGGTCAACGCGCTGACGGCCGCGCACGGCGTGTTGATTCCGCTGGAGTGTGAGTTCTTTGCACTTCGTGGAGTTGCGCTGCTTGTCGAGACGATCGACAAGGTGCGTGATCGCCTGAACCCGGCCATCGAGCTCGACGGTATTCTTGCGACCATGTATGACTCGCGCACCCTGCACTCCCGCGAGGTGCTCGAGCGCGTCGTTGAGACCTTCGGCCCGAGCGTCTTCGAAACCGTCATTGGACGCACGGTCAAGTTCCCGGATGCCAGCGTCGCTGGCGCGCCGATCACTAGCTTCGCGCCTGAGCACTCCGCCGCGGAGTCCTATCGCCAACTCGCGAGGGAACTGATTCACCGTGGCGCCGTCGCGTAGCGCGGTGCCCGTTGCGAATGAGCAGGATGCCGCGGAGCCAAGCGCCGCGCACCTCGCCGCGGCGGATATCGATTCGACATCGAATGGCTTCTCGGTCTCGCTCAGCAACTTCAACGGGCCGTTCGATCTGCTGCTATCCCTCATCGCCAAGCACGAACTTGACATCACTGAAGTCTCGCTCTCCACGATCACCGACGAGTTCATCTCCTACCTCCGAGGGCTTGACGCGGTCGAGGAGCTGGATCAAGCCAGCGAGTTTCTTGTCATCGCCGCGACCCTACTCGATCTGAAGGTTGCCGGACTGCTGCCGCAGGGCGAGCTCGTGGACGCCGAGGATGTCGCACTGCTTGAGGCGCGCGACCTGTTGTTCGCTCGGCTCCTGCAGTACCGAGCGTTCAAAGAGGCAGCGTCGTGGTTCTCTACGCAGCTAGACACCGAGTCTCAACGGCACTCCAGAACGGTTCGGCTCGAGGAAAAGTACCGCACGCAAACGCCGGAGCTTGTCTGGACGCTCACCCTCGAGGACTTCGCCGCGCTCGCCGCCATCGCGTTGGCGCCACGCGAGATTCCAACGGTGGGGCTCGATCACTTGCACGCTCCGCTCGTAAGCATCCGAGAGCAGGCTGCCCACGTTGTCGCGCTCTTGCGCCGCGGTGAGTCACTCACCTTCCGCCAGTTGATCGCCGGGGCTGACGCCAGAGGCGTTATCGTTGCGAGGTTCCTTGCGGTGCTTGAGCTCTATCGCGGCGACGCCGTCGCGTTCGAACAGCTCGAGCCGCTCGGCGAACTCACCATCAGGTGGACGGCCGAGCATTGGAACGACGACACCCTTTCGACCCTCGGAGCAGAATATGGCAGTTGACGGAGCCGTCACCGTTGAGGTCGCAGCGATCGGCCCGGCCGGTCACGACAGGGAAGTGCTCGAGATCGCGCGCGCGCTCGAAGCCATTCTCATGGTCGCCGATGAACCGCAGAGCCTGGTCTCTCTTGCGACCGCGCTCGGCGTTCCGGTCGCAGCTATTCGGCAGTCGATCGAACGACTTGTCGCCGATTTCGATGGCGAGAGCACAAGCATCCGTCGTGGTTTCGAGCTTCGCGAAGTCGGTGGCGGATGGCGCATCTACGTGCGCGGCGAGTTCGACGACGCCGTGCGAGATTTCGTGCTCACCCAGAACCCGACTCGCCTCAGCCAGGCGGCGCTCGAAACGCTCGCCGTGATTGCATACAAACAGCCGATTTCGCGCGGTGCGATCGCCTCGATTCGCGCCGTGAACGTCGACTCGGTCGTGCGCACGCTGCTCGGTCGCGGGCTCGTGACCGAAGCCTTCACCGACAGCGAGACCGGTGCGATCCATTACGAGACGACCGAGCTGCTGCTCGTGCAGCTCGGCATCAACTCACTCGACGAGCTGCCTCGCATCTCGCCGCTGCTCGCAGATGGCTCAGGAGGCTTCGATGATTTCGGGTAGCGTCGAGGGCGAGCGACTGCAGAAGGTGATGGCCGCCGCTGGCGTGGCCTCCCGTCGAGTGTCTGAGAACATGATCGCGGCCGGTCGAGTCACCGTCAACGGCGAGCCCGCAACAGAGCCGGGTCGCCGCGTGCTTGCGACCGACCTAGTCTCGGTCGATGGGGTGGCTGTGCAGCTTGACGTGAGCAAGCGGTACATCATGCTCAACAAGCCGGTCGGGGTGGTCAGTTCGCTCGCTGACGAAAACGGTCGGCCCGATTTGCGGCAGTTCACGAACGAGTACGAGGAGCGCATGTACAACGTCGGGCGGCTCGATGCCCAAACCTCAGGTCTGCTCGTGCTGACCAACGATGGTGAACTGGCGCACGTGCTCGCCCACCCATCTTTCGGCGTGTCCAAGACCTACATCGCGAAAGTCTCCGGTGTCGTCAGCGCGCAAACCATCTCCAAGCTCACGAAGGGGATCGAGCTTGAGGATGGCCCGATTGCCGCTGACCGGGCGCGGGCGCTCGGTGCGGCATCCGCCGGTGCGACCCTGGTTGAGCTCACCCTGCACTCGGGTCGCAACCGCATCGTGCGCCGCATGATGGATGCGGTCGGGCACCCTGTCATCGACCTCGTGCGACGGCAGTTCGGGCCGCTCCATCTCGGCAGTTTGCCCGTCGGCGGAATGCGCGATCTCACGTCGGTTGAGCTCGGCCAGATATTGACGATTGTGCGGGATGCCGCGGCCGGGCCAGCTGGGATCGTGCCAGCTGAGATCGTGCCAGCGGCGACATCAACGGATGACGGCAATGGCTAGCGGGCAAGCCCGCCTGCGCGGGCCGGTGCGCATCGTCGGTGCCGGACTTCTCGGGGCAAGCCTCGGACTTGCTCTGCGCGCGCGCAACATCGACGTGATTCTCGCCGACGCCTCGCCATCGACACTCGCGCTCGCCATCGATTACGGTGCCGGCCGCAAAGCCGAGCCGGGGGATGCCCCAGAGCTCATCGTGGTCTGCGTCCCGCCAGATGTGACGGCGGTGACGGTAGCGGCTGAGCTCGCGAACTACCCGGAGGCGCTTGTCACCGACGTTGCAAGCGTCAAGCTTGCACCGCTCGCAGAATTGCGCGCGATGGGCGCCGACCTTACTCGCTACATTGGCTCGCATCCGATGGCCGGTCGTGAACGCGGCGGGGCCGTGTCTGCGCGAGCCGACCTCTTCGACGGTCGACCGTGGGTGATCGCCGGGCACGACAAGATCAGTTACCGAAGGGCTGCCCCCCTTGAGAGTTTGGTGCTTGACCTCGGCGCCATTCCAATCGAAATGGATGCCGCTGACCACGACGCGAGTGTTGCCCTCGTCTCGCACGTGCCGCAAGTGGTCGCATCCTTGCTGGCCGCCAGGCTCGTCGGTGCGTCAGACTCGGCAGTCGCGCTCGCGGGGCAGGCACTGCGCGACACGACGCGGATCGCGTCGAGCGCGCCAGAGCTGTGGGTGCAGATTCTGGCAGCGAACTCGGCCTCCGTCGTCGAGATTCTTCAGGAGTACCGCCAAGACCTCGATGCGGTGATCGAAGCGCTAGCAAGCCCGACGGCAAACGGCGCGCGGCGCACGATCGCCGACACGATCGCCGGAGGAAACGCCGGGGTCACGCGCATCCCCGGAAAGCACGGGCAGGCGCTTCACTTCAGCCAACTCATGATCAAGGTCAGTGACAGTCCTGGGGAACTCGCGCGACTGCTGACTGAGATTGGAGCGGCCGGAGTGAACATGGAGGATCTGCGGCTCGAACACTCACCAGGTGCCCAGTTTGGCCTTGCCGAAATCTCCGTGCTACCGCAGGCCGAGTTGGCGCTTGCCGCGGAACTCGCGGCTGGTGGCTGGGAGATTGTCGGGGCAACAGCATGACTATCGTCGTCGCGATCGACGGGCCAGCCGGCAGTGGAAAGTCGAGCGTGTCCCGGGCTGCCGCGCGCAATCTGGGCTTTAATTACCTCGATACCGGTGCGGCCTATCGCGCGCTCGCATGGCGCTGTATGGCCGAGGGTATCGATACGCACGGCCCGGCTGACATCGTTGAGTCACTTGCCACTTTCGACTTCAGCATTGGTACCGAGCCGGATCGATATTTCGTCAAAGTCAGTTCTGAGGACGTGACGAAAGACATCCGTCTGCCGAGTGTCACCGCCCTCGTCAGCAACGTAGCTCGCGTCCCAGAGGTTCGCGCCCACCTCACCGGCCTGTTCCACGCCATCATCCAAGCTTCGAGTAAGCCGGGAATTGTGGTCGAAGGCCGCGACATCACGACCATTGTGGCCCCGGACGCAGCTGTGCGCATCCTGTTGACCGCAAGTGAGGAGGCTAGAATGGCTAGGCGCTCTGCGGAACTTTCCGGGGAATCCGCCGCCAAGACAGCGCGGGAACTCAGCGACCGCGACAAACGAGACTCGCGAGTCGTTGACTTCATGAACGCCGCCAAGGGTGTCATCACGCTCGACTCCACCGATCTTGACTTCGACCAGACCGTCGCGGCTGTCGTGGAGTTGGTGCGCACGCGAACATAAGGACTTTAGTCATGACCGACAACGACGACGACTTTCCGGAGCTTGACTCCGGGCTTGCCGATCGCATCCGCACTATCGATGACGACGAAGCAGCGCAGCGTGCGAGTTCCCTCCGTGCAGGGCTGGTTGACTACGACCTCAACGAAGAAGACCTCGGGCTGCTCGAGGGTGTCGTTGATGATCCAGATGCGGTGCTCTACCTTCCCGCCCTGCCGGTGCTCGCGATCGTCGGTCGACCAAATGTTGGCAAGTCAGCACTCGTGAACCGCATCATCGGACGTCGCGAGGCGGTCGTCGAAGACACCCCAGGGGTGACCCGCGACCGGGTCAACTACAAGGCCGAGTGGGTCAATCGTCGGTTCACCGTCGTTGACACCGGTGGCTGGGAACCAGATGCCAAGGGCATTAATGCATCGGTCGCTGCGCAGGCCGAAATCGCAATCGACCTCGCTGACGCGGTGCTCTTCGTCGTGGATGCCACGGTCGGGGCGACCTCGACCGACGAGCACGTCGTGCGCATGCTGCGCGCAACGAAGAAGCCGGTCATTCTCGTCGCAAACAAGGTGGACGACGCTCATCAGGAGCCGTACGCCGCAGCGCTCTGGAGCTTGGGACTCGGCGAGCCGTGGCCGGTTTCTGCCGTGCACGGTCGCGGCGTTGCTGACCTGCTCGATAAGGTGCTCGAAGTGCTGCCGGAGGTCTCGACCGTTGCCAAGGAAGAGGTCGGCGGGCCGCGCCGCGTGGCCATCCTCGGGCGCCCGAACGTCGGAAAGTCGAGCCTGCTCAACAAGACCGCTGGGGAGGAGCGCGTCGTCGTCAACGAGATGGCCGGAACCACGCGCGACCCGGTCGATGAACAGATTGAACTCGGCGGCAAGTTCTGGCGTTTCGTCGACACCGCAGGCATCCGCCGTCGGGTCAATCTGGCGCAAGGCGCCGACTTCTACGCGACCCTGCGCACCTCGGCGGCCCTCGAGAAGGCCGAAGTTGCCATCGTTGTTCTTGACGTGAGCCAGCCGATCAGCGTGCAGGACCTCAAGATCGTTGACCTCGTACTCGAGTCTGGCCGCGCTCTAGTGCTGGCGTACAACAAGTGGGATCTGCTCGACGACGAGCGGCGCATTTACCTCGAGCGCGAGATCGAGCAGGACCTCAGTCACGTCGCGTGGGCTCCGCGTGTGAACATCTCTGCCAAGACCGGCAGGCACCTCGAGAGGCTTGTGCCCGCCCTCGAACTCGCCCTCGAGTCGTGGGACACCCGCGTGCCGACCGGAAAGTTCAACGCGCTGCTTGCCGAGCTCACAGCCGAGCATCCGCACCCAGTTCGTGGCGGTAAGCAACCGCGCATCTTGTTCGGCACGCAGGCCGCGAGTCGCCCACCGACGTTCGTGCTGTTCACGACCGGGTTTCTTGACCCGCAGTATCGGCGCTTCATCACGCGCCGCTTGCGCGAGATTTTTGGCTTCGAGGGTAGCCCGATCAACGTCAACATGCGCGTGCGCGAGAAGCGAAAGCGCTAGCGTTGGCCGATCGCCCGCCACTGCCACCGCCGCACCTGCGCGACCCGGGGGATGCCTGGGTTGCCGGACCGAACGGCCAGAAGTATTGGGGGCGGTTTGGCGCGGCCGGCTTGCTGGTCTGGCACCGTGACGGGCTCGTGCTGCTGCAACATCGAGCAATCTGGAGCCACCACGGTGGTACGTGGGGCATTCCGGGTGGGGCCAGAAAACTGAACGAGACAGCTTCGGATGCCGCGTTCCGCGAGGCCAACGAAGAGGCCGGTGTGCCGCGCGGGCTGCAGACGGTGCTCTTCGAAACCGTGGTGGACCTGGGGTTCTGGTCGTACACGACCGTGGTCGTTGAGTCGTCCGAGCTGTTCACGCCCGTGATGGGGGATGCCGAGAGCGAGGCCCTCGCGTGGGTTGCGGTTGCCGGCGTGGATGGTCTTGAGCTGCATCCGGGTTTCGCCGCCAGTTGGCCGGGGCTGCGGGCCAGACTCGGCTGACGGTTGGATCAGTCGCGTTGACGTTGGTCGCAATGATCGTCACTGGCCGAACGCGCGAGCCGAACGCGCGAGCCGAACGCGCTAAGCTATTGCAGTTGTCACGGGCTGTGGCGCAGCTTGGTAGCGCACTTGACTGGGGGTCAAGGGGTCGCAAGTTCAAATCTTGTCAGCCCGACCACGCAAATCATCAAGCCCCTGCTTCATCGAGCCCCTTCATCGCCGAGTCCCTGCATCCACAAGCCCGTTCATCGCCGCGCCCGCGCATCGCCGAGCCCCTGCGTCGCCCAGCAGCCCCCGGATCACCGGATCACCGGGCCCCTGCATCGACGAGTCGCCGCCAGACCGGGCTTTTGCTTGGCATTGGTCGGGGTGTTTGGGCCGGGTCGATCGAGTGGGGTGGTACTACGGCGAAGCCGGTGTCGTCGTCGATGATTTTCCACCCGTTGTTGTGGATGAGGAGGTGGTGGTGTTTGCAGAGGAGCATTCCGCGTGCGACGTCGGTGGCGCCGCCGTCGCGCATCCAATGGTCGATATGGTGTGCTTCGCAGTAGCTGGGTGGTCTGGAACAGCCGGGGAAGCGGCATCCACCGTCTCGGGTTGCGAGGGCGATGCGTTGTCGTTCGGTGAAGGATCGTTGGGCTCGTCCGACGTCGAGTGGTTGGCCGTCTGGCGAGAAGAGGATTCCGATGAGACCGTCTGCGCAGGCCATGCGGCGGACGGTGTCGATG
>ENA-ORBV01007503-ORBV01007503.1-microbial-mat-metagenome-genome-assembly--contig:-NODE-7503-length-18711-cov-5.582323_pt1 | contig 18711 bp, 17 predicted proteins | sample MGYA00237777_ERZ505514 | MGnify/ENA primary metagenome ERZ505514 (study PRJEB26160, sample SAMN06269048) | microbial mat metagenome | isolation source: Oligotrophic lake microbial mat | place... | reverse complement strand
GTTACAAAATTTTCCTACTTCTATTCTCACACCACTGAAGAAGGTTAACACCAAAAGAGTCATTAGGACTCTCTGGAATAAGAGAATAAACCAGTGCATTATGCTGTTAAACTTGTAGCCTAAATCCCCTATCAAGTGAAGTATCAACAAGCACAAGCAGCGGCCATCGCGAAACACAGAAGAGTATCAGTAACAACATCATCGTTGTCCTACTCGAGACACAAGACAAGAGCCATTGGCATCATCAACATCGACCCCTGGCATCCTCGTCGTCCAACACGAGAAGAGCCACTGGCATTGTCAACATCGACCCTTGGTAGCCTCGTCATCCACACGAGACAAGAGCCACCGGCATTGTCAACGGCATCGCCCCCTAACATCCTTGCCATCAACATCGACACAACATTGTCCCCTGGACAAGGTCAAAATACCATCGTATTCCAAGAAGAAGCAAACCAACAGCCCCCGTTGTGTCGCGCCCAAAAGCCGACACCATCGTCGGCCTAGAAAAGCATTCGGAGCCACCATAGGCTCCACCAACAGTTGCGCAGCAAAAAGACTCGTTGATTCCACCAGAACTGGATTCACCAGCCCAACGCTATCAAACATCGACATCGAAGCTCCCACAGCTACCACCAATATGAATACAAAATACAGTTACAGACGAAGAAGCAACCAATAAATATGGTGCCCATGATACCAACAACAACAGAGGACAATGCAGTAGCACGAGCCAACACCGATCGTGCCAACGCCGATACCCTCCCAGCTCCTTCTACTACTACCCCTGGAAAGACTCCAAACGGAGGCGGATCAACCCTTGTAATGCCCGGAATAAACACAGACACAAGAACTGGTAGCAATGCAGGAAACACCCTCGCCACCACCAGTGAAGAAACCATGCACTGTGCTACAGTAGCAAAAGGCTTATGAACATATAGGATAATTCATTCCACGGCGGTCAGGTGGTTGCATCTGAACCGTGAGGCTCAGGGTTCAAACCCTGTAGAATTTGTGTAGAAGCCTAGTAGGAGGTTGATCCCCTCTGAACGATCTACAAATACCAAACCCAAGACCGATGAAACACGTCGGCACGAATTCAAGGCAACGTGGTAGCTCCACGATTGAAGTACGTCACTCAACAGACGCGTTGAAGTTGAACAAAGTACGTCACATAGACAAAGACCGATGAAATTACGTCGGCACATAACAAATGTAACACTTCGTTCCGAATATATAGATCAAGCGGGCGCACTACTAATACAGCAATAACGCGGGCGCGCGTACTAAATACGAAATTCAAAAATACCGTGTGAGTTGAAGCACACGATGACAGCGAGTATGTTCGCTGGGGGCTTCTACGAAAAACGTATAGAACGTATAGTAAAATAGTACAAAAACAGTCACAAAAACCGGTTAATCCCACGAAGGACCCTGAACCGTAAGTAAGCGTTGAACCGGTTGGCTACCGTTGAATCACGAACTTTCGCACCGTCACTGCAAGCATGAGATGATTTCCACAGTGAAACAGTACAAATCATGGGGGCGGATGCACTAGACTGGTGCTAAAGTTCATATAGGATAAAATCCTATGTGTCACAGTCCTTTTGCTACTGTAGTACAGTGCAATGCACTGCAGCTGCACCAATCCAACTCTATTCCTTTGTTCAAAAAAAAGGGTTTCGGACTTGACAAAAGTGTGTGCCAAATCCAAGTTCCTTCTCCCATAAAGTGGCGTCATTGACGGTTCGAACAATCAATTGCATGTGCGACCAGGCATGACAATTTTTTCTTTCTGCTTCCAACACCTTGGCCACACATTGCAGTTCATCTGTCACACACACAACACAGCCCTTTTCACCATCACCATCGCCACTTTGTTGTTTGGCAGCCATTTCCAATGGAACCCGGTGATGACACCTGATTTTTTTATTCTTGGGATTGGCACCTCCCAAGGTAGCTCCCAGCTCCAAGTCTTGTTTCAAAACAGTGGACATGTTGTCGTTGTTGATCATCTCATCGAGACATTGACGCCTGCAATGCCAAACCGCACAATTTGCTGGATTCAATTTGCCCTGTAAGGTGCAGTGCTGGTTCCACACAAATTCAATTCCATTTTTGTTGAGGAGACAAAGTGTCATTCAGAGAGATCAATTTTGAAAAAGGTGCAAGTCAATCGTTCATGAGGGGAATGAGCCACTGCAGAAAAATAATTCTAGCACAGCAAGTTCAGCATGACACACGTGCCGCTTTTTTCGCCTGTCCTCAAAATGGCACGCATGCAATTGTAGGCCTGAATAAACTGCACAAATAGGATTTGGTCCATCATCCTGGGGCACGAGAGTGACATCTGAAAAGATTTTGGACAATTCCTCTTATGCCAGCATCATGGATGCAGCCATTGTGTTTGTGTTTCTTTCGGAATGTTGTTTTGCCTTCAACAAAAGAGCTCCACAACAACAAACATGCGCAACGATTTTCAGTTTTCTTGTCACAGAATCAAAACTGTCTTGAGCTGTTGAAAACTAGCTATCAGCACTGTGGTAGCTAGCTTTCTACAGTGTCTGTGTCCTTGCCACAGCAAGCACTGCTAAGTGTGGTAGCAGTGCTCTGTGGTTGTGGTGTTGTCCTGTTGTGATGTCCCTTCCTGTTGTTGTTGTGGAAGGTTGTTTCATTCCACAATTTGATCTTGTTTTTGGTTATTGGTTTTCCCGTGGGGGGTCTCACTTCCACCCGAGCGATTAATGTATGAGAGAACGAACAGCCGCTTCGCGACTGTTGAGGGCGAAGCCAAGTATCTTTCAGTACCAAGCCTACGTGGGAGCCCAATGCACGAATGGCTTCAACGAATTCAACGAAGGGAAGAATGCACAAAAATCCGAAAATTCCACGGGATCCCCCTGTAGATTAATGTACCGGAACATTTTGTTGCAACAAAAACACGTTCAAGCAGGGGGAGCTTGCATGTGAAACAATTTATTATCTGCGAAACGTGTCTGTTAAATAGATGACAATGAAAACATTAAGTATGAAAACGTCACTGTTACACTTTTTGTACTGAATGTTCTGTAGTCAGCGCGCAGGGTTTTCCAAACAGAATCATCCCTCACGCTCCTTTATCTTAGCGGTCTACTGTGAGACCGAATGAGCGCACAATTTCACCAAAGAGAGCGGCAGGCGCGTACAGTGTGCTTCGAAGTACCATACTGCAGTACCAAACTACATCGTAGAAGTCTACTACTATTTGTCTACCTGCTAGTAGCTAATACGTAGAATAGTACCGAAGTGCTATTGACTATCTTCTAGTAGTAGAAGAGCTGCGAGAAGTACTGTAGCTACAGATTAGCCACGGTACTTCTTCTACGTATGTAAGTAATTCTACGTTGTTTCTACAAGCAATACTACTCCTACAGTCACCGTGCTACTCTGTACGTGAAGCAGACAGATTGACACCGTGCTTCTGATTTGTTATAGCCAGCAAAGACAGTACAGTACTTGTAGTAGTAACAGTAAATCAGGCATCATTAATAAAAGGAAAAGGCTGGGCTCCTCGCTGCATGAATGATCCATACCAGGGACCAGTATTCTAGAGGCAAGGATGGACAATCGTCCTGCTGCCACAGGTAACAGTGGCGGTGGTGGCGGCGGTGGTGGCAGAAATAAAAACAATCGCAGTCGCAAACGCAGGGACAATCGTGGCAGGAGAAGAGGAGATCATCCACGGCAACGTGGTGGAAACAAGAGCAGCAGCAACAACAACAACAGTAGTAGCAACAACAAAAATTCGCAGCGTAACAAAGGACCTCCTTCACCTCCTCAAACTAAGATTTTGGTTCGAAATATTGGTGATGTGACGAAGTACGGAACCGTAAAGGATGTGATCACTTTGATACGGTCGATCGTTGATGGGGCCAACCAAAAGCTCCTGGCTACAACGTCTCGCATCATTCAACTGGAGGAATCGTCAGTGGAATATCTGATCAAGCAAGAGGAAACTATTCGAAAAGCTGTGGAAGAGGCTGTGGCGGCTGCTAAAAAGAAAAAAGAGGAAGAAATTGCAAACGCTTCAGCAGCAGCAGAAACAGCTCAGCCAACAACCACAACGGAGGAGGAAAACAACAGTAGCAACGCTGAGGAAATAGTGCCAGAAGACAACGACAATGATGATCCAGATGTTATTATTAATAAGTCAGAAGATCAACACAATGAAGATGAAAGGGATGCCCCAGGTACCAGTACTGTTTGCACCGAAGAATCATCTACAGTCAATCTTTCAGCTAAAGTTATTTACATTGTTCCACCAAAGCAAACTCGGAGACGTGGTATCAAACCTGGATGTGCGTACATTGTCATTACTGGCCCGCACATTGAAGTAAAAGAAGCTCGTCCACCTGCGACTGTCCCAATGGCTGAAATTTCCGTAGAGTCGGTAGAGGAGAAAAAGGAGACTGCCGTACCAGTACAAGAAGAAAATGTCGAGAAGCCTCAAGATGCTGAGGGTGGAGCGTCAACAACAAAAAAAAACGGCGACGAGACTCCCACTTCGGGTGAAGCTACCAAGAGCAATAATGGTACGTCAGGGGCAACTGCAGGCCATCACGTGACAATTGTAGACCCTCCGTCAACTATAAAAGATAGCTCTGTGGCAGCAGGATCAGCCGCCTTAGCTGCTGACTATTCCAGAGAAGTTACCAAGGGTCGATTTCTTGTGCTGCAAGCTATTGAGCTTCTAGAGGCGCAAACAAAGGAAGATGCTAAAACCGAGCAAAAGTATGCTGGCAGTATGGTAGAAGTTGCATTGAGTGGAAAGACTTACAAACATCAATCCCGCAAGGATCGCCGTGAAGGAACTTTGGAACAGACTGCGGACTACAAAAACTTTATCGAAAAGACGGCCAGGGACAAAGAGGAACGGTTGGCGCGCCCCAAACCAGCACCTGGTGGAGGGTCGTCCGTAGCTGCTCCCGATTTGACCGAGAACGGCCAGCCAGTTGCAGCTTTGGTGGAACACATTCGAAGTAAACACCAGGAGGCATCGCAACGTAAAAAAGCGAAGAAAAGGGCAAAAGATTCTGCTGCCAAAAAAGATAAGAATGCCACAGGCGGTAAGTCAAGGAAGAAAAAAGGAAAGGATGGTAAAGAGGAAGGCGGCAAAAAAGGAGGAAGGAAGAAGGAGGGGAAAAAGAGCAAGAGGGCTGGAAAAAAGAAAACCACCAGGGGTGGAGGAGCCGCCACTTCACTTGGGGCGCCGACATTGTTGAAGCCTGCACCAGGAATGATGGCCCCAACCCACTCGCACGCACCACCGCCGGCCCCTGCGACGAATGGCGCCATGGGGGGATTTCAAGGGTACGGTTAGATTGCTTGCCTTTTTTGAAAAAGTCACTTTATGTTCAAATGGGTAGTCGACGATACGCGACAAGAAAACTCGCTATGAAAATCTTTGTCTGCAATGAATATGTAAAGATTCCTGTACGGACGAAGTCAGGTATCTTTATTTAAAAAGTCTTTGGCGTCGCCAAAAAGATTGGCGAATTCATGCAATTGGTCTAGCTTGGTGGCCAACAAAGCCAAAGATGTCATGGCGCTTCCTTGCCTTAGCGGGCCCAATTTGACAACGTATTGAAAAATTGCTCCCATGCATACTGACATACCTCCAGCGTGATCGGATATCATCAAGAAGAGACGCATCGAAACGACGACGAATTGTGACAATGCACGCTCTATGAGGAGGCTATGAGAGGTAGCATCCGACAATCGTTTTGAAGCTTAAGAAAATTATTTAAATTATTGGGTTAGTCTATGTATCTCGGCACCTAACTACAGTCCATTTGATTTGAATTGTTAAGAACTGTTAAAACCTAATTTAAAAATTGTAGCTGCCGGAACTAATTGGCACATCTATTTACTCGAACTTTGCCCTTGGGAGGTCAAAACTATTGGGGGGATTGTGGATAATCTCGTCACAAACAGACTTTGGCGAACCGGGTGGTTCAGTGCTCTCGCGTTTGTGCCCGTCCCTACTAGTAATCTTTGCAGTTCGGTTGCTCTCTCTGGACGGATTGGTTGTTGAGATATTCATAGTCACTTTGCTAACGGAACTCTTGCCGCTAAGCTTTCTTTGAACTTTTTGCAAAATCTTGAAAAACCAATAGCCGTTCAGAATATGGAAGAACAAGCCCGATATAAAAATAAAATGCCGGTGCCCCGGAGGGGCACATGCAAGGGCTTCTGTACTTAATCCCTCGTTGTAAAGAACTTTGACAATTTGATACCAAGACCAAGGGCCAAAGACAACTCGACAGAGGAAAAAGGTAACCACGAAAGAAATCAAATTTAGCAGTGATTGTGCTTGTGTCAAGAAGTTGGCGCGCACGAGATTGAAGAAAATGGATGAAAACTGAAGGAACAATGTTGGTATTAGAAAGCAGGGTGTGTTAGTGCTGACACAAATTTTTCGATCTGGGTCTTTTACACTTATTCAACTCATATATACGAACCTCTAAGGCAAGCATGGTGGAGAGAATTTCATTTTTTTCATTTTCGCACATGTACAGCGCGAACCCTAGCAGTACTAATCCGTGTGATAAAAAGTCTAGACCCAACTTCATACCATCGAGCAGATCAATAACGGCATACCCCAAGGTAGCTGTCGGGAGCACTCGATGAAAACTTGTGAGAGCTCCTCCACACATCACCATTGCGAGCGGTTCTTTATGATTGGATGGAACACAGAAGAAAATGTGAGGGATACGTATACCAGGACAAAAGAAAGATGAAAGACAAAGCCACGTTTTCCAATCCACACACTTCCAAACGGTATGGGACGAATAGGAGCAATATCAATGCATACGATACTTACCAGGAGTTCCCGTCATATCTTCAGCCATTGCAAAGGTCAGATATGCGCATATTACTCCTCCGGTCCCAGTGATGGCTGCGTGGGCCATGGCATACCATTCCACACCACCTCGTTTCCCGACGATATTTCGAATGGCCATGAAGAAAGCAAACCAAAACACCGACACCAGCCGAAGATTCCAATCCCAGGCGCCGAGATCATCCAGTATTGAAACCCCAGACAAAATCAAGTTGGTAACAGGTGCCCCCTCCACCTTCATGTCGGCCGCATAGTGAACCATTTTGTCGTTGCTCTGATTGTCGATCCAACCCAAAAAAGAGAAAAGTTTACTCAAACACCAGGATCCGGAATCCTGGGAGCCCTTATTCGACTATTTATAAAACTGTAATGAAACCTAGTAGTAGCAAATGTTGCTACTGAACTTCCTTTCCTTTCCTACTCTTTCTCGAAACATGAAACAAAAGGCTTCTGATGCTTTCAGGCCAACAAATAAATAGCTCACAATCTTGGTTTCTCTCGCTGCTGAACAGAATAGTAGTCAGCGATAATAATCCACAGATCCATTCATCATTCGAAATCATCATTCGTCCATCACTATCCATTCAGCAGCCAATACTTTTTTTCAAATTTCGGCTACCTCGGTTATCTCCAACATGTTCCAGTAGTACGTCAGCATTAGATTCGATAATTCGGGATGGGCTGGCGCTAAAACGTACTACTAGCTAGCTAGTAGTACTTACGGTACGTGGAAACAGATGGAGACGTGCGATGGACAGACTGCCAGATCACCGGCGCTTTTTCCCAAGACTCGGTCATCTTTAACTCAATGTTTCGGACTCACACCTTCCCCATCTCGTCTTATGTCGTCAGGGCTAGGGTTCAAGGATTTAGACTCACACTTCCTCTCTCTCTGAGCGACTTCGCAAGTCTGACGTCAATGTTCGCGGAAGCTTGATTGATTCATGAAGACATAATAATTGAGAATTTAACACATGGCAAACAGCCGTTGTCCCGGAAGAGAAGGCCCAATCAAGTCACGCTCATCATCAAGTGAAACCGCGACGTGCGGGGAAACCGAACTGTCTTCTTTGGAGGACCCACTCTGGCGCGGTGTATGGCACCGTTGATCGGCAACTATTTTGGATTTTGCCGTGTAATAAACATGCAATTGGGCGAGACACACGCCATTTGATCGAGAAAAGAATTGCTTCTCGTCGTTCCGAGTACAGACATTTTCACAACGAAACGCACCCGCTGTTGACCAAGCCCAAACAGCAACTGAAACTGATACAGAACTCATAATACAATTGAAATTAGCTACCTATTTGCAGTATTGAACATATACAAAAATGTGTCAATTGCTGGGCATGAACTGCGCAGCTCCAACTGATTTTTCCTTCTCCTTTCGAGGCTTTTGTCGACGTGGAGGTGCCACAGACATTCATTCGCATGGCTTTGGCGTGAGCATTTACGAAGGTCGTGGACTGCGGAGCTTCCTCGATACACTTCCGGCAGCCACATCTCCTGTGGCGGAATTGGTTCAACGGTATCCCATTCGAACGTACAATATGATGGCACATGTACGGTACGCCACGCAAGGATCGGTTAGTTTGGAGAACGTCCATCCGTTTTCGCGCGAACTTTGGGGCATTCATTGGTGCTTTTGCCACAATGGTGAAGTGCCTAAATTCTTTCATTGGGGAGAAGACAGTGCGCGTCTGGGAAATGCCAAGACGGACGCTCACATTGCGTATCGACCGATTGGTGATACCGATTCTGAAGCCGTCTTTTGTGCCATTCTCAACGCCTTGAAAGCAGAATTCGATTCGCTTCCAACGCTGGCCGTGTTGCATTGCTTTTTGCGAAAATTGTGCGCCGAAATTGTGGATGGGCATCCCGAGGAAACAATCTTCAACTTTTTGTTGGGCTGCGGACAATATACAATGTTTGCCTATTCTTGGCCTGGCCGAAGACCGGGATCCAAAGTCTGGAATGGATTGCACTACATTTGCAGAGAACCACCGTTCCAAACGGCAAAGCTGATTGACGAGGATTACACCATTGATTTTGCAGCTGTCACAACCCCCAGCGATCGAGTCGCGGTCATTACGACCAAACCGTTGACGGATGAAGTAGGGTGGACGGAATTCCAACGAGGACAGCTCATTATGTTTGACAATGGCACGCCTCATTTTGGCCCAGAAAGCTGTGAATCCGTCGAATTACAAGGCAGAGGCCTTTACTCCAAATGCTTTGGCAAAAAGTGCCAGACAAAAACAACAACGGTGACAGTGACACCGGCTACAGAAATGGCAACAACGGAACTAGTTGCATCACCATCGGCCGGAATCACAGTCGAAGAGGCGTCCGCTGCTCTGCAAGTTGCCGCAGCCGCAGCTGTCGCAGCAACCAGAGCCGCCTGTATCGAAGCTCATCAAACTCACCAACAATCCACCACGAGCACCACCACCGGACCCACAGCAGATTTTCCTCCGATGGCTGCCTCGAAAGTGTGTTAAATGAACTACCAATTCTGTGCGAAAACGTATCCCTCGTTTTCGCATCATTGCCCACAGGGCAGCTCAAGTTTTTGATGAACAACTACTCTCATAATGGAAAAGAATCATCCACTCGCATTCGATGCCACATAGAGAAACTGAACCCGACCATCGAAGAGCGCATTACCAGCCAGGCAAAGTGCTAAATGTAGCTAAACTACAGATGAACCTCAAAGTGCTGTAAATTAACGAAAACCAAAGGCTAACAAGCATATTGCCACGATGGCATAATCTTATAAAATTTACCTCTTATAAATTTACTTTGTGCTAGCATAATACTTTCCTCAAATGGTCTGTCACAACAATGTTCCTCCTTAGTAGTCATCTTTTTCATCATCAAAGTCATGGGCTGCAACTCCTCTCCGAACAGCATTGGCAACTTTACTCCTGGCGCTTCCATCGGCGTATTTGCAAATGTGTTCCAAATAGCGATCCTTGTCGGGTAGAGTGCGTTTCACACTCTCGAGGTTCATGACGTGATCAAACCATTCATGGTATGGTTCCATCTCTTGAGTCTGGGGGATCTTGAAGTCGGGTCCTCGGTAATGCTCAAAGACGTAGTACCGATACGCCCAAGGGATCAATGCCAAATCTGTATTGGATAATTGTCCATCTGGCAAAAAGACGGGACCCGACGTCTTTTCCAGTTCGTCCGAAAAGTTCTGTGTTCGCATTGGAGATGGGGAAGAGTGAGTCGAGCAGAGCAGAGCAGAGCAGAGCATGGTCAGCCATACTGATTTCGTCCACAAGGCATTTATCAACAAGCACCAAGCGTGCATAGATACATCAAGGCTACAACATGCACTGTACTGTTCTGTACCGTACCTTTAGTCCAGTTAATAACTTGTCAAAGAATTCTCTGCGTTCGTGATCTTCCTTTCGAACCAATACTCCATAATAGGGACTACAACAATCACGATTCACCTTGTCAGCCCACATTCGGCTTTTGGCGGCCAAGAAGGGATCTTCCGATACCAGTCTATCCTGTCCAGTGGCTCCACTCACTTGGTCAATAAAGTCGATGCAGATGAGTGACTCGTAGACAACCTGTACATACATTTTCATTTTATAAAGTTTGGACGGAAAAAATGAGTGTGATGATTATTGCGCACGATATTGGATCAAGAAAGCATTCACACGAAATTACCTTGCTTTCATCAGTTTCTTGCGTTTCTGGATCTACGGAGATAAGCGTTGGGACCAAGGCAGATTTATTCACCCTATTGGGTTCAGGATGATATCACCAAGAAGACAAGTAGAGAATAAAGTAAGAAAAATAAATATCTTCAATTTTTGTGCTGAAACGAAGCGTAGGCACTGTGTGATCGATAAATATACTTCTATACATACATAAACATACCTGGTCAGTTCCTCAGCTTTCCAATGATAGTACCAGTCTTGTCCAGTACCAGTGACACTTTTTTCATCCTTTTGAAGTTCCCAACCCTAATGGCACGATGGCATTGAAAGAAGGAATGAATCAATTGCATGGTCATGAGAAGCTTGAACCACGAAAATTACTCGCGTCATTATTGAAATTTGAAAGAACTTACCAATGCCTGTGAGAGAAAAAGTTGGGATTTGGGACGGACAGAGCAAGGCACTAGAACGTGAGAGCGATCCAAGGACGACTCAAGCGTGGGGGCTATAAATCAATCAACAATGATAATGGCAGCCAATGCTCGCTGTTTACATCTTTGTGACCGCGACCACAAACATGATAAAGAGTGACGTACCTCGACCCACTCATAATCCACGCGTCCTTGATGGTGCTCGAACGCCAAAGTTGCACGATGTGCATAAGGACAAAACCATGCTACAGAAGGGATGGCAGGGTATCGAGGAAAATGCGGTTATTATAATGGCATGCAAAGCACTGGAGTCGCACCCTCCAAGATCAAACAAAACTCGGATTCCTTGCGTATGATTACTTACCTGATAGATATCTGAACTTGGGAAGAGACTTGGTCGCGGCTGATACTGCTGCTGCCATGATTTGCAGAGTCTTCAATACGAATTATTGTCTTGGTGTGGTTTGTCTTGACTGGCTGTCTTGCTAGTAGGTTATTGTATATCAACAGATGATAACTCCTATCTGTGGATGAAGTGTAGATTGTTGTTGTTGTTTTCGGTTGTGATGGGAAACCACGTAAGCGAGTCAAAATGGAAGTTCTTCGTAAACGTGAATGAAGGTTTTTAAGAAGTCCCGGGATCAATCACATTTGAGGTGATCACGGTTTCAGCCAGCCAACGAATCAATGAATGATCAATCAATCGATCAATCAACCAACCAACCAATTCAACCAAACAACCATTCAAAATCAAACATTTCTTCCTCGAAAGATACAATCATCATCGGGGTAGTGATATAATTATCTTGGATTGCTTTAAACAATACCAATAAAGCTAATAGATGCATCTTGAACCGAAATCTTATGAAGCCCACTCGATTTAATCCTCCATTGCTTTCTGTGGCGTCGCTCGTTTTTATCATGTTGTCCTCTCTTCGGCTTGCAGCAGCAGCAGGAGGGGCTTCCTCCCGTGGTACACGATACGCATCTACCTCCACGTCATCCGTGTTGGCTTATGTGCAATCTGGAACAACACAACGAAAATATCCCTCCTCGTCGTCGCGGCATCCCAAATCTCGTCCATTACATACTACACATGCATCACCAGTAAAACCGACCTTTTCTTCGCCATCCAGATGCATGTTGCCATCCACCTGGCACTACAATTCACAGCAGCGTTTGTTTTCTAGTAGCTCTGACACCAACAGTCCACAAGACAATAATAGTAGCGAAGAAGGAATTTTTGCCGACTCTAGTGTCACTTTTGAATCCATGGGCATTACATCTCCCATTTTGTTGAAGCGATTGCAGCGACTCGGGCTGGAACGACCCACGGCGGTCCAAGCAGCAGCTTTTGAATCTTTGTCGACGCTTCCTCGTACCGATTTGACGATTGGAGCTGAAACGGGCAGTGGTAAATCCTTTGCCTATTTATTGCCCATTTTGGATGATATTTTGCAACAAAAACAACAACGGCATGACGACAACAAGAATAGCGATGATCATAATGATAGTGATGAAATGGTGGCAGAAATCAGTGGGCACGTCTATGCCCGGGCTATGATCTTGGTACCCAACAAAGAACTAGTACAGCAGGTGGCACGAATGGCGATGAGTTTGAGTGGAGGCATTGCTTCGCTCGTGGAAGGGAATATCGGTGGAGCCGTCTTGGATCAATTGCCCAAAGAAACAGGCGTAGCCCCCCACGAAATTGTAAGAATTGCCATCATGCCGGGGGGGCTCAAGGAACCCAATGATTTTGTACCCTTTCGCAAAGCCGTTATGGGAACGGAGGAACCTGTTGATTTGGTCATTTCGACACCGGCGGCGGTAGGGTTTTTGGGCTTGAATCCGAAAAACATCAACATGTTTGCGGATATTGAAACATTGGTCTTGGATGAGGCGGATATGCTTTTGGATGGAGGATATATTCGTCCCTTGGAGCAAGTTTTGCTGGGATTTCGACGGGCGGATAAGTTAGATGCTATGCATGAAGTGCCCAGAACCCAACACGTGTTTGTCGCCGCGACGTTGCCAGACTTTGGACTGCGAAGTGTCGATGCCTATTTACAACGCAAGTTCCCCAGAGCCACACGGGTAACCTTGGATGGCATGCACAATGCGCGTCATTATGGCTTATCAGAACCAACTCTTTGGGTAGAATCAGAGACCAAGAAGGAACGGCTGGAATATTTTCGCGAGTTGCTCGACAAATCGCCTTCTGAAGGAGGATTGCAAGGCCAAAAAGTCATGCTCTTTGTCAATTCCGTCGATGATGTGGAAGGAGTCAGTGGGGCTCTGGAGCAAAGCGGGGTGAATGCACTGCCGTATCATGCCAAAATGGAGCTGTCGGAACGAACGTTAAACCTGGATCGCTTTCGAAGATACAACAACAATCCAGCAGAATCAGGCAAGGAAGAAGACAAGGCTGTACCGATTTTGGTATGTACAGATCTCGCTGCCAGAGGTGTGGATATCCCAGGAGTGCGAGCTATAGTGCAACTACAATTTGCAGGTAATGTGGTGGCACATTTGCACCGGATGGGCCGCTGTGGTCGTGCCGGTCAACGAACGGGACGAGGGATTGTCTTTTATAACGAAAAAGAACGTGAGTTGGTACAAGTTGTTCAAGACGCTGAGGAGCAACAAGAAAAGATGACGCTCAAGGGACAAGATGTCTTGGAATTGGACGAGGAAGGCAATCCCATCAAAGCAGGGACTGTCAAAAATGCCTTCAGCCGAAAACGAGCATTTACCAAGAAACGGAAAAAGGAACGACGAGAGGCCCCCCAAAGCTAGAACACCTCTACAGGTAGTAAATGGCTCACCAGCACGCATTGGGTAAAATTGATAGTTCTACATTATGCAGGAGCCCTTCCAATGGTTTTTCGCTTCGTGACTTCTCGTAGAGGACTAACAGCTAAATGAAGGCGCCTGGATCAAGTCCCTGAACTCAAAAGCATAACTGATGCCAGCACTACAGTTGGTTTTCTCGTTTATTGTTAACACAGTACTAGCTAGAGTAGCCTAGCCTGCTCAAGAAATTTCTAATTCAATGGAGGGAGTCCAGCATAAAGATGAGAATAATTAGCTGCTTCCATCAGCTCTTTGTTCTTCTCAATTACTTCCAGCCGATATTGATAGTTCACCATGACACCGAGGCTTCGGGACAGACCCTTTCGAGACAGGTCTGCTGCAAAATTGATGCGGTAAATGATTGCTCCATTGTGGGTGTGAAAGGCCATGACAGGATCGAGCGGTTTTCCAGAGCGCCGATTCCTTGCTACAACCAAGTAGTGAGCTGCGAGATCCATGATTATTGGCTTTAAAGCATCCAAGCGCTGATCTATCATCTCTTGCTGTTTCGTATAGCTTTCGTATCCAGGATCCGATGATTTGAAGGATGTCATCCGCAGGATTTCTTTCAGTGCCGGTCTTGCGGTTTTTAAGTCTTGAACTATCCCAGCGCTAAAATACCCTAGCTCTGACAACCGCGAGGCCCATTCTTCATCATCTTCGTTCTCTAAATCTTTGGGTGTCACTATCCCTTCAACCCATTTTCGAAAAGTTGGCATCGGCGATAACGTAACAAAGGTGTCCAAGCTTGAGGGAAACTCCTTTTGCAAAATCTGAACAGCATTTTTGATAAGAAATTCACCCAATCCTAGGCCTCGCGTCAGCCCATGTTGCGTGTTGGATATGGAATAAAATGTAGCTGTCCTGGGTGACAATGAGCATTGTGGATTGCTTCCGTCTTCCGTCAGTACATGTGGCATGGCTGATGGTATGTGATCTTCTTTCGCTTCCAAATGTACATGCAGAATAACCAGTGGCTCGTTCGGTAACAATGGGTGGAACAAGGCAAAGACGCGTCGTTTTGGCCCCAACCGCCGTCGGAGATCGTCGAGGCTCTTCATGGGGTGAACGGCTTCTTTAACAGCAATCTTCTCGATAATGCCAGCAGCAGTTGTGTCGTAGGTAATACGTTTTATCTCGAGCATTCCAGGAGAAACCCACGCGGATAGTATTCTCCTCAGATGGCGCTCCAGCTGCTGCATGGAATCGATCAATGGCGGAGACGCAATACTAGCAGAACCCTTGGCCTTCTCGTCTCCAGCTCCCTGATGCTGATTGGTTTTTTGTTGCTTTGGTAACACTCCAATGACTCTCAATAAGTCAGCGCGCAACTCCACCAACATGTTGAGTGTGTGTTGCGAATTTTGTTCCAATAGGCATTGGAATACCTCTTCAAATTTCGGAGTCCACGCTTGTCGTAGTTTTTGTAGGACGGATAGATTTGCCTGATAAGAAAGATCTTTCAAAAGCTCCGACAGCTCAGCCGCCGCCATTTTGGAAGAGGGTAACCCACATTGTTGTGCCAAAAAGTACAAAACGGCACTTCGGGGGCATTCCAGATGAACATCTGAAGGGAATCGTTTATTATTGATTGCATCAGCAGCAGTGTTTTCAGTAGTATTAGCAGCACTAGTGGCCACCCATGCGAGTTTCAGGGGAGGCAGGCTGCTGTATCCAGTAGAAAAGATCCTCGCATTTTCTTCCACGGATAACAACAACGAAGTATCGTCGACACTTTGATTCGTCTCGTTCTTTGAGGAGGTCGAAAGTGGTAGCGTAGAGTCGTCTAATCTTGGTGGTGGGAAATTGTGTTCGTACTCTTCCAGTCGCACCACGAGATTCTTCAACGCCGATAGAATTTCGATGGAATTTTGTTGGTGGTTCGCCTTTGCTTGGGGCTGTAGTGTTTGTGTAAAAAATGATCTGGCGTCGACAGAAAATAAATGGCTATTGTTTTGAGCATCGTTCCTTTTCGTTGGCACGCCAAAAAACCGATCAGGGTAGTCCATGGCACAGCATGATGATATTCCACCAGGAAAGAGCCGAACAGAATAAAGTGAGGTCATTGTGTGGTAAATCCGTCGCCATTGTCGATTTCGAAGATTAAAAACAAGGGAGTTGCTTGTGGAAGGAGTTTTGCTTGACCCTCCTCCCACAAGAGCTAGTTTCCGTGCCGCAGAAGACACGCATACTTGACAGCTTCGTCGTTGCATCGATCCATACAGAAGACGCATCATCGCGACCTTGAATAATTAGATTGTGTGCGTAGAAGAGAGGAACTACAAGTCGAAGTGACTAAAATTAATAAACTTGCCTTACTATTAATTTGTCGAGCCTGTTGCAGTTGTGTCGGCGTCGAATTGATTGCCACAAAAAAGGGTTAGGGATATGAAAAGAAAAATCACGGATTGGGCCAAGAAGCATTTGCCCCCTTCTACTCATCCATGCCATCATGCCAGGTGTTTTAGCCTGTGCACAAATGAAGCCCCGTGGAAATCATGAAATCACGCAATTGATTGGAGCAGGCATAGAGGCCGCCACCATCATAGGGTAAGTCATTGAGTCAGACGAAACGGGGCTTTGCAGCAGACAGGAGAAGCAACTGCTGACATGCCTTTAGATCAACTGTTGTCTGCCTGTGCCAGAATCGCGTCTGCCACGGAAGGGGAATGCTATTACAAGTAGTGATTCCAACTTGCGCGTATATTGAGAACTGTACATATTAATTGGAATTACAAAAACTTTAGGTCACCCATATTATGTACTCAATATCACAAAACGAGTACTATTTGCTGGAGTGTCAAGATCCGCCACATAATGCACTCAACAGAGAGCGGCATTCTGTATCCAGGTCATTGCTTTCGGGCAAGGATGCTAAATTTGTTTCAATCGTCTGTAATGTATCTGCCTTGTCACAGGGATTGCCTGCTTGAATTTTCTTCAGGGTAGAACTGGCAGTACGAGCTGCCAATGCCATCATCGCCAAGGAAAATGCGGTTCCAATAATCGCAGTACCTCCTGCAGTGGTAACGTTTGCCATGAGGCTGCTGGACCCTGCTCCGCCTCCCGCCGCTGCGGCATTGGCGGTCGTGGTGGCCGCCGCCGACGTCGCAGTAGCACCACTTTCGACGGTCGTCATTGCGGCATTTGCAGTGTCGGCCAAAGCTGTAGTAGTAGAAGCTGCTGCCGTCATGGCGGTGTTGGCAGTGTCAGCAGCGGTTGCGGTTGTCGCAAGCGCCGTACCACTGGCTGCTGCCAGACTAGTTGTTGTTGTTGAAGCCGTCATGGCAGCACTTGCTGTATCAGCGGCCGTCAGGGCGGCATTCGCCGTGTCTGCCGCGGCGCTTGCGGTTGTGGCCAATGCTGTACTACTGGCAGCTGCCATACTAGCGGTAGTAGTAGTAGTACCAACATCCACTGCAGCCTTTCCAATAGTGCTGGCAGTTCCAATGGCACTTGTTGTGGTGGTCGCGTCGGCAACTCTGCTTCCTACTTTCAAACCGGTCGCCGTAAATTGAGCCACATCGTTACTTGTCTTCACGGTACCTACCATCGACATGGTTTTGAGAAAGCTTTGTTTTGAATTCTTTTGGTCGCCTTTGATCTGCCCTTGTTTGCCAGGCTTGGCATCTACCATCATGGCCCGTTGTTCGTTCCGAATGTGTTCTTGGCTTTGAATGGCCAAGATCCGAATGCGTAAACTATGGGCGGCTTGTAGAATGGAGAGTATCATTCCATGGTAGGCAATAATTTTGTCGGCCAATTTCTTGGTTTGGCTTTTACGGTTCGCTGCCGCATTTCCTCCTTGAGCCACCAAAGACCCACCTGCCAAGACGACCGAGGCCAAAATCAAGGGAGCACCGACCGGTGCCAACAAGGTGGTGGCGCTGGCCAGTGTCAAGCCTCCCGAGAGAAATCCCGCAGAGCTGGCTCCAAACTTAAACTTGTTGTTGCGCACTTCGGCATTTCGGAGCCGCGCTGCCAATTGTGGTATGAATTGTGCGGAATATTCAAGGAGCAACCAGCATCGATCGTAAATACCAACCATTTGGTCAATCTGTTGTTCCAATTTGGCTCGATTGCAGGGATGTAAAATATCATCTTCTTGCAATTCATCATACTGGCTTGTAGTATTAATAGTAGTAGTGGCATCTTTGATTTCATTGTAGCGGGGAGAAAAATCAAGCTGAAATAGTTGTTCGCAAGTCAGACACAGCGTCAATTTTTCCTTGCCAAAGGTTGAGGAGGAATGATGTTTACAGACTGGATCTCCACAAATCAAACAAGGAATTCCTTTTGTAAGTGGCTTGTTCTTTTTCTTTTTATCAATAGGCTGTTGATGCTTCCGGAGTCTTCGAAGGGACAAGAGACCACCCGTATGAGATTGCGTAGTGGCCTCGGCTGTCACAGTCCTTTTCGTTTCGTCATCATGATCCGCGGAAGCCAAGAGGCACAAGACGCAGGTTTCATAATCGCAGGCAATGTTCAGTCCATGGCACTCCACCTCTAGGTTGAGACGGCGCATTTTTTCCAGCGATTCGTAGGCGGCATTTAATTCTTCCAGACTCATGGGATTGCGCAAATCAAGAGCATTGGTCGGTTGATTGCTCGGCAAGGGGGTGCCTTGTGGTTCATGTTCCTCCTGCTGTTGCTGTTGCTGCTTTGTTTTCCAAGGGGACATCTCAACCATGCCAATGTCACCTGGGGAGGACACGGAAACGGTCTCTTCAGGCTGCATCTTTTGGGGGTTTCCCATCTTTCTCTAGCTAGGTCAAACGAAGTTGTAAAGATACTGTTGTTCACTCAGAGATGTATTTAGGTCGTTGCTTTTTTAAATGTTCATTCCTTTCAATGTACTATCGAG
>ENA-ORBV01007501-ORBV01007501.1-microbial-mat-metagenome-genome-assembly--contig:-NODE-7501-length-18715-cov-5.293916_pt1 | contig 18715 bp, 12 predicted proteins | sample MGYA00237777_ERZ505514 | MGnify/ENA primary metagenome ERZ505514 (study PRJEB26160, sample SAMN06269048) | microbial mat metagenome | isolation source: Oligotrophic lake microbial mat | place... | reverse complement strand
AAATGGCGCTCAAGAGCATTCCAGCCACATCCTTGGGAGGACGGCGTTTGTGCGTCAAAAAAGTGTGAGCCACAATGGTGCTCATACTCCCCCAAGGCCGGATATCAATGTAAATGGATTTGTCCGTGACAATGGTTTTGCTCTGTAAGGCGTGATGATCAATGACTCCCACAATACGATCGACGGGAATGCAGGGGTTCAATTGCGACGTTTGTTGGTGGTCAACCAGACAAATATCTGGTTGGTTATCCGGCCCGGCTTCTTCCAAGATATCTTCCACGTATTGCGGCATTTTGGCACCCCATTCTTGAAAGGCAAACATGGTTTCCGAGTTGATGGGACTTGCCAAAGCAGGAGTGCCTCCATACAAGCAGGCAGCACCAATGGCACCAGCGACGCTGTCCAAGTCGGTCACCACGTGTCCGACAAAAACGGCATCTTTCAAGACATCTGGTAAGAACAAATCAATCTTGGGAAGTAGGTTGTTTGGTTGTTCCGTAACTTCCAAAGCGTGGACAATTTCATCGGCTTGCGTTTCGAGCTCGATCACTTGCTTTTCCACTTCCGTGCGGTGACGAGTGATGTCCACGCCGTACTGCTTGTCCTTGCCATCCTTTCCAGCGGCCATCCGCAGCGCTTCGGCACCTCCGCCGTGGTGAGGATTGGGTTCGTGGTGGTCGATCGTCGTGGTCATGGTACTACGATGATGATGATGATGAGCCGTCGTTTGAGCCGTCGTTTCGTATTTGCCGATTGTTATTCGATGAGTCTAGAGTGTAATTCAGTGACGAAGAGATAGTTCCTTTAAGAGTGCTGTAGCTTCGATAATGAAGAGTAGTGAGTCGAAATACTGGAAGCAATAATACACTGTAACGGATAGACTCCAATTGACTGGTTAACACGATCGATCGTTAATAGAGGCTAGTTCGGAGATGCAGATTATGATTAAAAGTTCGTGTACACAGGTAGCTGTTGTTATTATGAAATATTACCTCTTGAAAGTTCATGCCATTTTCTCCTGAAATGCCGCTTGGTTGGGCTTGGTTGTGGTCGTGAAGCAAGCTAAGCAGCAAAAGAGAGCAAAACGTGGTGGAACGCTTTCCAACCGAATTGCCCTTCAAAAATCAATGACGCGTACGTGGCCAGTTGACGGAGTTCTCAAGAGCTCTACTTCAGTACTACGTAGCTACCAGTACTAGTAGCTAGTATCGAGAATGTCCCTCGTCATGCATGCACGACTGAAGATTCGCATTTGAAAAGAGGATGAAATGCAGCACAGACCACTTCTAGCTAGTAGCTAGCTAGTAGAAGCAGCAGTGTGAACATGTATGAAAGACATGTTGGAGATGGCTTCCTCTCGTGTGTAGCCCAAGGAACTCCCAGTTTTGCTGACAGATGCTCCATGCACACAATCACACCATGCATGGCAATTTGATGTCCATTGCTGCAAGTTGTCCGTTGACATCATTTCCCTGTGTTTGAGGAACCGAGATGACTGGAAGAGTCGTTCGCTGTCCACACCTTGGAAACAACACAGCCAGCAGTCTGCTCTGTTGGGTTGGTCAGTGTGGTCAAAATCATGTCATGAGTGTTCATTGTCATTCACAAATGTTTTGCATCCCCCTCACATTTTGCATTTTTGGTGCCAATTGTGCACACCCAGCTGATGTCCAGAATTAGATGTCCTTGTTCCTGTCAGCTTCTGGTCATGGAAAATCCAAGAATTTCAATTTGGAAGCATGTGGTTTGCTCTTCTGTGCTCTCTTTTGACTTCTGCAAACACCAATGTCTCTTTTGCACGACAATTTCGGTCATGCTGTCTTTGTGGTTGCATCCGCTGTTTGAGAAACATATGTTTCTTGTTGCAATGCCTTCTCACCATGGTCACAATGGCGACGGGGATGTCTTGTCAAAGAAACATTTCTTGGAAATGATGAAGACCAAATGGGTTGGTCCACACCCACCGCATGACAACATTTGGCTCCAAAATGTGGGATCACATGTTCTTGATTTTAAAAGATCTCTAGATCTTTCTCAGAGAGTGTCTCAAGAACTTAAACAAGGTCTGGAAAGTCTGACTAAATCTTAAATGCCTTTGCTGAGGGCCCCCATCAAATTTAACAGAGTCATCAAGATGTTGTTCTGAAAGGTTGGATTCCACAACTCCGTCAATGAATTTCTGTGTCTCATGCTAAACTAGATTCCAATCATCATTGTTCTCAAGATTTGTGACAATCAACAAGCACCTGCAATGCAACTGTTTGGGTTGTAGATGCCTGCTTGTTTCCACTGAATGCTGTAATGAATAACTGGTTATGCCAAATTGTTAGCCACAAACAATTGAAGTTGGGGACTGAGAATCTGGTTTTGTGTTGGAAGTTCCGTTTGTCATTGGCTGCACTGCAAAGACTTCACAAAGGCATGCATCTGACACATTGATCAAAGTGTGATCTATCAATTTTAAAATGTGTGTTCTTATGCAGATCTCCAGCTCTGCTGCCTTGTTGTTGGCACAAGTAGCAGAGTGGGGAAGGATGGTGCCAGTGTGTGATCTGCTGCCTGTACGTAAGGGAGATGTGCGCGACCGGAAGGATGACGTCATGCAATGTACATTTCTTCTTTAGCTTTCTTTGTTATTCGTTGTTAATTCCAGAAGAAGCAAACACGTTGACCATGCATCACAACCAACAATCCTACAATTCCTCGTCTCGAGCAAGAAATATATGCAGCTGCAATTAATAGTCCTGGAGTAGAGCAACACTGACTGTACATTAGTCTATCTATCCTCATCAAGTGGGACGATTAAGAAATTCCATCCGTTTTTTAAGGCAAAAATAGCTTTCGAACGAACGAAAGATGATGAGAATAGGAATTGGTCCACCCCGACAAATAATACCTGCGCGCACTACTAGTAGTCGAAGGCTCTTATCGTTGTCGTCTCGTTGGGGTGCATCTCTTCTTTCCAACGACACTATAAATAAGGATTGCCACCCTGCCAGTGCTGCTGCGGGTAGCGCCATTCCTCGTGCATCGGGTACTACTGGTAGCAGAAGTCGTGTCATACATCAACGCTGTTTGTCACTCCAACAGAAATATGCACTGCGACGAGAAAGACATCCTTGGTCGTCCACTCTGCGACGCTGCTTTTCCACTGCGAATAATAACTACAATTCCTTGTACGTGACATCCTTGGACGATGGTGATAGTGATGAAGAAGACGCGACATCGTCGTCGTCGTCGTCAAGTCCTTCTTTGGTGGCACTGACTCAATTGGAATTACAGTATCCCTCGTCTTCCTCCACCCAAAAAATGGTGGTCGATTTAAACATCGCTCATGCCCGTGAAGGAGGTCACGTCTTGTTGGCGCCCAATGGGACCGGTAAAAGTTTAATATCTCGTGCCTTGGCCGCTGGATTTCAAGATCATCGAGCTGCCATGCGGAATGCAACAACTACGGCTACGAATAATAAGGAAACTACAACCACCAACAACAACAACAACAACACCAGGGTCATTATGAACAAGAATACAGAGGAACAATTTACCTTGAGCGATGATCAAATATGGCATGCCCAAGCCATGGCCCATGTTTCCTTTGAATCGCACGAGGAAATATTGGGACAACGTGACGACAATGGTCATATCGTGTCGGTTCATAAAACGATTGCTCGGGGTGGCACCCTCAACAAGGCGGCCCAATTTTTGGTGGTGCGATTTGGATTGTATCCACTGTTGCATCGATCGGTCGATACACTGAGTACGGGAGAAATTCGCAAGACACTGCTCGTACGAGCTTTGGCCCATCGTCCGCGATTGCTGGTCCTGGACAATGCCTTTGATGGATTGGATGTCCCGTCGCGGGAATCCCTCAAAGATTTGGTCGCCAAAACATTGCTAGGATTTCGTCCCGATATTTTAGTGCAGGGGATCGATGCCAAAGCTACGGCACATACTCAAGTCTTGTTGATTACTCATCGACCAGAAGAAATTGTCGATCCCATTACAACTGTAACATATTATGATGATCAACATGGTGACAACAACAATAATAATCATTGGGTCACACACGACCGAGACAATCGAACGGGGGAAGAATTGTTGCAACTCGCATTGGGGTTGGAGTCGATGGTAAAATTACAAGAGGAGCCTTGGAAGGATCCAACTTTGCCTTCTGTCGAGACGGTAGCTTCTTGGTGGCAACAGGACCATCCTCCACAAACGACACCAACTCCACAATCCAATCTGGTGGAAATGGATCATCTGAATATTCAACGTGGGGACGCTACATTGTTGTCGGCCATGAATTGGAATGTATCCCCAGGACAACATTGGTGGATTGCCGGTGGAAATGGTGCCGGAAAATCCACACTGAGTCGTTTGTTGGCGCGAAACGAAACAGGTGTCACGGATGGAACCTTGCAGGTATTGTCGCATGAGACGGAAGAAATACAACCAGGAGATCGACGTCGACATGTGGGTTGGGTATCGACTGAAGCGCACATGGCATTGGCGCGTTCGTCTCAAACCACACAAGAAGTATTGACCCAGCATTCACCACAACATGATCCAGTACCGTTGGAAACGGCTCTAACCGTCTTGAAATGGTTGCACCATGGCGAGGACGACAAGGACGACACATCCTCCATGGTCACAAATGACGAATTCTTGCAGCGTCCCTTTGCCCAATTGTCCCAAGGCGAACAAAAGCTAGTCCTGATTGCTGCCGCCATTGCGTCACGTCCTCGTCTGTTGGTATTGGACGAACCCTGTCAAGGTCTCGATATGATCAAACGACAACGTGTGTTGGGAGTGATGGAACGCCTTTGTCAAGCTACTGCCGGTGAATTGTCCTTGATTTATATCACCCATCACCCGGAAGAAGTCATGCCGAGTATCAACAAGGTATTGCATTTGGCCAAAGGACAAGATATTTACCAGGGGTCCAGACAGGACTACGATCCAGATGCAGTAGCAGTTGTGGCCGAACGGTTAAATCTCAAAAATCCTAGCGATAGCAGTAGTAGCAGCGCGTCGCCAGAACCCAAACCAACCAAACGATCACTTGTATAAATCTTCCGAAAGATGACGGTACATCCAGCAACATTTTTGTAAAGACAAGAAGCGCATGTACGGTACAAACGTTTTTGACCAATCAATCCATTATACCCCCCCATAACTGATAGGCACTCTGCTTTTCATACTTTGGACTTGCAATGTAATATATTCAATTTAGTTTGACAAACATTAAAACTTCGAATCTATATTCACTCCTACTAGACTGCCATCATGGCAGCTTGGGCTGTTTGTACGACTGCGGAATTCTCAAAATCGTCTTGCGTAGCAATTTGTTTGTTGGATACTTCCAACTCGATTACTTTTTGCAATCGATCTATGGCATCCTCATGACCCTGCTGTGCCGCCAGGCCAAACAATACGGCTGCCAGTAAGAAGGCATCATCATCATCATCATCTGTCGAAGACGACGAAGCAGCAGCAGCACATGCCATCAAGTCATCCGCCAGCCAAAATTGTGCCGAGGGATTGCCTCGAATCGCAGCTTCCAACCAGAACTGCCAAGCCATGCGCTGGTTGTCGTCGTGGCTACTACTTTGACGAAGTATTGGCTTTGGGAGATTGTCTGGTGCTCGTAACTTGTCCAACAGAGCTTGTGCTTTGCCTTGCACATCAAACGATGTCCAAGACCCACGTTCACAGATGCTCCCCATTCGACACAAGGCAAAAGTATTGCCACGTTCAGCACTTTTCAAATAAAGTTCTTGCGAATTGTGGGGTGTGCTATCATGCAAGACTTTATTTTCCCCACTACTCGACAGTAAATCTTTGGCGCTTTCCAATGCACTTGCCAGCACGAATTGATTGATATCATTGGTGTCCAGGCGTTCCTGGTTTTCTAATAGCCAGGGAGAAATGCATCTACTGCTACTTGTAGTATTCTTTGACAGCTCTTCTTCTTCTCCTTCTTCGTTAAACCAAACAATCAAACTGGTTCGATCCAATCCTGGCAAGACATTGACTCCATGCAAGACATCCCACGTATGAAGGACAGCATCTCCTTCTTGCGCTGGAAAATATCGTCGCAAGCTGGCATGATTGGACGTTCTTGAGCCATGTGCATTGTTGGTCGAAGACAAGACTGTAGTAAACAATCCATTTTGACCGTCAGCAGCCACATTGTCCATGGCAATGACACTGGTGACTTTGGAAAAGACATCATAGTGTGCCGAAATTCCTTGTCGTGCATCCTCGCTGGCTTGTCCATAGCGGCGTAAAAAGACATCATTGACTTGAAGTTTGGTCGAGTTTCCCAGTCGGCGAGCCTGTGGTAGCAAGTCCTTGTAGATGTAGGGCTCTACTAGCTCCAAAAGTTGTTGGATATTTTCTTCAAAAGAAGTACTTGTTGTGTCATCCTTGGTGTTGTTGTTTTTAGGAAACAGTGGCTTGCCATTACTGACCAGATTCAAATGAAAACTAGGCAATCCATCGACCGAATCCAAATTGGTACTCAACTGGCCGTCCTGTTCCATTTTCTTGGTAATGTCCGAGATACGTTGTGTCACTTTGGCGGGAATCAGTTGACGCACTGGTTGGATTTTCCCAGTACGTTCCTGTAATGGTTCTGAATCATTGTTCTTCTGGTCGTCGACAAACTCGTAGGGCAGCCGTTGTTGAGAGAAGTGACTCAATTGGAACAGCGCTTGTAACCCTTCGGGTGTTCCTCTATGATAAATGGCCGTTTCAGACAATTGCTGGATCGTATGGAGATTAGGAGGTTGCGTTGTCATTGCGATGGAATCATTGTCTGTTCTTGTGGCAACAGAACTATCCAAGGACGATCCACGATTGATTATTTGACTCGCAGTAGGCTTGCCGTGAAAAGGGGCTAGACGTCTTGCTCCATGAAAGGACGACAAGACCGGTTGGATGGACTGAAAGCCATGTAGAACTGAAAGTTGATTAAATATTATGAGGAAGGCAAAGAACTGAGAAAACATCATAATCGAGTACAAGATAATCGAACACAGCAGCACCCCTCTCGCTATTAGAGCTTTCGTTCAAGGTCGAGATAAGAATGACTGTTGCAGAAGCTATTGACCGGCACGAGCAGCGACTGATACACTCGTTACAACTCATGCATGATGCCAGCTCCATCGTCTTTTAAATATGTACACCAAGCACCTACTTTCGTTACTTGGTCTCGGCGAAGAGTTGTGAATCAGTGAATGATTTTCATTCATTCAGGGCAACCATGGAGAGTTTCTCACAACAACAAAAAATGAAAGAAAATGACGTCACACCGTCAACAGCAGATGATGAGCAAATGTGCATCTTAACATTGTAGCTCGTTCTTTCATCTGGATTGGAATCTCCAGACAGCCACTTTGAGCATTCAAGCAAAATGCTGCAGTGGCCAGATCTCTACCAAGAAGAGCCCAATGCACTTCAATCTAGCCATTAGGTCTAGTTGCTAACTAGACAGTGTCTAATCAATGCACAACATGTTCCTGCTGCAAACCATCTGGGTCCCAATGTTGGCAGTTTTCGGTGTCCAAAATGAGATGTTTTGTTCACCCACACGTGGCTGGAACATTGGCTCACAATGGCGCGGCCATCAACGCTTCTTGTGCTGTTGTGGCACCATGTACTGGTGCCTGGAAAACAAATGAGTCTACCACCAATTCACCACAATCGGATGCCATGCCCGTCAGCAACACGTGTTCGCACCACTGGTTTGTGCGTGGTCACCAAATCATGCGTTTCAGTTCAAGCCTCAAATGAAGACAACATCCCCCTCATCACAACATTCAGCAGACTGTCATTGCCCAAAGCAAGGATGTCTTCTTTTGCTAGCTCAAAACACCGGCATGAAGATTCACGGTCACCAGGGACTAGTTGCACTGGGTGACAATGAGTCTGTCTCGTTCCACCACTGCCAGCCAGACAGGGACCCCAATGCGCCATGCCCACTCGACAAGAGCCCCAACAAGGCGTCGAAAAGGACACAGGGGGCAAGGGATTGCTGTTCTGCTGCTGGAGGTGTTGTTGTGCTTGTCCTTCATCACAGTGCAGGGCATCCAAGGAGGGTTTCCCTCGGAAATTGCGATTCGGGCGGGGGTGTTGCCGGCTGAGCCCTTTGCCCGGATAACCTGTGACAGCAACGGACAAGCATCCAAATTTTGTGGCTTTCAAACAGATCAACTCAAGAGACTCGAGATCTTTGCCACAGCCGACAACGCCACCTTGAACATGGAGCCAGTTCCATCGCCTCCATTGTGCAGTGATGCCTTTGATTTGATTGCCAATGATTGTCCGTCCTTGCAAGAAGCAGAAGACGACAAAGAACAGGGCGACAAATGTCTCGGTCACAACTGCATGGCCCTGGATGTGATTGTGGGCAACTGCTGTTGCAATGATGATCGACACATGAGAGCAGAGTTCAAACCCTGCTTTTCAAAAACAACCATCTCCACCATCAAGTGCATTCACAAAAAGCAAGGCCAAGACTTTGCTACCTTGGCCGAGGCCAATGCCGCACAAGCCACGGTCTGTGTTCCCAAGGGTGCTCATCTCATGCAAGTGGCAATGGACAAATTTCCAAATGCCAATTGTGTGACGTGCATGCCCGGCGACGACTGCATTGAGCATCTCAAAGACGAAAAGTGTGTCCTCTTTGCCGATGACGAATTGCTCTTGCACTGTGCAGCCTTGCAAGATCTGGAATTGCAAGTGACCCACGAACTTTTCAACACCCAATGCTTGGTTTGGTCTCTTGGCAAAGATTTGGACAGGACTGTGAGCAAACTGTTCAAGAAATGGATGCGCGCCGCCGTGGCCAATGCGACCATGGATCGACTGCACTTTGAACACTTTCAAAGAGAACGATGCACTGTGGGAACGGCTGGATTGAATTGTGAAAAACCTTGTGATCCAGCACATGGAACGGCCGATGCGGAAGGGAATTGTGTTTGTCAATCTGCCAAATGGACCGGAGACGATTGCAAAGCTGAAGTTCAAGAAGAATTGAATCTGTTGTTCACGCCGTTAGCACATGGGGCCTGTGCTTTGGTGGGGATCAATCACATGCTAGTCCCATTTTGTGGTTGGTGGTTGTTTTGTCATCGGGAACAAGCCAGCGTGCAAGTGGCACAGCCCAGCATCTTGATGACCATTTTGGTGGGATGTGTGACATCCACCTCGGCCATTTTCTTGCTGACACAAGAAGACACAGGAGATGGAGCCGTCGCTTGCATGGCGTGTCCTTGGTTGTGTTCAGTTGGCTTTTCCATCACCTTTGGGTCTTTGTTTGCCAGAATTCGACGCATCTGTCTGCTCTTGAAGTCTGGAGCAAGAATGCAGCAAGTTGATGTGTCCACAAGGGAGACTGTTTTGATCGTTCTGACAGTTTTCTTCATTGATGTCACTGCGCTTTCCATTTGGACCATTGTGGATCCCATGGAATGGCAAAGGGTGACAACGAGCTCGGATGGGTTTGGAAGACCACTGGAATCCAGAGGATTCTGCACGTCCGACAGCTGGATGGTGTGGGTGGGCATCATTGCAGCCTTTCATTTCCCATTGACAGGAACGGCATGCTGCATGTCCTATGAAGCACGTCATGTCCCAGAAAGTCTTCAGAATGGAAGACACGCGTCCATTGCCATGTTCTCGAATCTTCAGATTGTGATCGTGGGCCTTCCCGTCTTGTTCATCGCAAGCCGAGATCCCCAGGCAAGCTTCTTTGTCAGGTCCCTTGCCATTTGGATTAATGACTTTGCAGTGTTGACCTTGGTGGTTGGAAACCTCATTTGGAAACATTGTCTTGAGCGTCGAAAAGCCCCAATGCTGCGTGGCAGTTCAAAGTTGAGAAGCCAAGCTGCTATCCAGAAAGACATCAAAAAGCATGCTCAACAAGCCGCCAGGCGAAAATCCGCATTCAACCTGATGGAAAACAACAGTCATGACATGGAATTGGGGTCGCATTGACACAACAGTCATTGGTTTGACAACGTGAAGGCTACAAAGGATAAAAATGTGGTAGCCGATCCAGTGACGGACTTGTCGGCAATCACAATGCCCAGCATCAATGACATCAGCATCGACGACGACATTGACGACGACAGTGATGATGATGATGATGATGATGAGGTTGCTTCTGCTGCTGAACCTGACAGTGGCATCTCTTCAAAAGTGACGGCTATTGACAATCAATCCTCCTTGGCCGTGGCTGAGAAATCTGTGAAATGCTCCCCAAGAACTCACGTGATGGGACCACAAGTGGAGTTAAAATCTGAAGGTGACAAGGTCATGGAGCCTTCCATAAATGCCATGACCGGCAGCTGCAATTTTGACAACGGTGACGATGACCCCTCGCCTTTCTCAGCCCGCATGTTGGTCTCCAAACAAGAGGTTGAGGTGGATGACAAGCTCTCACCAGAAGATGATCGTTTGTGGGCAGTTTGAAGGGCCCAAACCCACACGAGCTGCAGCAATTGAACAAGCAAACTCGCGGCTGTGCAAAAGTGTCGTGCTGGCACGCACATGGCCACTGCAGCCTGCTGTTGACAGGTGAGCCCATCCAATGCTTGCGACTGCCCTTGATGGTGGTGCTCTTGCTGAACGACATGGCAATGCAAGCGGGCCCCCTTCAGCTGTCGCCAGAGTCGCACTCAGACTTCTCGGAATTTTGCACACATGCATGATGTGGTGACAGCTGCGAAATTTCTGCTCCAGCCATGCTCTGCTGTTGCCCTAAGAAATTCCCATGATTAAGTCTGCTACCAGTGCGCGCACCCGTTGTTCATCCATGTGCTTCCATTGGCAAGATTTCATTCCGAGCGAAACCACACACCTTCCTCCTTTTTTCTCCCAAAGCTTGCCAGCTACAGCATGCTCCCAGTGGGGTTGTTTTCGACAGAACACATCCCCGAGAAAAAGAGTTGATGAAGAGAATGAACATTTAGGCTCTGGACAAATCCGCATGATGAAACAAAACCTTGGTTTCTGCACCAAAAAAGCGAATGACTTTGGCAAAGGATCCGCAAACGACACGGTCAGAAAGCTCAATTGGAACCGGATTGGCCAAGAAATTGTCGCAATCAATTTTGGCAAACTCGAACCATTTTTCGCTCAAAACACCCTCGAGTTCCAAACAAATCTCTTCCACTTTTCTACCATTGTTATTGTTGGATCCGGTCACAACAACGAAGAGGGCACAGTCGTCGCCCCCAGGGACAAGCACATCCTTCATGGATTTGATGACATTCGAAAGAGGACTGTGTTGCAATTTGTTCAGAGCAACTTCTAATCTAAGTTTCAATTCCATTTGATGGAATGTGTTGTCTCTAACACCGTTGACAAAGATCTGGGCCTCTGGAAGATCACCCAGGGTGCAGTCGTTGATTTTGGTGCACTCACAGGGTTGGTCCCAGACTGCCGTTGCGCGGATCTTGTTGTCAATCACAGTGTGAATGAGATGTTCTTCTTCTTCGCGCAGTTGTCGTGCAGCAGCAGCTGTCGTTGGACCTGTGATGGCCACGCGAGTAACAACGGGAAGGCCATGAAGGGCATCGCGGCCGAGACGACGACTTTTGGCTGCATTCTCGGCGCGCAGACTCGCAATCTCCTTTTGTTGTTCTTCGACTACCCTGTCTCGAACAGCAGCAGCAACGAAAGGGGCAAGATCACTCGTGCTATTAGCATTGATTGCGGCTCGATGAAATGAAACGAAATGAAATTAATGATGGAGAAGCTAAGAACGAGATGCACCTGCAGAGGGCTGCTGCAGCGCCGCGGAAATTAAAACCTGCGTAAGAGCGCACATGTACAGTATAGTGCGCACACTGGCCTTAATCTTAAGATTGTTATCTTGGTGCACTACACCCTACACCACTGACTGGACGATTGTGGACACGACTCGAAATCTTTTTATAAGCGCACATTTGACCCATATTACGGAATGCAGAATCCTTTTCTTTGTTTTTTGTCATTTGGGAAACTGTCCAGATTTCCACCTTCCACGCCACTCGAACGATATCCAAAGAAGAAATCAATAATAGAGGAAGGAATCTCAACCACCCGCCGACACAACAAAATCATTCAGGTACTGGTACGACTGGCACCTCATCGGCATCACCATAGTACAGTATTTAAAAGACAATCATAAAGGAAAGTAAAAAGAAGTAAGCTAACTAGCTACCATGGCCAAGAAACCACGCTCCGAACGACGCGGAGGCAAACAATTAGGAAAGGCTGCCGCGAAAAACAAGGATGCCGACAATGGCTCTACTGTTTCTTCTGCCGCCAACAAGTTGGAAGTCCTTTCGGATTCTCATACCATTATGGACGACACTGCCACAGCCGGTGGGTTGAGCCTGTTGGACGATGATTGGGATTTTAATGGTAAGCAACAGTATGTATTTGATTTCTTTCTTTATCTATCCATCTATTATATCGACAATTCTGTTTGAGTTTGTATCTAACGTTACATATACTTACCCTTTATAAATTTCAGACGAACCGGTAACAGATTTGGATTTTCAAGACACGGGCAGTACATCTGCAGAAGATGCCGTGCAAGTACGGTACCAACAATTAAAGGACAGTTTGGTATTGGTGGATGAATTACCCTTTGAAAAACGGTCGGCAAGACGCGAGGCTACCTTACGAAAATTGTTCAAGGCCTTATCACAATTTGCCACTGGAGATGCCGGACGGATAGCGGTCGAACATCGACAAGAGGCTCTCAGACAATCCTGTTTTTTGGGATTGCGAGCGGGTACCCCTTCCGAGCAATACGCAGCATGTCGAGTCTTGGAAGTCACCGCTGTCATATTGGGAGGCGATCAAGATGAATATTATGAAAGTGTCGAGAAAACCTTGCGACGAGTTGTCATGGCCACGGTATCCAAAGCCACACCCGTTCGTGTCGCAGCCTTGCGTGCGTTATCCATGACGAATTTAATTTGTGCCTCGGATCAAGCCGAAGCGGAAGGTTTGTTAGATTTGTGTGAGGAAGTTGCCGCCAAGGAATATCGGGGTCATGCGGTACCAGCGACCTTACGAGCTGCCGCCTTGGATTGTTGGGCCTTGTTGGGTACGACCATTCCAGATCATCACTTGGCGGGCAAAGATGATTTCATGATTGGTAGAGGGTTGGCTATTTTGGAGCTGCTGCAAGAATGTTTGGATACAGCTTGTGTAGAGTTACGATCGGCAGCAGGAGAATGCTTGGCTTTAATACACGAAGCGCGTCTCAACTTGGGCATTGCCGACGATGAGGGTGAAAATACAACCGAAAGGAGATATAAAAAAGGTGGATGGGAAGGTAGTCAATGGGAAGAACTGATGGATGAGGTCAAACAAAGAATATCGGAATTGTCCGTGGAATCGGGGTACCGACTCAGCAAAAAAGTGAAAAAAGAACAAAAGGCCACCTTTCGCGATTACGTAAGCACCATTGTAGAAGACGAGGCGCCGGACGAAGTCGTCAACTTTCGCGGGGGTACCATCACTCTGAGTACATGGAAAGAAATTGTGCAACTCAATTTTATTCGACACTGTTTGCAAGGTGGATTTCAAATACAATTATTGACCAACGCAACCTTGCAAGAGATTTTCAGGGCGGATGGTCAACTATTGAATGCAATCAGCCAAATGACTCAGTTAGAGAAACGATTGGTCATGTCCAAAGGAAGTGAAGCATCCAAGGCAGCCGATAAGGAATTGACAAAACAACGTCGGGCACGTAACAATGTGAAGAATTATTTTTTGACAGCCGATGGTGACGATATTTGAGCCAAAAAGCATTCAATGGTTAAGGATATGCAGCAGGCTAGCTAAGGATACAAGCTTTGACTAAGTCTGCCATGCTCAAAGGACTCTTCCATCCTACCCTACTCCCGATATATTGCTCAAGCCAGTTACGAACTCCTCGCTCCCACGATTCGCTCCAAACCCCAATAATTTTGGATCGCACTATGCCGAGCGATGATGACAATGCGTGCAGTTGCATCTAGTTCGCAAATGTTTTCAGCTATTACTAAAACAACAAAAGCGTTTCATTGCTCCTGTCAGTGTGGTAGAGTTTGTGGCCGTGTGGAGCTCGGGTCTTTTGTGTTGGGGTAAGGATTTGTTTCTGACCTTCCTTGCACTGCATTGTCTCTTCCGGTCGAGTACGATTGGCTGCAAATCATGGTAGAGTTTATATCTGTTTGTATTTACTCTAGTCGACTACAAGTCAACTAGGACCATGCTATAGCAAAGCTGTAGGTAAACCAAAATAGCAAACTAGATAGCTGCAGGCCACTAACAAGCACGCGACCTTGTCGAGGACGCTTCACGAGACCTACCTCATGTCTGTTCATCTTGAAAGCGTTCTACGGCTGTCATGTCGAGCGGAGTAGAGTCCAATAGCAGAGCACCCGTCACAACGCGTGTGAGATCAGCGCAGAAGCCTCTTCCAAAGACAAAGGCACCTTTTCCGCCATAGAAGCTGTTGTATCTCATGGCTGTTTTCTGCAGCTTGCCATTGGGAATCCGAGGCTCATTGGCGAACATAGACGAGGCGTAGTAGAGCTTGGCGTCAATCCATTTGACGATTTGTCCGTCGATTTGAACTGGAGAAAGAAACAAGATATCAGGTGTTGGACCACGTGGTCTTTTCCCGGATTTCATTTCCTGAAGCAGCTGCTTCTCACTTCGAAGCATAGTGGACAAGTCAAGGCTGGCATCATTCTGTGAAATGGCTGCCTTGACATAAGAAACTGCTTCTTCGAAGAGCCTGGCGACTTGATCTTGCCCTTGCCCGTTGCCCATCTGTGAAGACTGGCTTACACGTCGCATTCCTCCTGGTTGGGCCCGGAGCATGGATCGACGCAGGCTAAGGGCTTGATACAAATCCATCCCATTCGCTTCACAAGTATCCATAATCTCACGAGTGCGATGTTCAGGAAGATCCCGTCCCCGCCCCCACTCGCCTCTGCGGTGAAGGACTTGGCTCACGCGTCTCTCGCACCGAACGGATGCTACAACGCTGTCGCATGGCCATTCAATGCTAATAACTTGATTAGACGACATGGAAAATGCTCGCTTGAGTGCTAGATTTATTGTCGTGTATTTCATAGCCAGAGCCCATGCAAATGGATGTGCTCAGCCTCGCGTAGAGCCTCAAGCGGAATTGAAATGCTTGAAAGGCGCCATTGCAGCCTTTGGGTCCGGTCAGAGAAAGTACTACTCACTAACTTTACTTCTTGGTGGTCAGGAGTTCTACGGCGTTTGAAATTTTCGTGGGCGAATGAGAAATGCCACCGAATCAATAAATTCTAGTAGGTAGCAGGAAAAGGACTCGTGAGTCATCCTGGTCCCTCATGCTTTACGCAGATCCAGCGCCAGTAGGCCAAGTACCTGGTACCTACTAGCAAAAGAAATCTTCAGAAGAGCTGGAGCCAATCAAAACCTTCACGCTATTTATTATCCACTTGGCGCAGCTAAAATCAGCCGCATCCATGGGCAGATGCAGCTTCTGTTGCTGCCAAGCACCGTCTGCTGTTGGAACTACGACGTAGCTAGGCCTCGAATCTGAAAATCTCAAACAGATCTCAAAGGACAGCCCTTCATGCTTCAGTCTGCCTGTTACTAGTAGCAGTTGCTAAGAGTAGCTAGCTATTGGACTACCTAATGAGGTAGCTAGTCTTCTGTGAGGAGCTATCTTTTGGGGTGCTACTGCACAGCAGTGCTGCAGACTCTGAGGAGAAGGTGTCATCGATCAACTCTGCTACTATTTAGAAGAAGGACGGACACTTGCTCTGACTTAGTTAGTGACGTGGTCGACCTGACAACCAACTTCAAGAAAACGCCAACAGGTTGATTCACGGCATGGTGGTATCTACCAGCATCGTGCCTCTCAAGTGGCTTGCTCACCCCAACGAACTGAGTGACTACTCCAACTTCCTTCGGGGAAGTGGAAGAATCTCGCAACAGCTCAGAAAAACCAGCTTGCTCGATGAATTGAGGCGTGTGTCTTTGTGTCGTGAATCATTGCAATTCAATTCCTATTATGACCTCATCTCAAGTCCAACCACGTCGTGTGGTGGGGCGTGCCCTCCTTTTGTTGGCATCCCTTGCCATCATTATTTCTCGTTTCCAAACTATGTCTTCATCATCATCCTCGTCTAAACTCTATCATCGCGTGGTGGGACCTCTACTAGCCGTCAATACCCCAACGTTTCTTGCTGAAAACACAACACAACCACACCTTTCCTCCAGGTCATCTGCCTCCGCCGCCGTGTCGGTGGTCTTGCGACAGCTGTGGAGCTCACAGTCGGCTCTATACTTTTCTGTGGCAGAAACTTTGATATCCTTGCAAAAACAAGCCAACAACATGTCCTTTGCGACGGTCCATTCCTCCTTTTGGTCAACTTCGATACAGCAACAACTAAAGCTTCAACAGCAGCAACAACTAGATGCATATTCCTTTTCCATGATTTCCATGGCCACGGGAAGCAATGAAGAAGCTGTTGTGCTGGAAACAAGTTCGATTCCACATTCTGGATATTGGGAACCCATTCAAAACGACGATGGATTGGAATCAATTTCTGAACAACGAAAACGATCCCAGCCCACGACGAAAGACTTGGGTGTTGCTACTACAACTACGGAGAATAATAGCCTTTGGAACAAGCCCATACCAGACCCCATCACAGTAGAAGGTGTTGTTCTACCTGCTCGAAAAGAAGTGACGCTCACTTCAACTTCTGACAACAATACCCAAGCAACCGTGACGTTGTACCGCAATGGACATGGAGTACGAACCGTAAAAGCACCCTTTGGATACAATTTACATGTCTACGTCGCCACTTTGTATACCGATCGACCCATTGCGACGGAACAAGAAGTCAATGCTATTTTGTTTGGCAATGGCAACGATGCGCCAAAAATATTTGTCATGGAATTTACCTTTTTGCGGGATGTGACACCCAAGCAAATGGCGATTGCTTGGAACTACCAATTGGACTCGAGTGTGATCCACAACCAATATGATCATTATCCACAAGATCGAACAGCCTTTATCAGCATGTTGGATGGATCGATGAAATCGGGTGGTACCATGGTGTTTGAATTTTTTCGAGGACTACAACCATCATCCCTTTCTATCGATACCACGACTACCAATACTACTACCAACCACAGTGGTGGCAGTACTACTATGAAAGTTACCAATCAAGGACAATTCGCAGGCGAAATAAAGGGGGAAGATTTTCAACGGGCCTTTGCCAGTATGTGGTTTGGCGACAGACCCGTCATGAAGGAAATCAAACAAGGTCTATTGCGTGGAAACGAACAAAATGACAAAGAGGTGGAGGAGGACCATGCGACCTTGACAATGCCCGTCAAGGTACAATAGATAAAAGTTATAATAGTGCATATTCGCATAGGAAGGATGCTATCCAAAACGTCAATTGTAGTTCTGCCCGTTTATTTTAAAGCGTCGATTTCTTCCCTAATGATTGCCCTCAGGTTTCCCTTGTCAATTGCTTTCTTGATGCAAATTATATAAATATCATTCCACTAACAAGCTAGGATCGAATACCTCCCCAAAAGCCACCAACAAATCCAGCTCCCGAAGGTAGATTGTAGGTTAAAACTCCCATGATTCGATCATAGGATTGTTGTAGATCACTCTTATCGACTTTGCCGTCCTTGTTTAAATCCAACATGTTTTCAATGGTCGTCTTGAATTTGTTGTGGGATATTTCAATATAACCATAATAACTCAGCGTTTGCAAGGTGACAAAACCTACACCCAACACTGTCGCGGCGGTTTGGCCAATGCGTTTCAAGGCCATGCCCGAACAATATCCGGCTACAAAACCATACGTTAATTGAGTTGGCAATCCACTGTCCAATGCTTCTTGAAAGGCTTCTTGAAACTACAAGGGGAAAAAAATCCATCGGTAAGAAACACTACAGTACAGTACTAGTACTTCCAATACGAAAGATATTCTGTTTGTTCTACCTACCTTTTTGCTAGCCGTCGTGGCCAATTCACTATGGAAAATCGATGCCAAAGGAGGTTTACCTTTTCCGCTGCTGCCACCAAAAAAAGCTCCTCCTCCTCGAACATCCACCACCAGCACGTGAGCTCTACTGGCACCACGAACGACGTTATTAGTGTTGCTGGGCCACGGCAAAAAGGGGTTGGCCTGGACCATCAGCCTTGGCAGCGAAAGCAGCACCAGCGCAAGGTTTATAACTGCCGGGAGTATCGGTGCTCGCAAAGGATTTCTTGGATTCGTTGTCAACCTCATTTTTCTTGTTCGTATTTTGGGAGCGTGGGTGAAGTATGATTGCGTATCCAAACTAACAACAAAAATAAAGGTATTGGGAAGTACTACTACTGTGCTTGATCTAGCTAGTAGCTAGTAGGTCCGGTAACGATATCCAATAATCAAAATAATGATAATCAATGAATCCATCAGATGGCGCCTCCATCCTCGGCCATCATCGACGGCGACGAATGAAGTACTAGCTAGCTAGTACTAGTACCATAGCAAGCATCGTTTGACAAGATCGGTGGATCGACAAAAAAGAATGGGTCAAACATTGCGGGATGATAGGGACTGTCTCTTATACACATCTGACGCTGCCGACGAATAGAGAGGTGTAGATCTGGGTGGTCGCGGTATAATTAAAAAAAAAA
>ENA-ORBV01007500-ORBV01007500.1-microbial-mat-metagenome-genome-assembly--contig:-NODE-7500-length-18716-cov-6.780407_pt1 | contig 18716 bp, 15 predicted proteins | sample MGYA00237777_ERZ505514 | MGnify/ENA primary metagenome ERZ505514 (study PRJEB26160, sample SAMN06269048) | microbial mat metagenome | isolation source: Oligotrophic lake microbial mat | place... | reverse complement strand
CGCCCAACCCGCCCAAGTCCGCCGCGGACCGATCCAGGTGCTGTCGCTGACCTCCACGGCGTGGACCGACGGCGGCACGATCCCGGCGAAGTATACGCAAGCCGGCGTGCAGGTCTCGCCACCGCTCACGTGGACGGCGCCGGATGATGCGGTCAGCTTCGTCCTGATTGCGCGCGACGCCGACGTCGCCATCGGCAGCGGCACCGACGACATGCTGCACTGGATGCTGTGGAACATCCCGAAGGCAACGCGGTCGCTGCCGGAGGGCGTGCCGCAGGCGAATCAATTACCCGATGGCACGCGGCAGATCAGCGCGAGCGGGCCGTACTATCGCGGCCCCGGCGCGCCCGCTTCAGGCCCAGCGCATCACTACGTGTTCGAAATCTACGCGCTCGATTCGACCATCGACGTGCCCGCGGTCGGCCAGTCGCCGCCGCTGACGCGCGCGGCGGTCATGGCGGCGATGGCCGGCAAGATTCGCGGCAAGGGCGCGCTGGTCGGATTGTTCAAGCGGTAAGCGCGTTAGCGAAACAGCTGGTTCAAGGCGAAGGTGAACGTTGGGAGAAGCGGAGTGGTCAGGGCTTCCCCAGCGTCCGCCCGTAAGCGAGCCGAGAGCAACAGGCCATCTGCCGACCGCCGGTAGACGTCGATGGCATTCTGGCCGCCATCCACGATCCAATATTCGCGAACCCCGGCGCGGTCGAACAGATCGCGCTTGATGCCCAGATCTCGCCGACGCGTGGACGGCGACAGCACTTCGACCACCAGCGCCGGAGCGCCCTGGACATTCTTTGTGGTCAGTATCCCGCTCTGGTCAGCCGTGATCAGCTGCAGGTCGGGCTCGACGACGTCGCGGTCAGAGATGACGACATCCAGTGGCACGCCGAACACTTCTCCCGAACCTGGGTGAGCACGCAAGTACGACTCGATCTCGAAGGTAAGCCGAGAGACCAACTGTTGGTGTCTGGTGACGGGCGTCGGCGTCACGAAGTGCACCCCGTCGATGAGCTCGTGCCGCGGCCCGCCTTCGTCCGGGTAGACCGCCCACAGCTGCTGGACGGTAAGTCGACCCTCGGCAAGCACCTGATCTTCAGGCATTCCCACCTCCCAACCCGAATCCTAGCATCGTCGGCGCACCTGCGCATCACCCCTTGCAGGTGCGAAGCGCGTGCCGCGAGATTTTCCGAGGGAATCGATAAACCGGAGGGCTGACGTACGCGATTCTTGCGACCAGAAGGCCGCGAACGTGACGAAGAAATCGCTAAAGGGATTCGACGGGAGAAGGATATGGGGCGGCTGGTGGCATCACCAGCCGCCCCAGGGTTTTTAGAACGACAGGCGGACGCCGACGCGCGCGGTGCGCGGGGCGAGAATGGCGGTCGGACGCAGGAACGACGTGCCGGTCGCGACCGTGCGGGTCTCGGCGGCATTGCTGTTGGTGATGTTGAACAAGTCGAACATGACGCGCGCGCGCCACGTGCCACCCAGCGTGAAGGCGCGCTCGGCGCGCAGGTCGACGACGGTGATGTTGTCATGACGGCGCGAGTTCTGCGGCTCGGCGTAGATCGTGCCGTTATAGATGGCGCCAGCCGCCGTCGCCGTGGCCGCGCCCACCGAGATGGTGCGCCCGAAGTTGGCGCCCGCCTGGTGCCGGACGAGGGGCGAGAGGCGAATTCTCAGCGGCGCCTCGTAGGTTCCCGACAGCTTGAAGTCCCAGCGCGAGGTGTCCTGATCGAACACGCCATTGGGATCGTTGGGATAGGCGCCCGGGAAGTCATGTGCCCAGGTATAGCTGCCACCGGCTTGCGCCGACCAGCGGCCGCCCATGCGCTTGACCATCGACGCTTCCACGGTCTTGTAGCGCGAGAAGCGCGGGGTGTTCTGCACGACGTTGGTCAGCGGGAAACTCGCGGCGCTCGCCGACGGCACACCCAGCAGCGTCCGGGTCCGCTCGTCGCCGGTGTTGGCCCGGCCATCTTCGCCGATGTCCACGAACGAGAACGGCACGGTGTAGGCCGAAATCGGCCGTCCAGGCACGTACTGCGCAATCAGATCGTCTTCCGACTTGTAGACGAAGCCGACGCGCGCGCCGAGACTCGCGGCGAGTTGCCGTTCGAGATAGAACGACACGTCGTGCGAGAACGGCTGCGTGATGTTCGGGTCGATCTGGATCGAGCCCGACAGCGTGGTGTTGGTCACGGCACCCTGCTCACCCAGCTGAAAACGGCGGTCGCCGTTGGTGTCGGTCCAGTTGTAGGTCACGCTCTTGTTGTTCTGGTTCGGGTTGGCGTCGGCGCTGACGCCCGGGCCCGGGTTGTGCCAGAACAAGCCGTAGCTTGCCTTGACCACGGTCTTGCCGTCGCCGGCAAGGTCGTAAATCACGCCGATGCGCGGGCCGAACGAGTTCCAGGTGTAATACGAGCGCTCGGCAAACATCTGCGACGGCACGCTGACCGGACCGACCGCGAACGCGAGCTGTTCCTGCTCGGGGCTCCAGCCACGGTAGCGATCCCAGCGGGCACCGATGTTCATGGTCACGCGGCCGATCGACCACGTGTCGTTGATGAACGCATCCTGCTGGTCCAGCTTGTTCACCACCAGCAGATCGCCATCGTCGCTGGCGCTGAGTCCGCTGACCGAGAGCGCGGTCGGAATGCCGAAGATCACCTGGCTCGAGACGCCGTTCGAGTAGATGTGCTCGATATTGCCGCCGACGTTCTGCTGGCGGCCGCCCCACTGCGACTCAAGGTAGAGCTCGCCGCCGAGCTTGATCGTGTGGCTGCCGCGCGTGGTGTCGAGGAAGTAGGTCGCCGCGCCGGTCAGCTGCTTGCGGTCGCGATCGTTCTGACTCTGGGCGTGCGCGCCGGTCAGGATCAGGCGACCGCTGTCGCGCCAGAAATAGTTCTCGTCACTGTTGGCGAGACGCGCGTCATAGTAGCCGAAGTCGCCGTAGCGGGCCTCGACGAAGAGCTTGTCGCTCAGCGTGGCGTTCCATTCGCCCTTCCAGACCCAGCTTGGCGATTCCTGGCGCGAGGTCGGCCCGGCGCTGTCGTAGGTGTAGGTGCCGAACGGCAGCCGGTTTGGCTGCACCTTCATGTTCCACTGGTAGTAGCCGATCAGCTTGTTGCGCTGATTGATCTGATACGTGGTCTTGATCGACGGGTTGGTGTTCCAGGTCTCGAAGTCGCTGTCGAAATTAAACAGCGGCTGTTCAATGGCATTGAACTGCCGGCGCCACGAGGTGTGAAACCAGATCTTGTCCTTCTTGATCGGTCCGCCGAAGTTCACGTTGGTGTCGAGGTAGCGCTGGACTTCGTTGCTGCCACGACGTAGCCCGGTGGCCAGCTGTTCGTCGGACAGATTCGAGGTCTGGAACGAGTTGTTGTAGAAGTCCTGGTAGAGCTCGCCGGCGAACTTGTTGCTGCCCGACTTGCCGAGGAACTGCGACTGCACGCCAGGGGTCGCCGCCTCCGCGCCCTGGCCGGCCACGCCGAGGAACACTTCCTCGAATGAGCCGTAGTCGAAGTAGAAGCCGGCGCCGCCGGTGCCTTCGGTGGTGTTGATGCCTTCGACCGAGACCCGCACCTGGCCGCTCAGGCCGTAGGCGGTGTAACCGGTCTGCGTGCCGGCGCGGTTGCCGCCGACGTCGATTCGGCTCATCACTACGCCGGGCGTCGCCGCCAGCAGCGCCCACATGTCGCGGCCGTTGGGAATTGAGTTCAGCTGCTCGAGCTTGAAGTTCTGCTGCACGCGCGACGCCGTGGTGTCAATCACCGGCGAGGCGCCCGACACGGTCACGGTCTCCTGCAACGACGCCAGCGTCAGGTCGGCGTTGACGTTGGCCGTGAAGCCGAGGGAGATCTGGATGCCATCACGCTTGACGGTGCTGAAGCCCGCCAGCTCGAAGGTCAACGAATAGACGCCGGGCGGCACCGCTGGAAAACGGTAGGAGCCGTTCTCGTTGGTGACCTGGGTCTGCGCGCCGATCATCGACGGGCTGACGGCCGTGACGGTGACACCCGGAAGAATGGCGCCACTGGCATCGGCCGCACGGCCCTGAATGGTGCCGGTGCTGCTGGCGCCGCCACCCTGAGCCGCGACGGTACCGGGGATTAACAGGCCAACGGCCAGGACGGCCATCAGGCTTCGGACAAGCTTCCTAGTCATGTGGGGACAACCTCCGAGGTATACGCGTAACAGATGCAGATAGGACAAGGGACAAGCGTTCCATATTGACGCGCGTCGCCGCCATTGTAACTACGGCGCAACCGGTTTGCGACGGGAATTGCACGCTCGCCAGGGACAGAATTACCCAGGTGGGAGAAGTATTCCGGGGCGAGCGACAACCTCGCCCCGGCCGCACGGTTACGCGCCGGCGATCGAAACCGGGTCGCCCTTCTTGTGGAACACAATCGCCAGAATCTTGCATGGCTGCGTCGCGCTGCCGTTGCCCGACACGGCATGCACCTGGCCCGGGGCGTCGAACGACTCGAAGAACATCTCGCCGGCCGCCAGCACCTTCGGCGCGTCGTTGTTGACGGCGAACTGATACTGCCCTTCGAGGACATAGCCAATGACGAAGCCAGGGTGGCGATGCTGCCCCGACGCTTCGCCCGGCGGATAGGTGACCTCGCTCGCGCTGATCTGCCACCCATCCAGGTTCACGGCCGGCGTGGGCTTCTGCACCAGCATCTTGCTGCTCGGCGCCCACAGCGCCGCGCGGCTCGGCGCCAACAGCGCCGCGCGGCTCGGCGCCCACAGCGCCGCGCGGCTCGGTGCGGCGCCGGCCTCGTGGGTGGCAATGAAGGAGGCGGCCAGGCCCATCAGGCTGGCGGTGAGAAAGTCGCGGCGATCGTTCATGGTCATTTTCCCTTCACGACGGTAACGGTGATGCTCGACGGGCATGAGCGTGCCCTGCCGGACCGGCAGGACGGTCGTCGCCAGGCAATGTCAAGGGTGGCGGCAAGGACAAATCGGCCGAGCATCGGCAATGTGAAACCCTCGTTCGCGGGCACCGAATACTATCGCGGCTTCGGGTGGAAACGGTACTGCTCGGCAATCGCCTCGACCGTCGCGCGAATCACGTCGCCGCCGGCGCGGCGCAGTGCCGGTGTGACCGGAATCGCCGTCCCCGCCACCGCGCCGGGGCCCAGTTCAAACGCCAGCTCACGCCGCTGGATCGCATCGGCGACGTACAGGCGCGTGGCACCGTCGAGCAGCGCGCCATAGACGCTGCCGTAGCTGGCGGCGATCATGCGATTGCGCGGCGGCGGCCGCGTCTCGCCCGGCAACGCGGCCAGCGATTCGCCGAAAAACGGCCTGGGTGGCACCGGCTCGTGGCCCAACAGTCGAAAGAGCGTCGGCGTCAGGTCGGTCGTATAGGCGGGCCGTTGCGGGTCCCACACATACCGGTCGCGCATCGCCGCCGGCACCCGGACGATTAGCGGCACTCGGGCGATCTCGGGATACAGCGTGTAGGCGTGCCCCATCCGGCCCTCTTCGCCCAGTGAATCGCCGTGGTCGGAGGTCACGACGATGATGCTCTTCTCGTACAGTCCGCGGGTCTTGAGGTCGGCGATGAACGCGCCGAAACAACCGTCGAGCCGACGCACCCGCGATGCCACGGGCGCGTAGAACCCGTCGTAGCGCTCGCCGTCCACCGGTCCCGCGCCCTCGCGGGTGATCACGGAGACGTGAATATCCTGCGGCAGCGAGTACGCGAACACCGGCGGGCTGCCACCGAGGCGGTCGCCCAGCCGCGCGCGAACCTCGTCGAGCGTGCGGCACAGCCGGAAGTCACGCACCGGCACCTGCCGGTCGAGCGGCTCGAGCGCCGGCGTCGCTGGCAGGATCACGTCGAGGATGTTGTCCATGCTGACCCACTGCGCGTACCGCTCGTGGGTCAACAGTCGCGCCAGGGCATTCATCGGCGCGAACGGGACGATGTACTGCTTATGCAACAACGGCCCTCCCATCCACATCGAAGGCACCGAGAGCCCGGTCGCGCCGTACTGCGTAAAGGCGCGCGAGAAGACCAGGCTGTCGCGCGCGAAGGCGTCAATCGCAGGCGTGAAGGTCACCGCCGGGTTGTACGGCGACAGGTAGTCCCGCCGGAGGCTGTCGACGACAAACACGAAGATATCGGGCCGCTCGGCGGCGGGCGGCCCCTCAAGGACGGCCCAGTCCACTTGCACAGCAGCGACGGCGTGTGAGCTGGGAACGTTGGTGTGCCGGGGCAACTGGTCGAAGAGCGCCGTCGGGCCGTCGGCGCTCACAGGCGTCAGCAGCTCGGCAGTCCACCGGGCGGCTGGCGATTGGGCCTGAACACCAGGGCCGACCATCCGCTCGATGCCGGCGTACGCGGCCAGGACGAGCAGCGCGAAGCCCAGAAACACGGCCGGTTCGCCCTCCCCAGGCATGCGCACAACACGCTTGGCGCCGCCGAGCGCCAGCAGCCACACCACCAGGATCCCGAGCCGCGCGCCGATGGAATTCCAATCACCCGCCCGTGTGAGAGATCGTTCACCGCGAAGCTGAGCACAGCCAGAACGGCGCACCAGGCCGCAAAGCCGGGCAGCCGGCCAGCCAGCCGCGGCGCGAGGCTGCCGAGCACGCTAGCGACGCCGTCATCGCGATTCTCCAGCCTTGAGACCCCGCGAATCGTGATCGCGAGGGCGACGGCAACGCCGGCCAGCAGGCCGCCGACCGTCGCCTGCCAGCCATCGATCGAAATCGATGGCAGCACCACGCGCGAGATGAACCAGCCAAACAGCGCGCCCAGCATGATGACGGTGCCGCGCGCCTCGGCGACCACCGGCCGGCTGAACCAGCCGCCGAGGCCGCGGACCAGGGTCAGCACCAGGAACGCGACCATGCCGACCAGCAGCGGACCGCGCGCCACCAGCCAGGCGCCGGTCATCGACATCGACCCATTCCCCATGACGACGGTTGCGCCGTCGATGATCGTCACCATGACAGCGGTCAGGAGGCAGGCCACGAAGTCGGCCGCGGTGCGCGCTCGCGCCTCGCCCACGCGGGCGCGCGCATCCGGTTGTTCGGCAATCGCGATCGGCACCAGCATCGCGGCCGCGATGGCGGCGCATGTGAGCGCGGTGCCGCCAGGGGTCAGTGCCGCCAGTGAATAACCGCCCCAGCCGGCGAGGACCGTGGCCGCCCAACTGATCGTGGTGAACCAGGTTGACGCGTGGGGGCGGCTGGCGGGCAAACCGCGCGGCATGAACCACAACAGGCCGGCGGCAGTGGCCACCGCCGCCCAGTACCGGACAAACCACGCCAGCGGCGGCAGCAGTTCCGGCTTCAGGAACTGCTCGTAGATAAAGTCCTGCGAGGTCAGTAGCGCGGCGAGTGCGGTCAGCAGCCAGAATGTGACAGCGATCGCGTAGCCGGCCCGGCGAACGGCGGTCATCGCTTCGGTTCCGTCCGCACCAACCACTCCACCACTTCGCCGCGCCGATCGGGCGCGAGCGCGAGGAATCGCTCGAAGCTCTCTCGCGCCTGGGGGAGCTGGCCATCATCGAACTGCCTGACGCCGAGCAACAAATGCAGGTCAGGGTACGCCGGGTCGAGTTCGAGGCCCCGTTCGAAGGCCCGTCGCGCATCGGTCTTGCGATCGGCGCGCAAGAGGGCTTGCCCGAGAAGGACCTCGAAGTCTGGGTTCACTGGCGGCAGGGCGGCGCAGCGCTCGAGCGCCAGCAGCTCCTGGTCGGCCCGGTTGGCGCGCTGGTAGGCCTGGGCCACCATGGGACAGGCGTCCACCGGCGTCGGCGAGGCGGCCATTACGGCCTCCCACGCGCGCGCTTCTTCGGCGGGCCGTTCGAGCTTCTGGAAAATCAGCGCGAGACGCTCGTGATGGCGCGCCTGGTCCGGCCAGCGCGCGACCAGCCGTTCGGTCGGCGCCAGCGCCTCGGCGAAACGGTTGGCGTTGAACAAGGAGACGCTGGCTTGGAGATCCTGCTGCAGCCGGGCTTCCGCCGCGTCCGGGAGCGCGATCGCCGGACTGGCCAACAGCGTCCAGTAGTAGATCGCAAGGACGACCGCGGCGCCGGTCAGTCGCGCACCGGCGGATTGCATCAGAACCGAACCGTCAGGCCGGCGCTCGCGGTGGTTTGCCAGAGCGGGTCGCGCAGCGCCCGCTCCTGACGGCTGGTGCTGCCGCTGAGCGAGAAGCGAAAACGATCGCTCAGGTCGATCTCGGCCTGCCCGCGCACGGTGTCGCCATTAACGCGAATCAGGTCGCCAGTGCCGCGCGGCTCCTCACGGCTGAAGCCATGGCTGTAGCCGGCGCCGATGAAGCTGGTGCCGGCAGCGCCGAAATAGCGCCGCAGGTTGCCGTGGTACGACCATGCGTCGCCCAGGCGCGCGTCCGGCACGAGAAACGCCTTGCCCGTGAGCATCCAGTCTCCGGCGTACTTCGTGAGGGTCGCAAGATAGATGTGAGTGACCTCCGCAAAGGCCAGCCGCCGATAGCCGCCCGACAGTTCGAAGCCGCCGCCAAGCGCCTGATACAGATCAACTGAGACGCGGTTCTCTGGATAGAGGATTTTATCGGCGCCAATGCCGACGCCGACGAAGGCGTAGGTGCCAGCGCGAAACGTCGGATAAAACTCCACGTCTACCTGCTGGTCGGTCAGGCCGAAGCGGTCGGCCTGGCTGCCACGAACAAGCAGCGACCCAATCGGCGTTTCGCGGCCAACGCTGATGGCCGACTCCTGCCACGACTCGCGCTGGTCGTTGAACGTATCGTGCGAATAGCTGACGCCCATCGACCATGGCCGGGTGCGGGCGTCGAGCCGCTGCTGCACATGCCTGGCCTGAGTGTTGCCGGCATCGCGAGATAACACTGCCCGCACCAACTCGCGGGCTTCGGTCAGGCGGCCCGACCACCACTCCACGTTCATCAGGGCGACCCGCGCGTCGAGATAGTCAGGCGACTGGGCGAGCACGTCCTGCAACGCCTGCCGTGCCTGGTCGTAGCGCCCTTCCCACGACAGGATCAGGCCATAGACGAGGCGCGCGTCGACATCGCGTGGCGATCCGGCGAGGTGGCTCTCAAGCAGCGCGAGACCCGCAGGGCGATCGCCGGCCGACGCGGCCGCCCGCGCCCGGGCGATCACATCGTCTTGCGCCACCAGCCGCGACGAACCAAGACAGAGAATCAGGAGCAGGCCCGCTCCAAACAATCGCCTGAAACGGCGCAGCCTTGGCACAGATGGCACCCGCGGATGATAGCAGTTCCCTTTCTGGCGGCGAGTGACCTTGGTATGCTTCGGACACAACTCGCCTTCCTGACAACGCATGGACAAAGCTCATCCGCCGACGACGCCAGAGGATCAGGAGGCCGATCAGGCGCTCCGCGACGCGCGCACGCGCTTTGTCGCCGGCTTCCCCCAGCGTTACTCGGCCATGGCGACCCTGGTCGACCAGCTCGAAGGCGGTGCGGATGCGGGCCTCGTGCCGTTGCGCGCTTCGGCTCACAAACTGGCGGGGCTCGGTGGCGTGCTCGGATTCCCTTCGGTCAGCGAGCACGCGTCGGCCCTCGAGCAGGTCTTGCTGGAGCCGGCGATCGATCAGCCGGCCGTGCGGGTGGCCCTCGAGCGGATGGGCGCGGGCTTCGCCCGCGACCTGTCGGGCGAGGCGCCCTCGTGGGCCCAGGATGCCGGGGGGGCTGGGCATGCCGCTCGGATTCTGCTGGTCGAAGACGATCCGGAACAGCGTCGGGTCGCCGCCTCGGGACTGCGGGCGGCCGGTTACCGCGTCGTCACGGCAGAGTCGGGCCCCGAAGCCGTCGAGACCGCCAGGCTCGAGCAGCCTGATCTGATCCTGCTCGACGTGGATCTGCCGGGACTCGACGGTATGGCGGTGTGCCGGCAGATCAAGCTCGAGCCCAAGCTGGCGGCGGTCCCGGTCATCTTCTGCACCGCGCGCAGTGGGTTGATGGACCGCATGGCCGGCCTCACCCTGGGTGCCGACGACTACATCACCAAGCCGTTCGCACCGTCCGAGCTGCTGATGCGAATCAAGCGACAGGTGTCACGCGCGGCGCCCGCGGCCGCGCCGGAGATTACCGGCCTGCTGCCCTACGACTCGTTCGCGTCGGCCGCCCGCGACGCCCTGTCGCGCGGTCCCGCCTCGCTCGTGCTGGTGCGCGTCGCGGTCGCGGATCTCGCCGGCCTCGCCGCCCGTTGCCTGGACGAGGTGCGCCGCCGCGACATCCTGGGCCGCGTCAGCGACACCCATCTCGTGATGTTGGCGCCCGAGCTGTCGTCCGCCTCTGCACGTGGCATCATCCAGTCGGTCCTCGATCGCGCGCCGCAGATCGTCGGTGGCGCGATCGGTGTGGCCGACAGCGTGGCAGCGGCTGGGGGCGTCGATCCGCTCGATGCCATGCTGGCGCAGGCCGACCTGGCGCTGGCCGCCGATCGCGTCGCCCGCAGCGGCAGCCAGCCCGGGCGCACGACCGTGCTGCTGGCCGAAGACGACCCTGACGTCATCCAGATCATCGACGCGCGACTGCGGGCCGCCGGCTATCGAACGGTCCTGGCGCTCGATGGGCAGCAGACCCTCGATGCCGTCGATCGAGAGAGCCCGGCGGTGGTGTTGCTCGACCTGATGATGCCGAAACTCACCGGCTTTGACGTGCTGCTCCGCCTGCGGGATCGCACCGGCCCCCGGCCGCGGACCATCGTCGTTTCGGCGCGCGGGCGTGACGAAGACGTGGCGCGGGCCTTCGAACTGGGCGCCGACGACTACGTGACCAAGCCCTTCAATCCCGAGGAGCTCGTGGCCCGCATCGCGCGGCTCCTCAGGTAGCCGCCGGCATGCTGGTCCGCTTCGCCGAAGCCTTCCGTGACGCGTTGGTCCCGTTCATCCTGGGTGGCGGCGTGCTCCTGCTGGCGATGCTCGCACTGCTGGTCGGCCAGCGCCTGCTTCGGGCCGCGGCAGCCTCGCGGCGCCGCGTGCTGGTGTCGCGCTACGGCCCGATCGTCGCCGCGGCGTTGAACTCCGACACGCCGCGGGCTCTCGAAACTGCGCGCACCATCCCTTCCCGTCATTGGCCGCTGGCCGGGCAGCTGTTGCTGGCGCCACTGCACGTCGTCCGCGGCCGTCACAATGCCCGCGCCGCTGAGCTCGCCGCGCAGCTGCAGCTTTCGGACGGGTGGCGGGCCGACTTGAACTCGCGGCGCTGGTGGCACCGCTCAGAGGCGGCTCTTGCCCTTGGCCTGCTGGGCGATCGCGCGTCGGTGCCGGACCTGATCGGGCTGCTCGACGATGAGCATGAACAGGTGCGGGCTGCCGCCATCGACGCGCTGGGCCAGATCGGCGATCCGGCAGCGCTGGGTTCGCTGCTCGCGCGCCTGAACGACCCGACGCGCCACGAGCGGGCCCGTCTGGTGGAGGCGCTGCGCGTCTTCGGCGAGGGGGCAACGGCGGCGCTGCTCGATCACGGCGCCTCGCACGAGGCCGACCGCACGCTGGTGGCGACCGTGCTCTCTTTTGTCGGTGGCGCGGCCGCCCGCGATCCGCTGCTGCAGTGGACGGTCGCCGGGCCGGCCGACACGCGCGCCGCGGCGTGGCGGGCGCTGGCCGCGATTGGCCCGGACGAGCGCGCCTTCTATCACGCCCTCAAGGCCCTGGGCGATGACGATGCGTCGGTGCGGGCGGCGGCGGCGCGCGCGCTGTCACGCGCCGGCCGCGGCGATGCCTCGCCCCACCTGGCCCGGCTCCTCGACGATCAATGGGAGGTCGCGGCGCAATCGGCGCGCGCGCTAATCGCGCTCGGTCCCGAGGGTCACGCGGCGCTCACCGCGCGGGTACGACAGGGCGCCGGGCTGGGGCACGACCTGGCGCAGCAAGTACTCTGGGAAAGCGGGCACCGCTGATGCGCGCCTGGGTGTCGCAAGCATTGATGGTGTTCGACCTGGGCGTCCTCGCCTACTTCCTGGCCGTCAACCTGCTGTACCTGGTGTTCTCGATCGTCGCGTTCTTCACCCTGGTGCAGCATCGCCGCCGGTGGACCTCGCGGGCGCTCGAGATCGTGATGCGCTCACCGGCGACGCCGGGCATTTCGGTGATCGCGCCGGCCTACAACGAAGAGGCGACCATCGAGCAGAGCCTGCGATCGTTGCTGCTGCTCAACTACCCGCAGTTCGAGGTGGTGGTCGTCAACGACGGCTCCAAGGACACGACCATCGACACGATGGTGGCGGCGTTCGCCCTGATGCCGGCGCCCGTCGTGTATCCGCAGCCAATCGCCACCAAGCCGGTGCGCGCCCTCTACCGCTCGCTCGACAACCCGGACCTGGTGGTGATCGACAAAACCAATGGCGGCAAGGCCGACGCCATCAACGCCGGCATCAACGCCGCACGCTATTCCCTGGTCTGCGTGATCGATGCCGATTCGATCCTGGAGCCAGAAGCGCTGATGCGGGCCGCGTTGCCGTTCGTCGAAAACCCGAACACCCTCGCCACCGGCGGCATCATCCGCATCGTCAACGGTTGCACCGTGGAAGCCGGCCGGGTCACTGCGATCGATCTCCCGGCCAGCTGGCTGGCGCGGTTCCAGGTCGTCGAGTACCTGCGCGCGTTCCTGAGCGGACGGGTCTTCATGTCGGCCGCCAACGCGCTGTTGATCATCTCCGGCGCCTTCGGCGTGTTCCGCCGCGACGCGGTGGTCGAAGTGGGCGGCTTCCGTCATGACACCATCGGCGAGGACATGGAGATCGTGGCGCGCCTGCACAAGCGGTGGCGCGACACCAACCGGCCCTATCGAGTCGTGTTCCAGCCCGACCCCGTGTGCTGGACCGAGGTGCCCGAGACCAGGAAGATCCTGGCGAGCCAGCGCAACCGGTGGCAGCGCGGCACCTGCCAGGTGCTGAGCTATCACATGGCGATGATGGGCAACCCAAAGTACGGCAGTGTCGGCTGGTTCGCCATGCCCTACTTCCTGATTTTCGAGGCGGCCGGCCCGCTGATCGAAGTGGCGGGCTACCTGGTGACGGTGATCGCCGTGCTGTTCGGCCTGCTCGACGTGGTCTTCGCCCAGCTGCTGTTCCTGACCGCGGTGGTGTTTGGCGCGATCATCTCGCTCACCTCGGTCCTGCTTGAGGAGATGTCCTTCCGCCGCTACCCGAAGATCCGGCACCTGTTGATGCTGGCGGCACTCGGCGTGCTGGAGAACTTCGGCTACCGCCAGCTCACGACCTATTGGCGGTTGAAGGGCTCGATCGACTTCCTGCGCAACAAGCAGGGTTGGGGTGTGATGACGAGAAAGGGGTTCGCAAAGGTCTAACGCGGCAGGTCGAACCAGAAACGCGCGCCGCCGCCGGGCGCGTCGGCCACCCCGAGGGCGCCGCCATGCTGCTTGATGATGGCCTGCGAGATGGCGAGGCCGAGGCCGGTCCCACCCTTCTTGTGTGCGGCCGACCCCTGGACCTGCTTGAACGGCTCGAAGATCACGCTGCGGAAGCCCTCCGGTACGCCAGGCCCCTGGTCGTCGACCATCACGCGCACGTGCTCCGCTGCCGGCGAGACGCTGACGGTGACCGTGCCGCCACGCGACGAGAAGCGCACGGCGTTGGCCATCAGGTTGATGAGCACTTGCGTGAGCCGTTCAGGGTCGGCCGGCAGCCGCTCGGCGGTCGGCCCGATCGCGAGCGACACGCCGGAGTCGGTGGCAATCGGGCGAATGGTCTCGACGGCGCGCTCAATCACCGTCGCCAGATCGCAGTCGCGCGTCTCGACCGACAGTTCGCCGCTCCCGACCCGTTCCAGGTCTAACAGGTCGTTGACGAGTTCCAGGAGGCGGTTCGCACTACGATACGCCGCCGACAGCAGGCGGCGGGAATCATCATCGAGGTTGGACTCCGAATCGCGCAACAGTGCCAGCGCGCCGCGAATAGACGTCAGCGGTGTGCGTAATTCGTGGCTGACGTTGGCGACAAACGCCTGCTTCGCGCGCTCGGCTTCCACCAGCAAGGCCATCGCCCTCCGTAACTCGAGCTGCGCCATCAACTGGCGGCTCAGCGCCGCGAGCGACCCGCGCTGTTGCGACGTGAGTTCTCGCGGCACACGGTCGATGACACACAACGTGCCCAGGCCATACCCCTCGGCCGTGACCAGGGGCGAGCCCGCGTAAAAGCGGATATTCGGGGCGCCGGTCACGAGCGGATTGCCGGCAAATCGCGCATCGGCGCTGGCGTCGGGCACGACCAGCATCTGGTTGTCGATGATGGCATGGGCGCAGAAGGCCTGCTCGCGAGGCGTTTCCGACGGGTCGAGACCCAGCCGCGACTTGAACCATTGCCGGTCCTTGTCGATCAGCGAGATCAACGCGATCGGCACGCCGCAGATCTGTGCGGCCAGCCGCGTGAAGTCGTCGTAGGCCTGCTCCGCCGGCGTGTCGAGGATTTGGTAGCGCTCGAGGGCGGCCAGACGTTCGGGTTCGTTGGCGGGCAGGGCGGCGGGGATCACCGCCTCATTCTAGCAGGGCGCCAGGCGGAGCGCCCGGCCAGGCAGCCAGGGCATCCGCTCGTACATTGCGAACGTGATGTTGGTCGTCTTGCCCGTGCCACCGTCGCGGTAATACATCTCGCCGATCGACTGCTGAGCCTTCGACAGGATGTTGTCGAGCACCTAAGTGACCTTGCCGCCGGTCTTGTTGACGACCTCGTTGACCTGCGCGTCAAGCAGTGGGCTCGGGATGACCCCGAGGTTAATCGAAGGTCGTTCACGAGGACGCGCAAGTATAGGGCTGAAGCTTCGCGGCTATCGGTCGACGTTTGTCTGCGGATGCAGCCCCGCCATGCGCGCCGGGTTGACCCACTCATCGAACTGCGCCGCGGTGACGTGCCCCGAGGCCAGCGCGGCGTCGCGCAGGGAGCGGCCCTCGCGATGCGCCGCCAACGCAATCGCGGCAGCGCGTTCGTAGCCGATCTGCGGCACCAGCGCCGTGACCAGCATCAGCGCTTGCGCGAGGTGCTGGCGAATGCGGGTCTCGTCCGCTTCGAGGCCGCGCGCGCAAAAGGTGTCGAACGAGGTCGCGGCGTCGGCCAGCAGCGCGATCGACTCGAGCACGTTGTGAAGGATCACCGGCTTATAGACGTTCAGCTGAAAGTGTCCCTGCGAGTTGGCAAACGCCACCGCCGCATCGTTGCCATACACCTGCACGGTGACCATCGTCAGCGCCTCACACTGGGTTGGGTTGATCTTGCCCGGCATGATCGAAGACCCCGGCTCGTTTTCGGGCAGGCGCAGTTCGCCGATGCCGGCGCGCGGCCCAGACGCGTACAGCCGGATGTCGTTGGCCATCTTCATCAGCGCGCTCGCCAGTCCGCGCAGCGCCGCGCTGGTGGCCGCCATGGCGTCGTGCCCCGACAAGGCGGCGACATGATTGCGCGTCTCATGAAAGGGCTCACCAGTGGCCGTGGCCAGATGGCGGGCGGCCGTGGCGCCGAACTTTGGATGCGCATTGAGGCCGGTGCCCACGGCGGTCGCCCCGAGCGCCAGCGCGTGGAGCCCCGGCAGCGTGGCGGTGACGCCAGCCAGGGTGTCGTCGATCTGCGCCACCCATCCGCGCACCACCGCGCCCAGCGTGATCGGCACGGCGTCCTGCAGATGCGTGCGGCCGACCATGACAATGTGATCGAAGGCCGTGGCCTTCTCTCCCAGCGTCGTGCGGAGGGCGGTGACGGCCGGCACCAGGCGATGGACAATCTGCTCGGTGGTGGCGACGTGCATGACGACGGGGAAGCCGTCGTTGGAGGATTGCCCGCGATTGACGTGATCGTTGGGGTGCACCGGCGCGTGCGAGCCGAGCGGCCGCCCCGCCAGCTGATTGGCGCGGTTGGCGATCACTTCGTTCGCATTCATGTTGGACTGCGTGCCCGAGCCAGTTTGAAACACTACCAGCGGGAACTCACCGTCCAGGACGCCGGCAATCACTTCATCCGCGGCGCGCGTGATCAGTTCACCGCGTTCAGCCGATACTTCTCCCAACTCGACGTTGGCCTGCGCCGCCGCCTTCTTGAGGAGTCCCAGGGCGCGAATCACCGGCCGCGTCCAGGTCATCCGGTCGACACCGATCGCGAAGTGGTGACGCGACCGCTCGGTCTGCGCGCCCCACAGTCGGTCGGCTGGCACTTCGACCGGTCCGAGCGAGTCGTGTTCGGTGCGGGTCATGAACCTATTCTGAACCTCCCAGAACCGTTCTGAACCGTTCTGAACCGTTCTGAATGGTTCGTAACTTGCATTGCCCTGCGTAGAGAGGATTCCACGCATGAGCTTACGAGACAAGTACAACCACGCCATCCAGACCGCCAAGGGCTTCAAGATGCAGGGCGCCGCCGAAGAACGCGACGGCAAGCTCTACTTCAAGGGAATGGTCCAGAACCAGGGCGAGGTCAACGAGATTTGGACCGCCATCAAGACCGTGCCCGACTGGCGCAACGACGTCGTCGCCGAGGTCACCATTGATCCCAACGCCAAGCCGGCGGACGGCGGGACCTACACCGTGCAGGCTGGCGATACGCTGAGCAAAATCGCCAAGGAGCAGCTTGGCGACGCCAACGCCTACATGAAGATCTTCGACGCCAACAAGGCGACCTTGAGCGACCCCGACAAGATCAAGCCCGGTCAGGTTCTCACTATTCCCAAGGCCTGATCTCGTGCCCAACGTGAGCCAACAGCTCATCTGGCTCTTCGTGCTCGCGGCCCCAGTCGCGTGTATCGCGTGGACGGTGACGCACGAAGAGCTGTTCGGCGAGCTCCGCGATTACTGCGTCGGCAAGAGCCAACAAAGCGCAACGCTGTACGCGCGAAAATTCTTCTACCTGTTCACCTGCGAGTACTGCTTCAGTCACTACGTCGCCGCGGGCGCCGTGTGGCTGACCGGCTTCGTCTTGCTGGTGCCGGGTTGGCGCGGCGCGCTAATCGGGTGGTTCACGCTGGTCTGGGTCGCCAACATCTACATGAGCCTGTTCGGCCGGTTGCGCCTCGACATCAAGCGCGAGCGCGTCGAGATCACCGCCGAAGAGCGCGCCATCGGGGCCAAGAGCAAGGCGCAGTAGCTACCACGGCGTCAGCCCGGTGTTGGCGGGTCCGTTGAGACAATCGCCAAACTTGCCGAACCGCGAGCCGTGACACGGGCAATCCCAGGTCTTCTCCGCCGGATTCCAGGCCACGATGCAGCCCAGGTGCGGACACGCGGCTGACTTCTCGTGCAACTCCCCTGTCGCGTCACGATAGACCGCGACCTTCGACATCCCGCGACGAATCACCGCGCCGCTGTCCTTGGCGATTTCATCAACCGACGCGACGTCGCCGGCCGTGACCCACTGCGCATATTGCGCGGCCACGTTCGCAGTTTCGCGCACGAAATCTGGCGCCGCCCGCAGCGTCTTGCGCGAGGGCTCGTACAAGGCTTGCCACGGATTGTGCCGGCCGAGCACCAGGTCGGTGATCAGGAGGCCGCCGATGGTGCCGTGCGTCATGCCCATGCCGGAGTCGCCGGTCACGATGTAGACGTGGTCGTGATCCAGCGGGTTGCGGCCAATGAATGCCAGCCCGTCCACCGTCTCCATCACCTGCCCGGCCCACGTGAACGCCACCTCCCCCGCCATCGGGAACCGCTCGCGCGTCCAGGCGGCAAGGCGCGCGTGCCGCTGACCGATGTCATCCGCCTGCCCGGTCTTGTGATCTTCGCCGCCAACGATCAGCAGGTCCGATTCGTCTCCCGGCATCGGCTGGATCCGGACGTAGTGGTACGGATCGCCGGTATCCCAGAACAGTGCGCGAGCAATCGCGCCGCGCGGCACCAGCAGGCCGACCACGTAGGTCATGTACGGCGCCTGCTTGGTATGGATCACGACCAGGTCGTTCACCGGTGTATTGGTCGCGACGACGATGTGTTCCGCAGTCACCGTGCCCTGGCGCGTGGTCACCGTTCCTGGATTCCCGCCGGCAATGGCGTCGGCATGGGTGCCCGCGTAGATGCGCCCGCTGCCGCGCTCGATCGCCGCCGCAAGGCCGGCGAGGTACTTCAGCGGATGCAACTGCGCCTGGTTCGGAAATCGCAGACAGACGCCGGTGTCAAAAGGCAACGGCGCGCGCCCGGTCTTGACCACGTTGTGAAGACCTGCACGATGCGCCGCCGCCAGTTCCTGGTCGAGGTAGTCCTCGCCGTGACCCGGCGCCGCAAACAGATAGCCGTCGAGGCGTTCGAAGTCGCAGGCAATCCGCTCGCGAGAGACGATGGCTTCGATGCGATCGATGGCAGCGGTATGACTTTCAGCAGCAAGGCGTGCGCCACGTTCGCCGTGCAGCCGCTCGAGGTGGAAATACCGATCGTCCAGCGCATTGGCGAGGTGCGCCGTCGTCACCGCGGTCATGCCGCTAGCGATGCGCCCGTCATCCAGCACAACCACTGACTTCCCAACTTGGGCAAGCAGATACGCCGTGGTGAGACCGGAGATACCGGCCCCGACGATGCAGACGTCGGCGCTGACGTCGGCCGTGAGGGGAGAATAGGCGGGAATCTGGGCAGTCGATTCCCATACGGGTTCATTGCGGGGAGGCATGCCCGTGGTCGAAAGCAACCACCGTGCCGATTTATCTATCCCCTTGATACAATGCCTGTCTCTTATACACATCTCCGAGCCCACGAGACTAAGGCGAATCTCGTATGCCGTCTTCTGCTTGAA
>ENA-ORBV01007499-ORBV01007499.1-microbial-mat-metagenome-genome-assembly--contig:-NODE-7499-length-18717-cov-7.850805_pt1 | contig 18717 bp, 13 predicted proteins | sample MGYA00237777_ERZ505514 | MGnify/ENA primary metagenome ERZ505514 (study PRJEB26160, sample SAMN06269048) | microbial mat metagenome | isolation source: Oligotrophic lake microbial mat | place... | reverse complement strand
GGCTCGCCCGACCTACGGACTGCGTTTCATCCGAGCTGCGTCACTACTTAAATATTCGGGTTGTTTGCAGTTCGTAGGTCGGGTGAGCGCAGCGTTACCCGACGTTCTGGTCGCTGATCACAACAATCGTCGGGTAACGCCCAAAGGAAGTCCCCTTGGGGGGCGCCCTGACGGGCTCGCCCGACCTACGGACTGCGTTTCATCCGAGCTGCGTCACTACTTAAATATTCGGGTTGTTTGCAGTTCGTAGCAGCGTTGTAGGGCGGGAGTCATCCCGCCGTTCGGACTGCGCCTGCAACGCTAACGCTTGGTACGGGTGGTGCCCGATTTCCCGGGTTTGGGTGACAGACGACCCAATGCCGAGTCGCGGAACGGTGCACGGATGCCTTCGATGGCAGACGAGCTGGCAACTGACTTGAACACTGCTCGTTCGCGCTGTACAGGATCGCGCAGGTAGGGATTGGTGTTGACCAGCAGCTTTCGACTCATGGCTGGATTATATCGAGCGGAATTCCCCCCATACGCGGCTTTAAAGCGCGCAGCCGGGAGAGAAAATCAGTTGTATCATCATCGCATTCCATGTCTGCCAGGGAGTGCCTCCATGTCAACCGAAGACCTGCTTGAAAAAGCAAAATCGTTGCCGGCTACGCAGCAACTGGAGCTGGTCGAGGGCCTGCTCGATGCGCTCGATCATCCTGATACGGCTATTGATGCTGCCTGGGCGAAAGAGGCGAAGGACCGCTTGGCGGCATATCGCAGTGGACAGGTGCGGGCGATTCCGCTGGAGGACGTGCTGGCCAAGTACTGCGTGCGATGAGGGCTCGCCTGCTCGATCCTGCTGCGCAGGAGCTCGATCAAGTCATCACCTACTACAACGCTCAGACCTGCGCACCGCCGCGGCCCCGGCAACCTGAATCCACCCGCCAAGGAAAAAAATGAAATCCGTCTACTTCATGAAAAACGGAGGCCCCGAGGTATTGCAGTATGGCGAGCAGCCCGATCCCGTCGCAGCCGAAGGCCAAGTCGTGGTCGACATCCACGCCGCCAGCGTCAATGGCGCCGACTGGAAAACGCGCTCGGGCTACAACGCACCGACGCAACATTTTCCGCACATCCCGGGGCGGGATTTTTCCGGCATCGTCAGTGCGGTCGGGCGTGGCGTGACGGAATTCAAAGTGGGTGATGCCGTGTTTGGCGTGGCGCTACATTCCGACGAAGGCTGCTATGCCGAGAAGGTGGCGATCAACGCCGCCATCGTCACCCAAAAGCCCGCGCAATGGAGCCACATCGAGGCGGCTGCAGTGGGGTTGATCGGGCTCACCGCCATTGTCTCGATTGAAAACGCGCTCCAGGTCAAGGCCGGCCAAACCGTGCTGGTGCAGGGCGGGGCGGGTGGTGTGGCGAGTTTTGGGTTGCAACTGGCCAAGCACCTGGGCGCGCGGGTCATCACCACCTGCAGTGCGGCCAACGCCGACTATGTGCGCAGCCTGGGTGCGGACCAGGTGATTGATTACAACAAAGAGGATTTCACCACCGTGGTGAAGGACTGCGATGCCGTGTTCGACACGGTGGGCGGCGAGGTGGCCCAGCGCGCCTTTGCCGTATTGCGCCGTGGCGGCCGCGCGGCCTTCATCAACGGCCCGGCCCCCACACCGCCGAGCGCAGACATGGCATCGTTAAAACCGGACGCGAGCCGCAAGCGCGCCCACCTCGAGCGCATTGTTTCACTGGTGACATCGGGTGCGGTGAAGCTGCCGCAGATCACCACCTATGCGCTGGCGGATGCCGCGGCTGCGCATCGGGTGAGCGAAGGGCGGCACTTGCGGGGCAAGCTGGTGTTCAGGGTGCGTGATTAAAATATCAATAAAATCAATTATTTACAATGATATTGAGGGTCGGTCGCAGTGGGCTGAGGTTGCTTGATAGTTCACCATGCATGAACTATAGTTCACCCATAATGAACTATCCTAAAGCCCAGCCATGAGCCAGCTCGCCGATATCCTCTTTACCGAAACGCAGCGCAGACTGCTGGGCTTGCTGTATGGAAAGCCGGGCCGGAGCTTTTATGTCAAGGAGCTGTTGCGCATGACAGGGATGGGCGTGGCCACCATCAAGCGCGAGCTGGACCGCATGCGGGCGGCCGGCATACTGCGCATGAACCGGATCGGCAACCAGCACCACTATCAGGCCAATCCGGAGTGCCCGATCCATGATGAGCTGCTCGCCATCGTCAGGAAAACGCTGGGTTTCACCGAGGCGATCCGCGCGGCGCTGACGCCGCTGGCGGATCGCATTGAATGGGCCTTTGTGTTCGGTTCTACGGCCAGCGGCAAAGAGGCGGCGGGCAGTGACATTGATCTGATGATCATCGGCGAGGCAGGGTTTTCGGAGGTGGTCAATGCGCTCTACCCGGTGCAGGAGACGCTGGCGCGGGAGGTGAACCCGAAGATCTTCCGCCGCACCGAATGGACCCGGCTGCTGGACGCCCGCGATGCCTTTGCCACCGGTGTCATGGCCAGACCGCGCCTGGACGTCATCGGGCGCGGCCTTGAGGCACGTCATGAGTCTCCTCAAGAGTCTCGTCAATGAGTCCCTTCAATGAGCCATCATCAATAAGCCCCGATGATGAGCTTCGATAACCTGGTCGGCATCAGCCTGGATCGGGTCACGGCGGATGCAGACGCCATCGGCCGTTTGCTGACAGCAGCCGGGCGCAACATTGCCGATGCCCAGGTTACCGCGATCAGCGCCGAAAACCGCTTCGACGCGGCCTACAAAGCCATCATGCAACTGGCCAGCGCGGCGCTTCAGGCGCAGGGTTATCGCACACTGACCAGCAAGCCCGGCCACCACATGACAATGATCCAGACGCTCGGGCAGAGCGTCGGCCTCACGCGCGAGACGGTCATCGCACTCGATGCCCTGCGCAAGCAGCGCAATGCGGCGGATTACACCGGAGACATCGTGACGCCTGCCGCGGTGGAGGCCTGCCTCGCGCAGGCGCAGGCTTTGCAGCAGGCGGTCTTGCAGTGGTTGAAGAAACACAAGCCGGAACTGCTGGCGAGATAATGAGGACGGGATACGGGGTGCGAGATGAGGGGTGATGCGAGGCGCACGCAGCAGGGCACGACCGTCAAGGCGCAGCTTGGGTGCGGATCAGGTGATTGATTACAACCAGCAGGATTTCACCACCGTGGTGAAGGACTGCGATGCCGTGTTCGACACGGTGGGCGGCGAGGTGGCCCAGCGCGCCTTTGCCGTATTGCGCCGTGGCGGCCGCGCGGCCTTCATCAACGGCCCGGCACCCACACCGCCGAGTGCTGACTTTGCATCGCTCAAGCCGGACGCGAGCCGCAAGCGCGCCCACCTCGATCGCACGGTTTCACTGGTGACCTCCGGGGCGGTGAAGCTGCCGCAGATCACCAACTATGCGTTAGCCGATGCCGCGGCTGCGCTTCGTGTGAGCGAGGGGCGGCACTTGCGCGGGAAGCTCGTGCTGGTGGTGCGGTAGTGCGCTTGACTTAAATTGCACTTCAGAGTCTTATTAATGAAATTTTCAATTAAAACAATGGGTTGGTGGATCCGCATTGTGCGTAAAAGCAATGGCCTAAGTATGTTTATTGAATGCACAAATTACGAAGTCATTTTTCTGGTGAAGCGGAGATCACCCGCTACAATCGGCAAATAATTAACAACAAAGACACCAGCGGACATGGCGCGGATTTTCGACAACATAGATCAACAGTTGCTTCCGGCACTGCGCGCAACACTGCAGGTATCCAAACGATCAGATTTTTGTGTCGGCTATTTGAATCTGCGTGGTTGGCAGGCCATTGATGACCTTGTCCAGAATTGGGATCCGGCTTCGGGCCAGATTTGCCGGGTGCTGGTCGGCATGCAGCGTCCCCCGCATGAGGAAATTCGCGAGTTATATCGTGCTGCGGGCGACAGTGGCCTGATCGATAACGCAACAGCAGTTCGCCTGCGCGCCCAATTTGCATCGCACTTGCGCGAGCAGATTACGATGGGCATCCCGAGTGGCAAGGATGAAGCAGCATTGCGCCGCTTTGCGCATCAACTGCGTGCGGGGCAGGTGGTCGTAAAACTGTTCCTGCCATATCCGCTGCATGCCAAGCTCTACCTGTTGTTCCGGGATGACGTGAACAATCCGATTACCGGCTTTGTCGGCAGCAGCAACCTGACGCTGCAGGGATTGGCGCGGCAAGGTGAGCTCAATGTTGACGTTCTTGATCATCACGCGACGCTGCGACTTGCGAAATGGTTTGATGATCGCTGGGGGGAGCGCTGGGCATTGGATATTTCGGCGGATTTGGCTGAAATCATCGAAAACAGCTGGGCGCGCGAGACACCGATTCCGCCGTACCACATCTATCTCAACATCGCCTATCACCTCAGCACTGAAGCCCGTGCCGGGTTGAGCCAGTTCCGTCTGCCCGGGCGGTTTGAAAACGAGCTGTTCGAGTTCCAGAAAAGTGCCGTCAAGATTGCCGCGCGTCACCTGCATCGCCGTGGCGGTGTGATGATTGGCGATGTGGTTGGACTGGGCAAAACCATCATGGCCACGGCGCTTGCCCGCATGTTCGAGGACGATCTGGGTTATGAAACCCTGATTATCTGTCCGAAGAACCTGGAGCCCATGTGGGAGCACTATCGTACCGAGTACGGTTTGAGGGGCATGGTGTTGCCGATTTCGTTGGTGACCCGGAAGCTGCCCGATCTCAAACGCTACCGTCTGGTGCTGATCGACGAGAGCCATAACCTGCGCAATCGCGAGGGCAGGCGCTACAAGGCGATTGCCGATTACATCCGCAGTTGCGACGCACGCGTGATTTTGCTGACGGCGACGCCTTACAACAAGACCAAGGCTGATCTGTCCAGCCAGTTGCGCTTGTTCATCGACGAAAAAGCCAACATCGGCATTCGTCCCGAACGATACATGCGCAAACTGGACATTACCGAGGCCGAATTCGAGCGCAAGCATCAATGCAGGGTCAATTCCATTCTCGCCATCGAAAAAAGCGACGAATTTGATGACTGGCGTGAACTCATTCGTCTCTACATGGTGCGACGTACCCGCAGTTTCATCATTCAGCACTACACCGAAGCGGACAAACAAGGTCGACGCTACATATCCGGCAAGGACGGGGAGAAGCGCTATTTCCCGTTGCGCAAACCCAGTTCAGTCAAATTTTCGGTGAACGATGCCGATCCGGCCGACCGCTACGCGAGGCTCTATTCCCCGGACGTGGTTGATCTGATCAATGCCCTGCATGTGCCGCGATACGGCTTGGGCAATTACGTTGACCCGCAAGCGGAGAAAGGCGCATCGGCGGCGGAACGCAAGTTCATCGAGAACCTCAGCCGTGCCGGCAAGCGGCTGATGGGTTTCTGCCGCACTAATCTTTTCAAGCGCCTGGAGTCCACAGGTTTTTCGTTCCTGCAATCCATAGACCGGCACATTCTGCGCAACCAGATTTATAGCTATGCCATCGAAAACGGACTGGATTTGCCGGTGGGCGTGCTGGACGCGGGTTTGCTCGATATGGAGCATGTAGACGAAGACGCTGAAGGTTTGGTGGGTGAGCCGGAAGATTTGCTCGACGGACTGATTGATGCGGTTGCAGAAGAGGATGCCGTGCCGGACGGTATGGTGCGGGCGAAGGCGGTGTACAAGCAATATGCCACCGAGTACAAGAAGCGTTTCAAGTGGATACGACCCTCTTTGTTCAGAAAAACCTTGGCCGAGAATCTCGCTGAAGACACCAATGCGCTCACTGACCTGTTGCGCAAACATGGCGCATGGGATCCGCAGCACGATCACAAAATGCTCGCATTGCACAAGCTGGTTACGGAAACCCACGGCAAAGACAAGGTGCTGGTGTTCACACAGTTTGCCGACACGGCGCGTTATCTGGTGCGTGAACTCCGCAAGGCGGGTGTCAAGCAGATTGAAGTGGCGACTGGGGCCAGCGCGGACCCGTATGCGCTCGCATGCCGGTTCTCGCCCAAATCTAACAACCGGAGTTTGAGCAAGGCTGACGAGTTAAGAGTGCTGATCTGCACCGATGTCCTGTCAGAAGGGCAAAACCTGCAGGACAGCAACGTGGTTGTGAATTTTGATCTGCCCTGGGCCATCATCCGGCTGATCCAGCGTGCCGGCCGGGTGGATCGCATCGGCCAGCGTGCCGAGGAAATCCGCTGTTACTCCTTCCTCCCGGCTGACGGTGTGGAGCGGCTGATCCAGTTGCGCGCCCGCATCCAGCAGCGCCTGAAGGAAAACGCCGAGGTCGTAGGGGCTGACGAGTCGTTTTTTGAGGATGAAGAGACTAACGCCATCCGTAATCTCTACACGGAAAAATCGGGCGTCCTCGACGACAGTGACGACGAAGTCGATCTGGCGTCTTATGCGTGGCAGATCTGGAAGCAGGCCACGCAGGACAACCCGGAACTGGCGCGCATCGTGGAGTCGTTGCCGCCGGTGGTGTATTCGGCGCGGGCCTACGAGCACGACGCAGCCCGCTTTCCGCTGCTGGGGGCGGATGCCGAGGGTGGCGGGGCGCTGGTTTACGTCAAGTCCCCGGAAGGTAACGATCATCTGGTGTGGATGGGTGTCGATGGCAAAACCGTTACCGAATCACAATTCACGGTATTGCGCGCCGCCGAATGCGATGCCGCCACGCCGTCAGTTGACCGTGCCGAGAACCATCACGACCTGGTCGCAAGTGGTCTGCAACTGGCGGTGACCCAGGACAAGGCCGTAGGCGGCGGGCTTGGGCGCCCGTCCAGTCCGCGCCGCCGCACGTACGAGCGGCTCAAACGCTACGCACAGGAGCAGATGAATACCCTGTTCCAGGACGCCGAACTGGAGCGTGCGCTCGACGACATTTACCAGCATCCGCTGCTGGAGACCGCCGCTGACCTGCTCAACCGGCTGATGCGCAGTGGTGTCAATGACGAGGAACTCGGTGAGGCTGTGAAGTCATTGCGCGAAGAGGGGCGGCTGACTTATGCCGAGGAAGACGCCGCACTGCGTGAACCGCGGGTGGTGTGCTCAATGGGCTTGATTGTAAGCTGACGACATGGCCAAACTTGACTTCGCTGGCTTCCAACAGCACCTGTCCGCGTTCGACTTTCCACGCCTGTTTGTTGACGTGCTGGGATGGAACCATGCGCCTGCAGCGGAGAGCACCTGGCAAGAAGACGGCACGACGCAACATACTTTTGCGCGCCGCATGGTGGCCGAGTTGGGTGGAGTGGCGGTGCTACAGGTCGTGCCTGCCACAGGCTGGCCCGATGAGTCTACCCGTGCCAACATCTGGAGGCATCTGTCCCACCGACACGTCGAAAATATCCTGATTTTTACCGATCGACGCGAACGAGCATCCCAAAGCCTCTGGTACTGGGTCAAGCGCGGCAAGGATGAAGCGACCGGTAAGCCAAAAAATACGCCGCGCCGTCATGAATACTTTCGCGGTCAGCCGGTCGATCTGTTCGCATCCAAGCTACAGGCCATGGTGGTCGAGCTTTCCGAACTCGACACCGCTGGCCGGATGCCCGTGCTCGAAGCCGCGCGCCGCATTCAGGCCGCGTTGGATGTGGAAAAAACCACCAAGCGCTTCTTCACAAGCTATTCCGAGCAGCATGACCAGTTACTCAGCCAGATCGAGGGTATCGACAATGATCGTGACCGGCGCTGGTACGCCTCGGTAATTCTCAATCGACTCATGTTCGTTTGGTTTCTGCAAAAGAAATTTTTTCTGGATGAGGGCAATGTAGATTACTTGCAATCCAAATTGAGTCAATCACGCAAACGCGGAAAAGACCGCTTCTTTGGCGAGTTTCTTAACGCATTGTTCTTTGAAGCGTTCGCAAAACCCGATGCCGATCGATCAAAAGAGGCGCGTAAGCTAACCGGCCAAGTGCCGTACCTCAACGGCGGCCTGTTCCTGCACCACAAATTGGAGCTAGACGAACAGCATTGCCCACGCCTGGGCACTACGCTGCGTATCCCAGATGTAGCCTTCGAAGGTGTATTCAAGTTGTTCGCCGCGTTCACCTGGCACCTCGACGACACGCCCGGCGGCGACGCCGACGAAATCAACCCGGATGTGCTCGGCTACATCTTCGAGAAATACATCAACCAAAAGGCTTTTGGCGCCTATTACACGCGGCCCGAGATCACAAATTATCTGGCCGAGCGCAGTATCTACAAACTGATACTCGAAAAGATGTGCGCACCCGCAGTGCCGGAGCTCAACTTGTCCGCCATTCACTTCGACAGCGTGCCGGACATGCTGGCCAAGATGGATCATCCCACCGCACTCAGGCTGGTCGTTGAAGTGTTGCCGAGGATCAACATTCTCGACCCCGCCGTGGGTTCCGGCGCATTCCTGGTGGCGGCGCTCAAGGTGCTGGTCAACATCTATTCCGCCGTGGTGGGGCGCGCCGAAATGGGCGGCACCGATGCCTTGCAATACTGGCTACGCAAGATCAAGGAAGAACACCCCAGCGTCGCCTATTACATCAAGCGCCGCATCGTCACGGACAACCTCTACGGCGTGGACATCATGCAAGAGGCGACCGAAATTGCCAAGCTGCGCCTGTTCCTGACCATGGTCGCCTCGGTGCGCAAGGTGGAAGAGCTGGAGCCGTTGCCCAACATTGATTTCAACATCCTGTCTGGCAACTCACTGGTCGGATTGATGCGGGTGGACGAGCATGAATTCGAGAATAAACAGGACGACCTGTTCAAAACCCCGTTCCGCAAATTGCTGGAAAAGAAAAATCGCGATCTGGAAATCTACCGCCATACCGCTGACCTGCTGGGGCGCGATGTCAATTTGCGCCACCTGCGCGACGACATAGACCAGTCCATGCAGGAGGCGAACGCAACACTCAACGAACTGCTCCGCGACCAGTTCGAGGCGCTAGGCGTGAAATACGAACAGGCTACCTGGGATGCGGCAAAAGGCGCATTGGGCAAACCCGCGAAACTCAAGATTGCACGCGAACACATAGATGAACAAACCCCATTCCACTGGGGCTATATGTTTGACCAGATCATGCAACAGAACGGCGGTTTCGACATTATCCTCGCCAACCCGCCGTGGGAAATTCTCAAGCCGCAAGCAAAGGAATTCTTTGCCGACCATTCCGAACTGGTCAGCAAAAACAAAATGACCATCAAGGATTTCGAGAAAGAACAAGACAAGTTGCTTAAAATCCCTGCCGTGCGTGATGCCTGGCTGGCTTACGAAAGCCGCTTTCCGCACCTCTCTGCGTATTTCCGTGCCTCGCCAGATTATCGTTTTCAATCCGCCATCGTCGGTGGCAAGAAAACTGGCAGCGACATCAACCTCTACAAACTTTTCACCGAGCGCTGTTTTAGCTTGCTGCGTCCCGGCGGGCATTGTGGCATTGTCATGCCCAGCGGCATTTACACAGACCTCGGCGCAAAAGGCTTACGCGACTTATTGTTCAACCACACCCACATCGAAGGGTTGTTTTGCTTTGAGAATCGCAAGACGATTTTCGAGGGCGTGGATAGCCGCTTCAAATTCGTGGTGCTGACTTTCGAGAAAAGTGCTGTGCCTCGCCTGCAAGAAATCGGTGAGCGTAATGCCAGCGCGCTACCTGATGATCTGCTGACGCCAACACGAACTGGCGCGCTTGGTACGGCCAGTTTCCCTGCCGCCTTCATGCGCCACGACGTGGCCGAACTCGACCGCTTCCCCAACGAAGGCGCGCTGTGGCTGGAGGTGGAACTTATCCGTCGCCTCTCGCCGGATTCGCATTCGGTGATGGAGTTCAAGAGCGAACGAGACGTGCAGATTGCCGAAAAGATGTTGCGCTTTCCGCTGCTGGGCGAGAAGATCGAAGGCGCGTGGAATCTGCGCTTGAGCAATGAATTCCACATGACCAACGACAGTCATTTATTCAAGACTGGACCAGACGCGGATCGGTTACCGTTGTATGAGGGCAAGATGATTTGGCAGTTTGATTCTAACTACGCAGAGCCGCGCTACTGGGTAGATGCAATTGAGAGTACCTCAGTTCTCAAAGCAACGGCGGCACGCAGGCTAAAACTTATGCTCAGAGCTGAAACTGGGATGAGTCCAGAACAAGCGGACACATTGGTTGATCTTGACAACATCCGCACCGATTCTGAGACGTATCGTTTTGGCTTTCGCGACATCGCAGCCAGCACTAATGAGCGCGCCATGATTTGTAGTGTACTGCCACGTAATCACTTTGCGGGTAATACACTCAACCTACAGCAACCTTGGGAATTTGTAGTAAACGGAAAAAACTGGCAACAAGTTCGCACCATGACCGCTGCACAACAGCTTTATGTCTGTGGAGTTCTCAATGGATTTGTGGTGGACTGGTTGCTGCGGCAAAAAATCACTTCACACTTGAATATGTTTTATGTGTACCAAGTACCTATGCCGCGTGATTCAAATAACGATCTTGCTCAACGCATTATTACCCACGCCGCCCGTCTGATTTGCACCACCCCGGAATTCGATGATCTGGCAAAGGAGGTGGGACTGAAACCACTCCCTCACCCCAACCCTCTCCCGGAGGGCGAGGGAGTAAATCGCTACGGTGTCACCAACCCGGTGGAGCGCGCAAAACTGCGCGCCGAACTCGACGGCCTGATCGCCCACCTCTACGGCCTCACCGAAGCCGAATTCGCCCACATACTCGCCACCTTCCCGCTGGTACCAGAGCCGGTGAAGCAGGCGGCACGAAATGCTTTCCGCGACGTAGAACGGGGGTTGATTAAATGAACGAGCAACGCATGACGCTGCAATCGGCGCGCATCCGCAACTTCAAGGCGATTGTGGACAGCCGCACCGTGCGCTTTGGGCCGCTAACGGTGTTCATCGGCCACAACGGAAGTGGTAAGTCCAGCCTGATCGAGGCTCTGGAGACATATCAGTCTATCGTTGTCGATGGGCTCAATGTGGCGATGCAGCGATGGCTGGGCATTGAGCATGTGCGGCACCTGGGCGCTGCGGCCAAGGAGCGTAGTGGTAAATCATTGAACGCAATGGCTTTCGATCTAAGTATTGGTGCTTCGGTTCGCAAATCGACGCGGCTGGAGATGGCGGTAAACAATGACGCGGCCGCCAATAAGATATTTATCGCGAGCGAAAAATCCACGCATGCTAATGGCTGGTTTATAGAGAATCCGCTTGAACAAGCAACAAATGCTCGCGATCCTGGTAGATCCCTTCTCTCCTCCGCGTCGGGCGGGCACCGCAAGGTGGCATCGCAGGTGCGAGATTGGCAGTTTCTTACCCTGCAGCCTGAAAGAATGGGCCTTCCGACGCCGCAGCAGCGCACAGGCGGGGGCGTGCGACTGGCCAAGGATGGCAGCAATATCGCCGACTATCTATTGGAAATTCAGCGGCTGGACACGAGTGCATTGGAAGGCATTGTGCAGACAATGGCCTATGTGTTGCCCTACGCGCGTGACCTACAGCCGGCCCTGACTTCCGAACTGGAGCGCAAGACTTATCTTCAGCTTACCGAGAGCAACTTCAAAGTGCCTGGCTGGATGCTCTCTACCGGCACACTACGAGTACTGGCGCTACTGGCGGTATTACGCCACCCCAAGCCGCCACCGTTGATCGTGGTCGAAGAGATTGAGAACGGGCTTGATCCTCGCAGCATTCATCTGCTGGTTGAAGAGATACGTACTGCCGTTCTGGAGGGGTTGACGCAGGTAGTGCTGACTACTCACTCGCCCTACTTGCTGGATTTGTTGAAACTCGACCAACTCGTTTTGGTTGCACGCGACGAAAAAGGTGAGCCTCGTTTCCATCGGCCTTCCGACAATGCCAAACTGGCCGAGTGGGTGAAGGAGTTTGCGCCGGGTCGACTCTATACGATGGGTTCTTTGCATGAGGTTGCAACATGACCTTGGGCCTTATTTTTGAGTGTGGCCCGCAGGGCGCAGACAAGCAGGTATGTGAGTATCTTGTTCAGCAGATCAAGCCTGGAATCAAGGTCAGCAGCAAAACGCTGGATAACAAAGCTAACCTGTTGCGTGATGCAGGTAAGGTTGCTGCCCAGTTACTCAGAGACGGATGTACCTGTGTATTGATCATTTGGGATCTGCGACCAGCATGGCCTGACAAGAAAGAGAGTCCATGCCGTCATTCTGAACGGCAGACATTGTTAGCGCGGCTTGGAGAAGCAGGTCTGCCTGCGAATGCGCCAGTGTATTTGGTGTGTATTGAGCGGGAGCTTGAAAGCTGGTTGCTGGCGAATGAACATGCAATCAGCGCATTGCTTTCCACCCCTGCACATCCTTACGATGCGCCACGCGTCAAAAACCCGGATTTCGAGCCGCAGCCCAAGGCGAAGATGATTAAACACTTTAGGATGGCGCGGGGTTGGCGCTATGACGACAAAGTGGATGCGGTCCGTGTCTTGCAAGCTGTGAACGTTGACCTCGCGCGGTTGCGGCGATCGACAAGTTTTGGGCGATTCGTGAGCAAACTGAACAGTTGTCCGGGATTAGGCTAATTTGGTCAAAATACTTACTGAAAATAACGGTAGTGTCGATTGAGGGCTACCGAATCGGCCGCCTGTCGAGATGATTTTTGCGGGCAAGTGCCAGACAGGTTCTTCCCGGTTATCCGGACTTTGTCTTCAGAAAGCAGTGTGTCTGCGATTTCACGGATGGATGCTTCTGGCATGGTTGTCCGAAGTGCTATCGTCGGCCTGGTTCGAACCGTAAGTATTGGGACCAGAAGGTTCAGCGGAATCGAGAGCGTGACAAGGAAGTGAATCGTGCGTTGCGAAAGGCGAGCTGACGGGTGCTGCGAATCTGGGAGCACGAATTGAACCAAAAGAATACAGTGCGTTTGGTGGCCCGCATTCGAAAACATAATCTTGAGTAAACCTTGCACGCTGATTCACGGGACAGCGTACGAAAACAGGACCAAGAGAACCGGCGTCGATTTTTCTGGCGGTGCGAAGGTGGGGTGCTGATGGCGGCAGTTGGACATAAAAAAACAATTCGACTACGGTACGGTGGTTCTCTCCGCGGTCTTGGAGTCCGTTCTTTAGCCGTCTATTCTCGACCGAGTATTTAATTGTTAACGAGTTATGGCTGACCTCGACCAACTCCGGCATATCGATAACCTTCGTCGGGCTTGGCGCTGGATTCGGTCGAATCCCGATCCGTCTTACAAGTCCTACTTTCGGCCGCTCTACCAGCACTTCGCTGTTGCTGAAGATGCGCTTCTAGATGATTTGGCCGAACGATTGAGGAGGGATATCTACGAGCCGGAGCCCTCCTGCAAAATATTCCAACCTAAGCCCTCCGGCATTCTCCGCCCCATATCATTGCTGAGTGTTGAAGACCAGATTGTTTATCAAGCCGCTGTCAACCTGATTGCCGAGAAACTATATCCACGCGTTGTTCGCCGTTACGCCGAGCAAGTCTTCGGGCACTTATATGCTGGCAAGACCTCTATCTGGTTTTACCGGAAGTGGAGTGATGGGTATAAAGCCTTCAACGAAGCAGCACGGAAGGCTTTCACGGATGGTTTCATTTATACCGCTAGTTTTGACCTGACCGCATGCTACGACAGCCTGGATCACCGGGTGCTGCGCCATTTCCTTGAAAAGCTCGGCTTCGATCGTGATTTTTGTCGAAAAGTTTCTGAATGGCTCGAAAGATGGACCGCTACCGAGCGCGGAATTTTTCACAATCATGGAATACCCCAGGGGCCACTCTCGTCTGGCCTTTTGTCCGAAGTAGTTCTGAGCCACTTCGACGATTTGAAACTGAAAGGCGTCGATTTCCGTTATTTCCGTTATGTAGATGATATTCGGCTCTTCGCAAAGAATGAGCACAATCTACGGCGTCTGCTGGTAGAGCTTGATCTCCTCAGCAAAGACGTCGGCTTGTTCCCCCAAAGCGGAAAAATCAGTATCCACCGTGTTTACGACATTGAAGATGAGCTGAAAACTGTTTCCAATCCGCCGGAAGCTGCTATCACATTCCCATTCGTAGATCAGAAGAAGCTTCTGAAGCGTATAAAAGAACTAACGCCACGTTTTAGGATTGCCAACGCTACGCGCTTCAAATTCTTACTGGCGCACGCTAACCCTTCTGCTGAACTTACAGCGCGACTCTGGCGCATTCTCGAGAATCATCCGGAAATGTACCGCAGTGTGTGTAATTACTTGCGTCGCTATGACAAGATCCCGCTTGTTCCCGCGAAAAAACTGATTGAGTTGGTTAGGACAAATTCGCTTTACCAAGCCGTTCGCGCTGAATTTATAGGTGTAGCAGACGGCCGACTTCCTGCTGCCCAGGACCAAGTGCTTGCCAGATTGATTAGAAGGTCTTGGATTCCAAAGAAGATGCACGCTGACCTGCAGGTGGTTGTTGGCCGTTACCTGATGCGAACTGGAAAACTATCGGACGCCCAAATTGCCTATGCATGTAAAGTCGCGCCATCATGGTGGACTCGCACTATGTTGATCGAGGCTGCAAATCCGCATGCATTGGGTACATCAACACTGCATCAGATTGTCGGAAACGGCGTAAAAGACGTAGGAAAGGACTCTGCTATGGCGGCGTCCTGGAAGGCATTCGAAGTTGTTTATGTGCCATCAGGTAGGCGGGGGCAATGGAACAAGGCGGCAGAATTGCTCATGCGTGAGGTAGGCTTAATTCGCCGGTCAAGGGTATCCCATTGCGGAGTCATTCGCGCATTCGCTAAGCTCAGTAAATTCATGCCAAGTATGAACTGGAAGAAGCTATTCGGCGCCCGCTACGCCCAAGCAGAACGGCAAGCAATTGAAACGGTAGCTGCTTCAGGCGTGAATATCACGGGATTTGTGAATCTACTCGACGTATTTAATGATTTGCTACTTGACGCTGTTTTTCGGATTGACGGAACGGTAGGCGCATACAGACTGGGGTATCCCGGGAGTGTGACGCATGCCCCAACATCAGCTTTTGCGAGGAAGTATCCGAATACATTTGCTCTCGCGAGTGAGGTGCATGATGCTCGTTACGAAAGTATGTATTCGCATCCACTTATAAGAAAAACTGGAAAGCCTACGAAGAAGGTCAATTTCAAATTCTTGTCGAAAGCAAGAAAACTTATCCGTGAATGCGCAGCTGAGTTGAAAAGTGCAGGGTTGGTGTAATTGCGGAATGATATGGAGACGGAGCTCTAATATTTGTGGCCACGTTGATTCCTTCTCTTAATGCCAGCCTCCGCCGCATGACCGGCGGCGAGCGCCGCTTCGCCCAGCGCCTGGTCGAAAAACTCGAAGACGACTACACCTGCTGGTATGACGTGCCGATTGGCGTTGCAACCCGGCATCCGGATTTTGTCCTGTTGAGCCCGCGCCGCGGTGTGCTGATCCTGGAGGTCAAGGACTGGAAGCTGGAGACCATCGAGCGCGCGGATAAATCCCAAATCACGATTCATACCGATTCGGGACCGAAGAGGGTCGCCAATCCCTTCGAGCAGGCGCGCCAGTATGCGCATGCGGTAGTCAATCTGCTGCAGCAAGACCTTCAGTTGCAGCAAACCAATGGCCCTTACAAGGGGCGGCTCTGTGTGCCGTTTGGCTATGGGGTGGTGCTGGCCAATATCACCCGCAAGGCTTTTGAGACTGCGCAGCTGGATGCGGTGATTGAGCCGCATCGGGTGATTTGCCGCGACGAGATGGTCGAGAACGTCGAGGCCGAAGCTTTCCAGAAACGGCTCTGGGATATGTTTACGGTGCAATTCGGCGCCGCTTTGTCCATGCCGCAGATCGACCGGATTCGTTGGCATCTGTTTCCGGAGATCCGGGTGCAGCCAAAGCAGTTGTCACTGGGTGAGGATGACGGTGGCGATGTGTTGGCAGATTTGCCTGATCTGCTTCGGGTCATGGATTTGCAGCAGGAGCAATTGGCGCGGAGTCTGGGAGAAGGGCATCGGGTCATTCACGGGGTCGCCGGTTCAGGCAAGACTTTGATACTGGGCTTTCGCTGTGAGCGTCTGGCGCCAGTGCTGACAAAACCGGTGTTGGTGCTTTGTTATAACGCGACGCTGGCCGCCAAATTACAGGCCGTGATTCGGCTGAAGAAGCTGGATCAGAAGGTGAACGTCAGGACTTTTCACGGTTGGTGTTTTGATCAGCTGCGGCTTTATAACGTGCCGATGCCGCCTAAAGGCGAGGCCTATTTTGATCAGCTCGTTGAATCGGTGATTCAGGGCGTGGAGAAGGGGCAGATTCCGCGTGCGCAGTACGGGGCGGTGATGATCGACGAGGGGCATGATTTCCGGCCGAAATGGTTAAAGCTGGTGGCGCAGATGGTCGACCCGGAGACCAATTCCCTGCTCGTCCTGTATGACGATGCCCAATCGATCTACGGCGGCAAGACCAAGCGAAAATTCAGTTTCTCCAGTCTGGGCATTCAGGCGCAGGGGCGCACGACCATTTTGCGGTTGAATTACCGGAATACTGCGGAGATTTTGAGCACGGCTTACGAATTCGCCAAAGAGTACATCCGGCCCGCGCATGCCGAAGATGACGGCGTGCCGTTGATCCAGCCTGAGAGTGCGGGGCGGCATGGCTTGCCGCCGGAATTACGGCAGTTCCCGACTTTGGCGAAGGAGGGCAGTTATCTGGCGGAGCAGTTTCGTCAGATCAATCGGGGCGGGCGGCCGTGGCGCGACATGGCCGTGGTATACCGCACGGCATTCATCGGCGAAGAAATTACCAAGCAGCTGCAGGCCGCCAAAATCCCGGTGCAATGGTTGGGCGGTCCGGGTGGGAAGAAACGTTTTGATCCTGGGGCGGACAGCGTCACGGTGATGACGATGCACAGCAGCAAGGGGCTGGAGTTTCCGGTGGTGGCCGTACCGGGGCTCGGGTATATGCCGCATCGGGATTACGACATTCATGATGAGGCGAAATTGCTTTATGTGGCGATGACGCGTGCGATGGATAAATTGCTGCTTACGTGTAGCAAGGATTCGCAGTTCGTCAGCCGGATTCAGCAGGTCAGTAAGGCGGCCAAACCGGGTGCCAAGCAAGGGATTGTTTCTAACTTGATGGGACTCTTTGGGAGATAGTCAGAGAATTGCATTCTAAGAATGAGAGCTTCGATATTGGATAAACCTTGCCCTTTCTGTGCAATCGCGCCTGATCAGATCATCCTTGAGCGCCCGCTTGCGCTCGCGAAGCGTGACGGCTATCCGCTGACTAAAGGGCATACGCTCATCATTCCCCGCCGGCACGTCGCTTCGTTCTTCGACTGTACGACGGAAGAGCGCCAAGCCATGCTCGAATTACTGGATGAGGCGAAGGCGGATCTGGACAAGCAGCATGCGCCAGACGGCTACAACATTGGCCTAAACAATGGCGTAGCCGCAGGGCAGACTGTGATGCACGTCCACATGCACCTGATTCCGCGTTATGCCGGTGATACGACTGACCCGCGTGGTGGCGTGCGTTGGATATTCCCCGACAAAGCCGCGTATTGGGCAGAGCAATGATGCTGACCGAATCTGCGCTGATCGCACGCTTTGAGGGCATACGCGTTTGGAGACAGGGTGACAGGCGTGCAGTGCATAAGCCGTTGCTGGTGCTGCTGATGTTGGGGCGGCTGTTTCGTGGTGAAGCGAGTGCACAGTTTGCCGATGTCGAGGAAGAGCTGCAGGGGTTACTGCGGCAGTTTGGGCCGAGTAGCGCGGCGGCAACACGGCACTATCCATTCTGGCATTTGCAGACTGACGACGGTGTATGGGTGCTGAGTGGGCCGAAAGCGCTGTTGAGTCGTCCACCGGGCGCCAGTCCGTCTCTCGCTGAGGCGCGCACCTTGTCGGGGGCCTTTTCAGAGGAAGTGCTCGCCGCATTTCGGGCCCATCCAGAGTGGATCGCTGTGGTCGCACAGCGGATCGTCGCGTCTCATTTTCCCGAGTCACTGCAAGCTGATGCGCTGGCGGCCGTAGGACTTGAAGGCGTTGAGACCAGTGTAGTGGCGGGGGCGGAGCGCACTCGACGTGACCCGTCGTTCCGGCCGCGCGTGCTGCTGGCGTATGAGTATCGCTGCTGTGTATGCCGGCATGATCTGCGGCTCGCCGGCCAAATCGTTGGTCTGGAGGCTGCACATATTCGATGGGTGCAGGCCCGTGGCCCTGATGTCGAGCCTAACGGACTCGCGCTATGTTCGCTGCACCACAAGCTTTTTGACCTTGGTGTCTTTACCGTGCTTCCGGGCGACTACACTTTAGTTGTAAGCCAGCACGTGACAGGAAGCGATGAGGTGCGCGCACGACTGATGAGTTTTCATGGCGCCGGCATCGTGCTGCCGCAGAGCGCAGGCTTTTATCCGAACAAGAATTTCCTCGATTGGCATCATGGCGAGGTATTCAAGAAACCGCAGCGGGATGTATAGCGCACGTGCAGCGGACATATAAAATATAATAAAATCAATTACTTATATTACATCGCCCAATAAGCTAAGCCGTCATCCTACCCACCGAGTTCACGATGCCACGCGCTAAGAAATCAAAATCAAAACGCAGCAAAAAAGCCACCGCGCCACGCGCCAAGGCGGTCAGCAAGAAGGCACGCAAGACCAGCCGCAAAAAACTCATCCCGCCGCCACCCAAGGGGACTTCCTTCGGGGCGCCCCCCAAGGGGACTTCCTTCGGG
>ENA-ORBV01007498-ORBV01007498.1-microbial-mat-metagenome-genome-assembly--contig:-NODE-7498-length-18719-cov-11.324321_pt1 | contig 18719 bp, 18 predicted proteins | sample MGYA00237777_ERZ505514 | MGnify/ENA primary metagenome ERZ505514 (study PRJEB26160, sample SAMN06269048) | microbial mat metagenome | isolation source: Oligotrophic lake microbial mat | place... | reverse complement strand
GGCATACGAGCTTCGCCTTAGTCTCGTGGGCTCGGAGATGTGTATAAGAGACAGGGCAAGGGGGGGGTAAGGGGTCGCGGTGCGCCGACAGGTCGCGGCCGAGGAGCTTGCTGCGGGTGCGGCGCGGGTGGCGCCTCAGGGGAACATCGCGTACGGCGGACGCATCTCGACGTCGAGGATGCGCCCCGCATGCACGAGCACGCGGCCCTTGTGGACCGTGCCGCCCTTGCGCGCTTCCACCGCCAGGGATCCGCGGCCTTCGACGAGCGACGCCACGTCCGCGCGCTCGCCGACGATCTGGACACGGTCATAACCCAGGGCAAAAAGCCGGTTGTGCACACGCTCGACGAGCGCTTCGGCGGGATCCGCCGGCGAAGCCCCCGGTGCGGCGACCCCGTCCGCGCTGCGCCGCTCGGCGAGCAGCGCGTCCTGCAGCCGGCTTTGCCCATCGCGGATGTCGATCAGGACGTGCTCGAGGCGACGCAGGTCCAGGTCGCCCCGCTGGGCAGCCGCGCGCGTCACGAGGGCGGCGAGTTGCTCGAGCGCTTGACCCTGGGCGCCAATCAGGCCGCCGAGGTCGTTCAGCCGCTGGAGCACGCGCAGCGCCACCACGAGAAGGCCTCCAAAGGCCACGAGCCCGGCGATCTCGATCAGCGGGACCAGCGCGAACCACGGGTCGGCGGCGGCGTCCAACGCGCTCGCGGTGTCGGCGAACGCGCTCGCGGTCGAACCCAGGGCGCCGAGGGCATCGCTGAGGAGCATCCGTCTCAGCTTAACCGCCGGCCCGGGGCGCCCCAAGGACGGCCCACCCTCGGGTGTTCGTTTGCGCTGCCGGCGGCTCCCGCAACTCCGACAGGGTGCCGACCCACCCACGCGCCGTGGGGACGTCCCCCGCGGCGCTGGGTATCCTCTTGCCGCTCCACCGCTGCCCGAGCCCACGCTCCGGGACGCGGACACGGCGCCGATTTTCCGCGACCCCCGCTCATACACCCCAGCATCGACCTCCCGGCGGCAAACCCGTTCCGCCCGCGCCACGACCTTGTCGAGTCCGATCCCGAGCGCCGCCGCCCCTTTCAGGTGCACGCGGCTTTGCACCCCCGTCGACGCGCCCTGTTTCGGCGGGATACCGATGCTCAGTGCGGCGCAGGGAGCGCAGCGGTGAGTTCAGTGGACAGCGCAAACACGGCGCGGACCCGATCGGGGTCCCCCGCCTTCGGACGCCGCGTCCTCGTGGGCGTGGCCTTTGGCGTCGCCGTTTACGTCGGTATTGTCCTGTGGCGCGGCGTCGACAGCCTGGTCGACACGCTTGCGAACTTCAACTACTGGCTGATCCCCGTCGCGCTCGGCCTGTCGTTTGGCAACTACGCGCTGCGTTTCCTCAAGTGGGAGCGCTACCGGCGCCTGCTCGGGATCGAGATCGGCGTCGGAACCTCTTGGCTGATTTATCTGTCGGGTTTTTCGATGGGAGTCACGCCCGGAAAGATGGGCGAAGTGTTGAAGTCCTGGCTGCTGCGACGTGTCGCCGGCACGCCGATCCACGCCAGCGCGCCCATCGTCATCGCCGAGCGTGTCACGGACCTTTTCGGCTTCCTCATCCTCGTCGCCGTCGCGGGGATCGCGAGCCATCCGGGCTTGCAGATCTACTTCTCGGTGCTGCTCGCCCTGTGCGTTGTGGGTGTCGCGCTGGTCAGCTCGGGCCGTTTTGCGTGGGTGGTGGGACGCACCGTGGCGCGCACACCCTACGTGTGGCGTTTGACCGCGAAGGTGGACGGTTCGTTCCGCTCGATGCGTGTCCTTCTTGCGCCCAAGGAAGTTGTCTTGCCGACGCTGCTTTCGAGCGTCTCCTGGGGACTCGAGTGTGTCGGGTTTTGGCTGCTCGCGCGCGAAATCAACCCGGACTTGCCCTTTGGATATGCGGTCTTTGCGTACGCGTTCAGCGCGGTCGTCGGCGCCGTGCTCGTCATCTTCCCAGGTGGCCTCGGTCCGACCGAGGGTTTCCTCGGCAAGCTCCTGATCGACCAGTGGCGCCCGAGCCTTGGCCGCCAGATGGCCGACGCCGTCGCCCACGACATCGCGCGCAACCAAGCGGCGGCGGCGACCCTGCTTGCGCGCCTTTGCACCCTGTGGTTCGGCGTGCTGGTGGGTTTTGTCGCACTGATGGTTTTCCAGCGCCGTTATGGCCGCATCGAAGAGGCAACCGAGGCCGAAAACCTCGTTGAAGAGCGGGCGGTCGCGGACGAAGCTACGCACCCGTGAGCGCAGCCACGCGCACCGTCTCACTGCGCACCGTGCCACCGCGCGGCAAGCGCAAACGCCGCCGCCGCGGCGAGTGCGAGCGCCGCCTGGGGCCAGGACAGCATGGCGCCCCCGGCCGCACGCGCGGCAACCCCTCCAAAACCCTGCGGAGCGATCGCCACCGGTGACCCCATCGGCCCGCGCGCCAACTCCGGCAGCACCCGGTCGGGTTCGCGCAGCGCCCCGTCCAAGAGCCGCGCCCACGAAAGCGCGAATGCGGCGGGATCCCCGCGAGGCTCGGACCACAGTCCCGGTGCGAGCGCCAGCGTGCCCCGGCCATCCGCCATCACCACCGCGCTGCCGTCGGCCAGCGCGAGCCACGGTGCCCGACCTGAACGCGCGGTCACGTCGCGGCCAAGGCGTTCTCCACCGCCCTCTGTCCTGTCCCTGGGCACGAGCGTGGCGCTCCACCCGTCGCGCTCCACATCCCCCGCACGCACGGGCGGTGGGAGCGCGGCCAGCCTCAGCAGCACCTCAGCGTCCGCGTCGTCGAACTGGAGCCCGCGATCGCTGGCCCACAGGCGCACGACATCAAGGGGCGGCCCGGTCCACGCGTCCCGCGCAGCGTCGTCCGCAAATCCGACGCCGAGCGGTTCGTTGCGCGGCGACGTGTTCCAAACCCCTCCCGCGCCGTGGATCCAGCGGTCCTTCGTCCACGCCACCGGACCCGGCGCGGCTGCACCGCCCGCCGCGACGAGTCCGGCGCGCTCAGGCAAACCCGCGGGCGCGCGCGCGACGAGCCACAGGCGATCGGGTGCGTCCGCCGGAGCGAACACCCCCGCATCCGCCCCGTCGCGAAACCATTCGAACGGCGGCGCGGCGCCGATCGCGGTGGCGCGCGTTGGACGGCCCGGTGCACGCCACTCGATCGCGCCAGGTCGCGGTTGGAGGGAGCGCGCGATGTCCGCAACCGACCTCAGTGCGCGTGCGAGGCGCCCGGTTTCAACGTCGCCGTCGGCCACCAGCGCCGCGCCTGCATCCACTTCGACCACGAGGACGGGTGCGTGCGCCACCTCCGCGCGCCGCGGGGCCGCGAGGGCCACAATGGCGAGCAGCACGCCGCCGAGCGCTGCCACAAGGTGCGCGGGGGCGCGCCGTCCCCGGCGGCCGTCGCCCGGATTCAGCGTCGCGGCGAGCGCGCGCCAGATCTCGAGCGCGCCACTGTGGCGCTCCTTCACCGCCGGTAGCCGGCGTCCCCACCACCACAGCGCGGGCAGGACGAGCAGCACGAGGAGCGCTGCAGGGCGCGCGAACTCGACTCCAAACACCACCGCGGTCATGGTTCGAACAGCCGCCGCAGGCGGTCCTCGAAGGGCACGCGGCTCGACGCGGCATCGTGGCGCGCACCGCGCCGCGCCGCGCTTTGACGCCACCGCTCGAGCCAGTGCGAAAGTTCGAGGTCGTAGCGGCCGGCGGCGCGCGCATCAAGGTCGAGCATCACGCGCGCGCCGTCCTCCGGGTCGGCGATCTCCACCTCACCCTCCGCACCCGGCGCGATTTCGAAATCGGCGAGGACTTGGATCAGGACGAGCGCTCGTCCAGCGCGGCCAAGCGCACACCAGCGCAGGGGATCCGCGCCAAAAAAATCTCCGATGGCGAAGACGCGCGCGGAGCGGTGGACTTCACGCCGCGCGAGCGCTGCGTCGAGCCCCGCGCGCCCCGCGGCGCGGCGGCCCTCGAGCGCGGTGCGCACCGCGGCGATGTGGGGCGGCGCCGCGCACCGCACGGGCGCGGCCCCGTCGTCCCCAACGACGAGGACCTCGGCGCCAAGCGCCACACCGAGCGCCGCAAGCCCCAGCGCCGCTTCCGACGCCGCCTGCAACTTCGTCGGGTCGCCGATGCCCATGGACGCACTGCGGTCCACCAGCACGAGCCACGTCTCGCCCGCTTCGCGCCGCGCAACCCGCACGAACGCTCGGTCGGAGCGCGCCAACAATCCCCAGTCGATGCCCCGGGGGTCATCGCCTTCGCGGTAGGGGCGCAGGCCGTCGAACGCCGCGTCCGCCCCCGGGCGGGGCGCACGACCGCCGCCTTCGCGCCGGCGCAAACCCGCCGCGGTGCGCAGCGCAAAACGCTCCGCGCGGCCCATGATCGCGCGGTCGAATACGACCGCAGGCCCAAACGATCCCTCCGCGGTCGGGGCGCGCCGTTGGCCGCCGCGCGCTCGCCGGTCCAACGGCGATTCCAAGGGATCAGCCCGCGCCGAGGCGCTTCACGACGAGCAGCGTGATGTCGTCCTCGGCCTTGCCGCCGCCGTGGGCGAGCGCCGCCTCCGCGAGATCGAGCGCTGTCTCGCGCGCGCTGCGGCCCAGTTCCTGGGAGCGGCGCACGAGTTCCACCAGCCCGTCCTCGCCCAGGAAACCCTCCGGCCGATCGGGAGCGCGCGCCTCCAGCAGCCCGTCGGACACCGCGATCAGCAGGTCCCCGGGCTCCAATCGGACCAGGTCGTCCGCGGTGTAGTGCTCGTCGGGCACCATGCCCAGGGCCGGCCCGTGCCGCGGCAGTGCGACACAGCGTTTTTCACGCGCGCGCCAGTGCAGCGCGGCGGGGTGGCCCGCGTTCAACGTGCGCAGGGATCCGTCCGGCGAAAGCAAACCGAGGAAAAGCGTGAGGAAACGCCCGTCTTCGATGCGCTCGCACAGGTCTTGATTGAGCAGCGTGACGACGTCGCCCGGATCCTCGACGAGCCGCAGGTACGAGCGCAGTCCGGCCTGGGCGGACGCCGTGATGAGCGCCGGTCCGATGCCGTGGCCCGTGACGTCCCCGACGACGAGGGCGATGCGGCCGCCACGCGCTCTGACGACGTCGTAGAAGTCGCCCGCGGTGCCCTCGGCCGCGCGGTACCAACCGGCGGTTTCGTAACCCGGAAGCGAGAGTGTGGCCGCCGGCATCAGGTCCCGCTGGATCGCGCTCGCAAGATCGACGTTCTGCTGCAAGCGCACTTTCTCAAGGCTGTCAAGGTGCAGCTTCGCGTTGATCAGCGCGATCGAAATGTGTTGGGCGAGCGCGGCGAACAATCCCAGGTCGCGGCGCGAAAACTGGCGTGTCGCTGCGCGCGAATCGACGTAGAGGACGCCTTGCGGCTTGCCCGCCTGCCCCTGGCGCGCGAGCGGCACACACATCACCGCGCGCAGCTTGAGGTCGAACACCGAACGCCCAAGCTCGAGCGCTTCGGAGTCCGATTGCACCGTGGTGCGAACCGGCTCGAGCTGATCGAAGGCGCGGCGGGCGATCGACGTGGAAAAACGCAGGTCGTCGTCGATCGTTCGGCGGTCCTTAGAGCGCGCCACACGCACGAGCAGCACCCCATCCGGCCCGTCGAGCAGCAGTAGGCCGCGCTCGGCGCCGGTCAGCTCGATCGAGCGGTCGACGATGTCGACGAGCAGGGATTCCAGGTCGCGGGCCTCGGAAACCTGCGCAATGGCTTCCAGCAGGATCTGGACGGTCCGTCGATCGATGCCGCTGTCGCCGGTCAGGAACTGGGTCGAGCCGACCTCGGCGCTGTCGCCCTGGAGCTCGCCGTCCTGCGGCCCGCTGCGAGCTTTTCCGCCCCCCTTGCCCTTGCGGAAGAACATACGGGGCAGTGTACCGCGCGGCCGACGGGCAAAGGTGCGCCGCGCGGTTGGGGCCGGTGGCCGGGGAGTCAAAAAGGGCTCGACCCCGGCGCGCCGGACCATCATCATGGTGCCCCTTGGGAGCGCCGCCCATCCTGCGGCGCCCCAGCCCGCGGCGCCCCAGCCTGCGGTGCCCCAGCCTGCGGTGCCCAGCACCGACGCCCGAGCCGCGCGCGTCCCCTCCCAGCCATGCAAATCACAGCCGAACCCCGCGACGCCTACACCGTGCTGCACCTGCGCGGCGAATTCGACACCTATTACTGCCCGTTGCTCCAGCAGGAAGTCAACGCGCTCCTGCATGCGAAGGACGTGCGTGTTGTCCTCAACCTGCGGCTCGTCAAGTTCATCAACTCGACAGCGCTCGGCGCGATCATCAAGGCGTCAAAGTCGCTGCAGCAGGCCGGTGGCCGCCTCGCGATCTCCCGCCCGTCGCCGTTCGTGAAGGAGATCCTTGAGAAGGTCGGCCTCGACCGCGTCGTCCCGATCTTCGGCAGCGACGAGGCGGCCGGAGCCGCGGTCGCCGCGCCGACCCAAAAAGCGAACGCGGACCCCGCCGCGGCGTTCGAGGACGACGAGTCGAGCGTCCTGTTCGGTCTGCTCGACGAGGAACGCCTGCAGCACTTCATTGCCGACCGTCAAAAGCGCGCGACGAACCCGCTCCACGGCCACGCGTTCGGCACCAACTGGCGCGGAATCGGCCGCATGCTCGCCCTCGACACCGAAGGGCTGCGTTTTGGCTGGAGCGGCGGCAACACCGGGCTGACTCCGTTTGAAATGGGCCAACTGCTCGCCCTCGGGACCGAGCTGCGCGTCAAGTTCCGCTTGCCCCTCTTGAAGAAGGGCCACTGCGAAGCGGTGGTTGCGGTGACCGAACTCGAGGAACGCGAGGACGGCGTCAAGGTCGCCGCCAGCTTCAACGAGGTTGACGACGAAACGCGCAAGGCCGTCGTGCAGTACGCCGAGGACATGGCGTACCTGAAGCGCGAGCTGCGCTCTGCCACTGAAGGCTGAAGGCTCTGCCACTGAAGGCTGAAGGCTCTGCCACTGAAGGCTGAAGGCTCTGCCACTGAAGGCTGAGGGCTCTGCCACTGAAGGCTGAAGGCTCTGCCACTGAAGGCTGAGGGCTCTGCCACTGAAGGCTGAAGGCTCTGGGAGGGAAAGCGGACGTACGGCCGGGGGCGCCCCCCGGTTGGTCCGTCAAGCGGGCTGGCGAGTCCGGAAGGTGTGGGGCGCCGAAAGCGGTGTGCCGCGTTCGGACTCCAACTCGCACAACAGTGCGAGCATGGCCGCCGCCACCTGGGACCAGTCGTGGCGCTCAACGGCGCGCTCACGGGCGGAACGAGCCCAGCGCGCCCGCGCGTCGGGTGCGGATGCCGCTCCGAGAAGTGCGTCGCGCCAGGCGGCGGCGTCGCCCGCGCGCACAAGCCGACCGTCGACACCGTCGCGCACAAGGTGCGCGAGGCGCGGCCGATCGGCGACGAGTACGGCGAGCCCGCACGCGAGCGCGCGCACGACCTGCACGCCGCTTGAGCGGTCGCCCTCGTCGGGCGCGGCGAACAGCGTGCTGGCCGCCATCAAACCCGCGAGATCTGACGGGCTCTGCCACGGCAAGAGGTGCACGGCCGCGCTCACACCCAAGCGGTCCGCGGTGGCGACCAGGCGGCGCTCAAGTGGCCCTTCGCCGACGATCACGAGCGACCAATCCGGGCGCTGGCCAACCGTGCGGGCGAAGGCCGCCAGCAACACATCGAGGCCGCGTCCCGCTTCGAGCGGCCCCACCGCGAGCAGAAGGCGACCGCTCAGGCGGTGACGCGCAACCGCGCGGGATGGCAGGCCGGGCGCGAACGCGCGGGTGTCGACACCCGTCGGCACGAGTGCCACGCGCCCTGGCAAGAATCCCCGGGCGAGGGCGCGTGCTTCGCCCAGGGGATCGAGCGCCGCGAGCCGCCCGCAGGCGGCGCGTACCGAGCGCCCCCACAGGCGATTGCCAAGTCCGTCGAGGAAACGCTCATGCAATCGGCGGGCGCCGGTCCAGCCCGGCTCCACGAGCAGCAGCGGCCGCCCGTCGCGCCGCGCGAGACGGGCTCCCAGCCAGGCCGCGGGCGAAAAAGGGTCGTAGGCGATGCGGGCGTCGGCGTCGAAGGGCGGGGACGCCGGGTCGATCGGATGGCCATCGGCGTCGGTGACCGCGTTGCGCGTGAGCACGCCGGCCGCCACTGGCTCGACCCGCGTTTCGACACCCAGGGCACCCAGCGCCGCGGCGAGGGACGCCGGATGGTCGCTGCGGCGCGCGCGCGGGTGAAGCGCGTCGACCAGCAGGGAGACGTGGCGCGGACGCGGGGCGGCGTCGCGCCCAGGATGGGGGGCAGAATCGGGCACGGGCGGGGACGGCGTTGGAACTTGCTTCCGGCTCATCGAATCGCGGTTCCGCTGGGCTCAAGCCTGATCGGGAACTGCCGACAACGGGGATCCAGCGAGGTTAACAGCATGCACCACAAACCCGAGCGCCACGACATCCTCCCCGGAACCGAGCCCCCGAAACGGGGCCTTTTCATCGATCGCTGGGGGACGTTGCTCGAGCCGCCGCCGGGCGACCGTCCAAGGGGCCCCGAGGACGTGCGGTTCCTCGCGGGCACGGTCGACGCGCTCCACCGCGCCCACTGCGCTGGCTGGAACCTGTACCTGATCGGCAACGAGGATGCGGTGGCCTTCGGGCAGCTCGCGCTGCGCGACTGGCAACGCCTTGAATCCGCCCTGATTGGCGAGCTCGAAGCCAACGGGGTGCCGATCCGCCACAACTACGCGGCGATCCACCACCCGCGCGGCGTTGCGGGCCAGCGCGGTGACTCCGTGTACCGCTTGCCCAACACGGGCGCCTTCTACCACGCACAACACCACGACGGCGTCAGCCTGCGCGACAGTTGGGTTATCGGCGACAGCACCGTCGAACACGCCGCCGCCTGGCGCGCAGGTGTGCGCCGCGCCGCGGTGCGCTCTGGGCTCGGGCTCGGCGACCGTCAGTTCGAGGTCGACGTCGACCTCGTCGCATCGGACCTGTCCGACGCCATCGGCAGCCTCCTGCGCGGGCGCTGGCAGCTGGCAGCCTGAGCGCCGCGGTCAGCGCAGGCGCTCGGGCACGCGGATGCGTCGCCCCTGCGCCAGTTCGAACGTGTAGCGGCCGCCCAAGTCCAGCTCGACCGGCAGACCCGCGCGGTGCTGGAAGTCGACGATGCCACCGGGGCGGCCATCCAGTCGGAACGCGCTTTGGCGCGGCCGCAGCACCTGCCCACGGGGCAGTTCGATCCAGGGACCCGCGCGGCGGCCCTCGAACTCGACCACCCCCACCGTCCCGAGGCGCAGGCGAACCTCCGCAGCTTCGCGCCGCACCCCCACGGTGGCCGGGCCGGTCCAGCGCACGGACCCCGCGCCGAGCAAACCGAGCTGCAAAACCCCGCGCACGTTCAGCTCCAGTTCGAAGTCCCCGTGGACATCGAGCGGGCCGTCCCCCGGCAGGACCAGCCGGTCCCGGCCGCCCTGGCGCAGCCACGCAAAGCCGGAGCGCACTTCAAGTCGAAGCCCAACGGCCGCGGGGGGGGTGTCGTCGCTGGCCTTCTTCGTGGAAGGTGTGTCGGCGAGCGCGTTGGCTGGGAACGGCGCGAGCCCGGCCACGAAAGTCACGGCGCACAGGGCCCAGACCGCGGCCCCGCCCACAAACCGGCGTGCACGCGGCGACGGGGTTTCGGTGCGGACGCGAAAACGCATGTCCGGTCCATCGACCGACCGTGGCCGCCATCTCAAGCCCAGCCGGGAGCGCGGGCCTCCAGGCCCGCCTTGGAGCGAGCGACAGGGCGGAGAATCGGCATCAGCCGCCAATCGAGCGCATCGGGATCGCCCCCTCGCGCTGCAGGTCGTAGATCGGCGGTTTGGCGTCCGCGGCGCGTTGGAAGAGCTCGACCACCGTCGCCTCGACTTCGGCGGTCTCGCGGCCCGAGCGCAGCACCCCCAAAAGGTCCACTTCGCCGCCCGTGAGCAGGCACGAGCGGATAGTCCCCTCCGCCGTCAACCTCAGCCGGTTGCAGCGATCGCAGAACGGGTTGCTCATCGCGTGGATAAAACCGATCACCGCGGTCCCGATGCGGAAGCGCTCGGCCGGGCCGCCGTCCTGGCGCGTGGGCAAAGGCTCGAGGCCACGCTCTTCACCCAGCCGGCGCAGCACGTCCCGCGGATCGACGTGCCAAAGCCCGATGCGCTCAGCGCTCATCGGCATGTGCTCGATGAAACGAACTTCGACGTTTTCGCGCGCGGCGAAGTCGACGAACGGCTCCACTTCGTCGTCGTTGATGCCCCCCATCAGCACAACGTTGAGCTTGATCCGCGGGATATTGGCCGCGTGGGCCGCGCGAATGCCTGCGAGGACGTCCGCAAGCTTGCCGCCGCCCGTCAGCTTCGCGAAACGCTCGGAGTGCAAGCTGTCGCAACTGATGTTGACGGTGGTGAGGCCCGCCGACGCGAGCTCCGCGGCGCGGCGTTCGAGCAGCAGACCGTTCGTCGTCAGCGCCACTTCGCGAATGCCTGGCAAGGCGGTGATGCGGCGCACCACTTCACCCAAGTCGCGGCGCAGGGTAGGTTCACCGCCCGTCAGGCGCACCTTGCGGAAGCCCAGGCGGCGGGATGCGATTTCGAGCAGGCACTCGACCTCGTGCGGCGACATGGACGTCACCGGTTCCTCGGGCAGCGTGCAGTACGTGCACTTGAGCTGGCAGAGGTTGGTCAGCGACACCCGCAGGTACGTGACGCGGCGTCCAAAACGATCGATCATGGGTTGCGGCGCGCAAAAAAGCGCTGGAGCAAGGTTGCGCGCAGGCGGTCGCGTTGGGGCGCGTCCATCAGCGCGGCTACCGGGGAATCGTCCGACAGGGCTTGCACGTGCCCCTTTTGGATCTGAACGCTCAGCGCGTTCAACTCCTCAAGCGCAAAATCGTCGACGCTGCCAAGCGCCACACCGAGGCGCACCGTGGAAAGGTGTCCGAGCGCGGCGTCGGTGCTGATCGTCTGCGTATTGCACAAAAGGCCCAGCGCGTGGCTGATGCGATCGTCCAACTCCGCACGACGATCCTCGAGCAGCGCAGTGCGCAACTGGCGCTCGAAGCGGATGATGTCGGGAACGAGCGTTTCGAGGTCGCCAACGAGTTCACTCTCATTGCGGCCCAACGTGACCTGGTTTGAAATCTGGTAGAGGTCGCCGCTCGCGCGCGAACCCTCGCCGTACTGGCCGCGGACCGCAAGACCGGTGCGCTGGGCGGCGTTGAACACCTTTTCGAGTTCGCTGCGCACAAGCCCGAGGGCGGGCAGGTGCAGCATGACCGACGCGCGCAATCCGGTGCCGACGTTGGTCGGACAGGCCGTTAGGTATCCGAGCCGCTCGTCGACGGCAAAATCGAGGCGCGCCTCGAGTGCGAGGTCGAGCGCACGCACCCGATCAAACGCCAAGCCAAGATCAAAACCCGGCGCGATGCCGCCGAGCCGCAGGTGGTCCTCTTCCCCCACCATCGCGAGCGCGGTTTCCCCGCGCGCAAACGCGACGGCGCGGCCGGGCGGGGATGCGCGACGCTCTTCCACCGGCGCGAGTTCGCGGCTGACGAGGTGCCGCTCGCGCAGCAGCAGGCGTTCGAGGTCGCTGGCACCGGCAAGATCGATCCAAACGGTTTCCTGACCGTCGATCGGATCGGCTTCGAGCGCCTTGCGCACCCGCGCGGCGAGTTCTTTTGCCTGCTTCTCGGCCAGGCGGGTGCCAAACGCAAATCCCGTGATGTTGCGCGCGAGGCGCGCCCGGCACGACACCACCACGTCGCTTTCCGGTCCGCGCGCGAGCAACCATGTCCCGACGCGGGACGCAAAATCGTGGGGATCGAGAGTCGGATTGTTCACGGGTGCGAGCGCCGATCCTACCCTCAAAAGAGCCAGGTTCGGTCGCCCTTGCCCTACGCGGGCGGTCCGCTGCCCGGGGACGGGCTGTCCAAATGCACAAGCGTTGCCTCGAGCAAACCCAGCTCACCCAGGGCGCAGCGCAACTCGGCAATCTCGTCGGCGAGGCGCCCGATCTCGGCGCGCGCTTCGACGAGGTTCGAGGGCCCGGGCAGCTCCGACACGGGGTCCTCCAACGGGGCCGCGGCGGCGCTTTCATCCGCCCCCGCGGGCGCGGCGCACACATCCAGCCGCTCCACCGCCTCCGCGAGGCCATCGAGCGCAGCCTCCAATCCGTTGCGCTCCGCTCGGACGCGGGCGAGGTCCGCGCGCAACTCGGTGCGCTCGACCTCGAGCGCCCGCGCGCGCGCGAGCAGCCGCGCCCGATCCTCCGCGCGCCCAGCCTGCTCGGCAAACAGCGCCTGGCGCTTTTCGAGCTCCGCCCGCCCCAGGGCCTCGATCGCCTGCTGCGCGCCAAACAGCGCTCCGCCGCAGCGCTCCAGTTCCGCGCGCTGCGCGTCCACACGCACGGACAACTCGGCGTTTTGATCCACGAGCCGCAACCGCTCGACGTCCCACTCCGCGGGCAACGCATCGGGCACGGCCCGTGGCGTCGCGAAGTCTGAGAGTTCGGGCAACGGCGCTGCGTGGAGCGCCGCGATCAGCGCGTGGCGGTACACGGGCGCTTCGCAGTCGCCATCGAAGAACTGTGCGTTGTAGAACGCGTGGAAACGCGCCGCGACGGGTTCCCGTACAGCGTCCGCGTCAAGGTGCAGGTCGGCGCAAACGTGCGCAAGCCAGCGGTGAACGTTGCCGTGCCCAAGGCTTGCAACGACAGCGCCGAGTTTGACGAGCCGCGCTTCCACTTCCGCGCGTTTGGGCAGCGGATGGCTCGCGCTCTTGCCGCCGCCGCGGTAGTCGTCGAACAAACGGCGTGCGCGTGTCACATGCACGCTCGCAAGTGGGCCGATCAGAATCAGGTGCCGGCGCGCGACACGGGCGCACTCGCCCATCAACGTCGCGCGGCGCGCACGCGGCACGTCTTGGAGCGTGTCGCACGCCACGACCACATCGAAACTGCCATCTAAGAACGGCAGCGCGGCCCCATCACCGCGCACGTCGGTGGTGTCCTGCGCCACAAGATCGAGCGCCACAACGCGGTCCTTGGGAACGAAGCGCCCAAGGAGCGCCGCTCCCGCCCCAACATCCAACACGCTGAGCGGTTTGCGCCCACGACGCAACCGCCCCAGCAACTGCGCCGCGAGGCGGTGCCGCTGGTAAACGTCGAACGGCAGTTCGAGGATCGGGTCCATCGGGCCGGGGGCGCCGTTCCGCGCCCCGCCCGCTCAACCCGACAAACGGGCGGGTTGGGAACGAATGGATCGGCGATCGGGTGGTCTTCGGCGTCGTTGGACCACGATCTTCACCGCAAGCCGCAATTGCGTGGGATGGGTGCGCGGGCTTCCCGCCCGCCACGGAGCGCAGCGGCCGCGCTCGGCCGCATTGTTGTCGATGTCGAGGCGCCCGTCGGTCGTGTAGCGCTGGAACGCATCCCAGTTGGACTCGGCGTAGCGGATCCCCCGGTGTCAGGGTAGTTGCCCCCGGTTTTCCACGATCTGCGCGTCAAGCTTGGCGAGCGCTCGCGCAAGCCCGACCAGGAATGGGTGCGAGTCATGCTGCTGCTGAAGTCGCACGACCTCGAGGCGCTCACCCGTGCTGTAGAGCAGTCCCTCGCACGTGGAGCTGCAAGCTTAGAGACCATCAAGATGCTGCTTGAGCAGTCGCACGAGCGGCCGCTCGACACCGCGCCGCCTTCGATCGAGCGCGCGGACCTGCTGGAGCGTGCTCGAGCTGTTCCGCTGCGAGTTCATCGATCGGCGTGCCAATGTCGTGCTCGTCGGTGAGATCGGCACGGGCAAGACCCACTTGGCGAGCGCTCTGGTCGTCGCGAGCTGTCAAAAGCTGATCCGCGCGCGCTTCTTCACTGCGGCGGAGCTTGTGAACACGCTGGCCGATGCCAAGTCGCAGGGCAAACTTGCGCGCAAGCTCGAGCAGCTCGCGCACTTTGAAGTCGTGTGCACCGACGAGTTGGGCTACGTGCCTTTCGACAAGCACGGCGCCGACCTGCTCTTCAATTTCATCGCCCGCATGTACGAACGCCGCAGCTTAATCGTCACCACCAACTTGCCTTTCGCGAAATGGGGCGAGGTCTTCTACGACGCGACGGCCGCCGCCGCGGTCATCGACCGGATCGTGCACCACGCCACGATCGTCAAGACCGCTGGCGAGAGCTACCGCCTCAAGGACAAACGCGCCGAGGCCCGCGCGAGAACGAGCGGCGTCTGAAGATGGGCAAGCCGATCCACGCTGGCGCGCGCCTCCGAGCCTCGCTCACCGCGGTCGATTTTCGCGCCCCCCGCGGGGGGCGACCCTTGGGGCTGCGCCCCAGCAGGTCAGATCAGCTCGCGTCGCCACGGCGACACGAGCGGAAAGAACAGGGGGCTCCGCCCCCTGGTCCCCCCCCGGTGTTGCATTCCACGGGGGTCCCTTTTCAGGCCGCCGCAAAGGTCCCTTTTCATGTTGCCGCCAGCAGAAGCGCTCCAGGTCCCAGACCGTGTCGAACAGCATCACCTTGGGCGCGCCGAGCTGCTCGATCCTCTCCCGCGTGTCGTCATCGGGATCGGAATCCCCGAGGGCGATCACGAACTCATTCACCAGGGGCCTGGCCGAGCGGATCGACTCGATGATCGGGTAGTGCAGCTTGGCGCCGTTGCGCAGGAACGTGAAGCCGCTGATCTTCACGGCGCTCGTCATGCCCAGAGCCCGCGCACGTGGTCCTTGTGAACCCGCCCCTCGGGCCCGAAGGCAGCGGGGTGGGTGATCGCGGCCAGGATCTCGGCGCTCTCCACCAGCCTGGGGCCGGGCCGGTTGAAGAACGCGTTGCCGTCGGCCACGTGCACGCGGCGCGACGCCGTCGCGGGCCAGGGCATGGACTCCACCAGGGCGCGCAGGCCGTCGATCTCGCGCAGGGTGCGCTCAAGGTCGAAGCCGCAGGGCTTCACCAGCACCACGTCCGGGCGCAGCTCCCGCAGGGCCGCCTCGTCCAGGGTCGGAGCGTGGTCCCCGGGGCGTGTCACGAGGGCCTCGCCGCCCGCGATCATCACGAGCTCCGGCATCCACGTGCCGCCGATCATCACGGGGTCCATCCACTCGATGGTCAGCACCCGCGGCCTCGGCGCGCCGCTGGCGGCCACCGCGGCGTCCGCTCGCTCCCGCAGCCGATCGCAGCGCGCGCGCAGCTCCGCGGCCAGGGCCCGGCCGATGTCCTCGCGGCCGATGGCCGCGGCGACGCGCTCCACATCGCCGAACACCCCGTGGGCGCCATCGCGATCGTCGAGGCGCGTGGGGCTCAGGCTCACGAGCCGCACACCCTCCCCCGCGATGCTCGCCAGGGCGCGCTCCACGTCCTTGACGGACACGGCGCACACGTCGCACAGGTCCTGGGTCAGCACCACGTCGGGGCGGGCGGCGGCGAGGCCCTCGGCGTCCACGTCGTAGACCGCTAGGGCGTCCTTCAGCACCCGGCGCACGTCGCGGTCGATGTCGGCGGAGAGCTGGTGCACGTTGATCTTCGAAGAGGTCAGCACCGGCCGATCCCGGATGACAGGCGGGAAGTCGCACTCATGGCTGATGCCCACCAGTTCGGTTGAGGCTCCGAGGGCGCAGGCGATCTCCGTCGAGGAGGGGAGCAAGCTGACGATACGCATGGGCGACGAGGGTACATGGGCCAGGACCGGGGCCGATGCCGGAAGGACCGCGGGCCGTGGGCGCGCGAGCGGCCGCGCAGCGCGGACGTGAGGGCCCCCGGAGGACGCGGTCCGCCGCATTTTTTCGGTGCACCAGGGCTCCCCGAGCGGTCGTGGGGGATAGGAGCTCCAAGCGGATGACCCTTCGCAGAGGGAAGCGGTTCGGGCCGATTCCCCGTAGGTCTCGAGCCCACGGACGAGTGGATCCGGTCCCTCGGAGCCCCGTCCCGCTGCTCTGCGCTGCCCCAGTAGCCCCTTGGAGGATGTCCGGCGCACCGGGCACGGGACCCTCTGGGTGTGGCGCGCTGAAATCGCTGGGCGGCAAGAAGCATGGCATCCAGCGCGTCCACGTGGTCGGAGCCGGCGTGATGGGTGGCGATATTGCTGCCTGGTGTGCGCTGCGCGGATTTCAGGTCACCCTGCAGGACCGCGAGCTGAAGTTCATTGAGACCGCGCTGGTGCGCGCCGCCATTCTGTTTGAGCGCAAGATCAAGCGGCCGGAGCTGATTATCTTGCTCAGCGGGCTAACGTTGAGCTCAGGGACGCTGCGCGGCATTATCGCTCCGCGTCCCCTGGAGCGCAGTGTTATACGTCATACGCAATCGGGACAGCCATCATTGTGAGCGCGCTTCGGTGCCTGTCCCCGATCTATCCCGCGCTTCGCCTCAGCCTTCGGCGATGTCGAAGGTGAGGCCAGCCTTCTCGCGAAGGCGTGACACCAGCGTCATTCCCATTGCAGCACCGGGAGTCCACACGCCACCGGGCGTTAAGCTTCGGTCGATGTCTTGCACAAGGCACAAGGCGGCCTCGGCAAGCATCTTGCAGGTCGAGCCGTAGCCCGGATCGCGATCGCCGGTGACGCCTGTGGTGAAGCGGCGACCGTCGCTGGTCTCGCCGAAGAACAGCACTTCGTAGCGGCCTTTCTCGCGCTGCTCTTCATTTGGCCCTTCGCCGGGCTTGGGCAGCGCAAATCGGCGCAGCAGAGCGCGCGTGGGCGCGAAGGCCAGCAGCATCGTCTGCACTTTGGATTGCCGTGCCATCGACTTCGCGCGCTTCTCGCCGCTCTTTCCATTGCCAGTCAGCATGCGCTCGCTGTAAACGAACGCATCGCCCCACGGGTGGCCGAGCAGCGCGTGGCTTCTATGCACGTTCTTGGTGTTGATGGTGGCCATCACGAACGGCGCAGTCCAAGACTTGGCCAGTTCGTCGTAGGCCGCCGTGTTGTCGTTCGGTTGGCGTGCGCCTTTGTACCCGGGAACCAGCGCGAACGGATCGGACATCGTGCGCGCCAGCGAGGGGTCGCGGCCGATGGCCTCCATGGTGGCGAGCATGCTGGCCACGGTGCCGCCCGAGAACGTGCCTTTCATTACCTTGACCCGGCCGTGCACCCGCGCCAATGGTGCGCCAAGACGCTGCTGCGCTTCGGCCTGCGCATGCACCACGCCCAAATCGAAGGGGATGGAATCGAAGCCGCAGGAGAACACGATGCGCGCGCCGCTGGCCTGCGCGGGCGCCTGCAGTTCGGGAATCATTTTGGCCATCCAGCCCGGCTCGCCGCACAAGTCGACGTAATCGGTGCCGGCCTTTGCGCAGGCGCGGACGAGCGGCTCGCCATACTGCTGATAGGGGCCCACGGTGGTGATCACCACTTTCGTGCGCGCAACGAGTGCGGCAAGCGCCGCCTCATCGCTGGCATCGGCCACCAGCAGCGGCAAGGACGCCCGCAGGCCAAGGCTGTCGCGGATCTGGGCGAGCTTTGTCGCGCTGCGCCCGGCCATGGCCCAGCGCACACTGTCCGCGGCGCCGTAAGTCTTGTGGAGATACTCCGCCACTAAACGGCCAGTGAAGCCGGTGGCGCCGAAAACGATGAGGTCGAGGTCTTTATTCATGCGCCATGGTCGCATGCAGCGCGCGCGAGATCATGGCTTCAGCCCCGCCGTCGGCTCAACACCGTTTCCGCGTCGTCGGGCTCCCGGAATGGCATACGCAACAGTTCCACGACGCCGGGCTGGCGCGGCCCGATTCCGGTCTGCGCCGAGGTGCCGCCGCCGTAGGTGCCGAACAGGCGATCCCAAAGAATCGCGTTGCAGGCGTAGTTGCTGTTGCCTTCCTCGAAGACCGAGGAATGGTGGCGGCGATGCTGCTCGCTGGTGGTCAGGACCCACTTTAGCAGCGGCGTTGCCATCCGCAAGTTGCAGTGCGCCAGCATGACGTTCGACAGCAGCAATATGGTGGCCACGATGACGGCCTCGGGTACTGGGCCGGTCAACATGGCCAAGAGTGACATCGGCAGCGCGAGCAGCACGAGTTCGAAGGGGTGCGTTACGCCGGCGTGCGCCGCATGCAGACGATGGAAGGCGTGGTGCACGCCGTGCCCGCTCACGCGCCAAAGCCAAGGCCAGCGATGGATGGCGCGATGGATCCAGTAGTAGATGAGATCGGCGCCGAAAAACAGCGCGATGACCTGCGCGGCGATGGGCCAGCCGGCGATGCGGCCTGCAGGGGCTGCAAGGCCGAGCAGTGCCCAGCCCTCGTCTTGAAGCGTGGCGGTGACGCCAATAGCGACCGTAAAAATTGCGGCCGTTGCGACCAAGAGCAGTGACTCTCCGATGCCCATCCGCCAGTCTGGGCGCTCAGGCACGAGGCGCTGCAGCACCAACAGGGCGCCTTGCAGAACAAAGAACGTGACGAGCACGGCCAGCGGCCCGCCGCCGAGCGCAAGGAATAGCAATAGCGATCCGGCGAGGGCGACGGGGTGAAGCCCAAGTTCGATGATGCGGTTCATGCCACCCACTCAACTCCGACGGCCCACGCCCACTAGCGGCCGTAACCAAACGAAGAACCCGAGAATATACGACACCCAACATGGGCCAAGTGAAGCGCTAGGGGGATAGGAGCTCCAAGCGGATGACCCTCGGCAGAGGGTAGCGGTTCGGGCCGATTCCCCGTAGGTCTCGAGCCCACGGACGAGTGGATCCGGTCCCTCGGAGCCCCGTTTCGGTGCTGCGGGCAGCCTCGGGAGCCGCCTCGAGCCGGCCGG
>ENA-ORBV01007497-ORBV01007497.1-microbial-mat-metagenome-genome-assembly--contig:-NODE-7497-length-18723-cov-7.986217_pt1 | contig 18723 bp, 14 predicted proteins | sample MGYA00237777_ERZ505514 | MGnify/ENA primary metagenome ERZ505514 (study PRJEB26160, sample SAMN06269048) | microbial mat metagenome | isolation source: Oligotrophic lake microbial mat | place... | reverse complement strand
CCCCACAGGTATTCGATGGGATTGAGTTCCGGGGCATAGCCAGGCAGACGTTCCACCCAGACGCGACCTTGGGTCGTAGCCGATGTCCTCGGCGTAGATAAGGCTTCTTGTCGCCCGTAGCGTGCAGCGATGCGAACTGCGCGAACAGGAGGGCGCCGATGATGGCGATGGTTTGTTTACTCATACGAATTTGCTGTTCCGGCTCTCACGAGCGAGGCCATATTTACTCAGCCCCGCCCGCTCCCTCAACTCCTGCAACCGGCGCGGCAGGCGCTCGCGAATGCGTTCCGCAGAGTGGTGGGCTTCATGATTGTTAGCCGACGCGGGCATGGCTGCGAGGAACGTTCTCCGGAAACTGGCTCCGCTTTGCTTGGCAGGAATGCTTCACGGCTTGACGACCCTCAGGCGCACGAATCGCGTCATCACTCCGCTGCCCGCAGGCACGGTGACTTTGATTTGTTGCGTGATGCCGTTGTCGCTAAGCACGGCCGGGGCGCTGACCCCGGTGGTGCTCCAATCGTTGAGCAAGGTATCGCTCCATTCGACAAAGCTAGTCACATCGGTGGCGGCTTTGTTTTTTGGGTAGGTGAATTCGAGGACGCTGGCAGACTTCGCGACGGTAGTGGTCGTTTGATCGTTTTTGGCGGGATCCAGGCCGGTCATGTATTCCAGCAGATTCGGGGTGCCGTCGCGGTCGGGATCAGCGTCCGGTCCGGTGATTGCAGGATTGGTGAGCTGGGTGGCAACGAAGTGGGATGACAGCCAACCGTGCCAGGCGGTGGCGGGCAGGATGGCGGCGATGCCGCTGCTACCGATGAGGGTGGCGTTCAGGGGGCTGCTGAGTTGCACGGTGAAGGCTTTGGTATCGCTGAGGTTGTTATTGGGCAGCAATGCGACGGTGATGGTCTTGCTAGTTTCACCCGCAGCAAACGTTAGCGTGCCGCTGGCAGCAGTGAAGTCGCTGCCCGCAATGGCGGTGTTACTGGCGGTGCTCCACGCGACGCTCACGGATTGACTGGAAGCGGAGGAAAGCGTGACGGTGAAACTCGCGGTCTGACCGCCACCCGTGCTGGCGAGCAATGGGGCCATGCTTGCCTGAATGTAACTGAGCTTGGTTTGATCCACGGTGGTCCAGTCATCACCGACGATGCCGCCGGTATCTCCGCTGTTGGGGTTGAAGCACCACATGGTCCAACTGATGCCTTTATTGCCGGGAGCGAGATCGTTGGTGCCGTTGAGATCGAAGTCGCCGTCCATGTAATCGGTGAGCTTGTCCATCCAGAGCTGGTCCGAGGTGGTGAGGAGTTTGCTGCCGAATTCTCCGACGAGCACGGGGGCGGTGTTGCTTTTGAAAAGGTAACCCCAGTAGGCATCCCACACGCCGCAGAGATTCTGCGGGTAGTTGCCTGCGCTGAACCAGGGCTGCGCCGAGACACTCGCGGGATAGTCGTGAATGGAATACACCAGTTTGTTCGGCACATTGAGAGTGATTGGAAGGGCCGCCGCGCCCATGAGATTGCCGCCCCACCAATACGATTGCCCGCCTGACTGCTCGACGCCTTCGACGATAATGAGCCAGTGGGGATTGACGGCCTGGATGGCGCTGGCGCAGCGCTCTGCGGCTTTGTTCCAATCCGTCAATGGTGAGCTGTTGCCCCAGGTGGCAGTCCGTTTGGGTTCGTTGAAAAGGTCCGCGCCGATGACGGTGGGATTGCCCGAGTAACGGCTGGCCAGCATCACCCAGTCGTCCATCCAGCGTTGCTCGGTGTAGTAAGGATCCCCGCTGATGAACCAGACGTTTTCGTTGAGGTAGCCGTCTGCGTTGGCGGAGTGGCGGTCGAGAAAGATGCGCAGCCCGATCTGTCCGCAGTAGGCGATGACCTTGTCCAGACATTGCAAAGGTGTGAGCCCCTGAAGATCGGGATTGAGGGTGAAGTTGATGCTGCTCGTCGCGGCACCTGCACGCAGCATGGCGTTGGAATACGGGATGCGCAGGGTGTTAAAGCCAAGGCTCTTGATTTGATCGAGCGCCGACTTGTATCCGCGAGCCCATAGGCCATGAAACACGCGATTGCTCGTCTCGAAGCCGAACCAATTGATGCCCGTGATGCGCACCGGATTGCCAGCCGCGTCCACGATTTGATTGCCACTGGTAGAGAGATAGCCTGACCCGCTCACCGCTTGCGTGAGCATCACGGTCACGTTGTTGATGGAGATCGCTGGCGGAGTCACGATGGCGATGGCGAGCGCCTTCGTTGCTGTTTTAACCGGCAGGGAGCTGTCGCTGACTGTCACCGTGAAGTTGGCGGTGCCGGAGCTGACAGGCGTGCCATTGAGCACACCTGCGGCGCTCAGCGTGACGTTTCCCGGCAAGGCACCCGCGCTGATGGACCATGAATACGGACCGGTTCCGCCCGTGGCGGCGAGTGTTTGGGAGTAACCAATGCCCACGGTGCCGCCTGGAAGTGTGCTCGTCGTGATGGACGGATTCGAGGTGCTGCCGCCCACGGCGACGCCATTGAACACGTAGTTCGTCGGCGGTTGCGTCTGATCCGCGGGATCGGCGCTGAAGCCCACGGCCACGCTGGCACCCACGGCGATGGCCGCATTGTAGCTGACATTTTGAATGATGTAGTGCGTGCCTGTGTGACTAGTGATGCTGCCATTCCAAATGTTCGTGATCGTGCCGGTGTAGTCGAACTCCAGCGTCCAGCCGTTGACCGCCGTATCGCCATTATTCACCACTGTGACTTCAGCATTGTATCCCGTGGCCCAGGTGCTAGTGACCGCAAACGCGACGGACACGTTGCTGGTGAATGCAGGGAAGGCCTTCTGGACCAGCTCTTCGAACTGTGACTGGAACCACCGACCTGAGACGGGCGCATTCGGCAAGGCTCCGGTGAATTGATTGCCATTGAGCGAATTGCCGTGGTAGGTGGGATCGCACATGCGGTCGAAGCCTTTGCCATCGGGGTTATTCGGGCCGGTAGGGATCAGGGAGCTGGAGCCGTCGGACTCACCAGGCGGCTTGACCCAGACAAAGGCATCGTAGTTGGGCGACGGGTTCGCCATCGGACGTGCGCCGATGCCCGCGCCGCTTTGGTTGCCCCAATTGCCCTTATGAATGCGGCGGTCGAGCGTGGTCGCACGCACGAAGGTGTTCCGCACCGTGGATGTGCTCGGGCCGGTCGGACGGGCAGTGCCACCCCAGCCGTTGCGTGAGGTGTCGAGCAGCAAGCCGACGCTGGTCGGATACGCATTGGTGCCCGTCGTCAAAGCGGTGCGCAGGGCGTTGGCAAAGCTCCGCTCTTCGATGTGGTCGTTCCAGTCATACCAGATCGGCGTCGAGCGAACGGGCTGGCCGCTGATGATCTGATTCGCGGTCATGTAAGGCTCGACGAAGACATTGTAGTTCGCCGTGTTGCTGATGAAGCCGTCCACCTTGCTGTTGCCGCCGGGGATGCCCGCACCGACTTGCTTTAACAGCGTGGCAAAGGGCGTGAGGTTGCTTGACCAGCCGAGCCATCCGGCGTGCGCCACGTCAATGTAAGCATAGGTATTGGTCAACGAACGCAGCGTGCCGATAGCATACTGCACACCCTGCACATAAGCGCCAGTCGAGTTTGCCTCGGCGACCTTCGGGAAGCTCAGATTCGTAATCAGGTTCGGCAGCGAATCCGGCTCAATGACCATCACGATGCGCAAGTCACGGTATTTTGCCTGGCTGATGATGCTGTAAATCGCATCAATGTATTCCGTCTTGTAGCGATTGAGACCGTTTTGCGCGATGAGCAGCTCTCCATTCGACGCCAGCGCCGAGCCGTCGCGGTTCGGCAGATCATAGATGACAATGCCAATCGCATTGGCTCCTTGCAGGAGCGCCTGATCCAGATGTCCGGCCAGCCCACGCGGATACGATCCTGTGCCGTTCACGGCGGCGATGGTGTCGAGCCAGAGGAACGTAGGATAGTTCGCCACCCGCCGCATCTGCTGGCCGAGGGTTCCGCCCTTGAGGGTTGCCGCCGCATTGACGGAAGCCACATAGTCCACATTGCGGTAGAAGGTCGCTCCGACAAAAGGATTGTCGAAATGCGCGGACGCAATTTGCCCAGCCGCGCTAGAAGCGTAAAATAAAGCGGCGACAACGATCTGGATTATTCGATTGGTAGTGATCATAGCTGAATCCCGGCTGGGGATTGATTCGGTTCATTCCTCTTGCGTGGACCGCCCAAGTTTCCAAAGCCCATGGCGAACCCCAGTCCCATGCTCAGTCCGACGGTTAGACTGTCAAACGCGAGGCCGAACACGAGCCCGGCACCCACGCCGAGTCCGAAGAATCGGAGAAGCGAGTGGGACGATGGTAAATTTTCTGGTGGCGTAGGGGGCGGCGGCATATCGGATTCCGTGGGGATTGGTTACAGTTATTGACCCCCATTTACCGAGAATGGAGGAAAGGCATTCCGCACAAGTTCCTCGAACTGCGCCTGAAACCAGTGGCCTGCGACCGGGGCGTTCGGAAGTGCGCCGGTGCGCGTGTGTCCGTTCAGAGAATTACCTTGGTAAGTGGGATCACACATGCGGTCGAAACCCTTGCCATCCGGGTTCTCGGGGCCTTTGGGAATGAGCGAACTGGAGCCGTCGGATTGACCGGGCGGCTTCACCCAGACAAAGGCATCATAGTTGGGTGCAGGATTCGCGACCGGCCGGGCGCCGATACCCGCGCCACTTTGGTTGCCCCAGTTGCCTTTGTGGGTGCGCTTGTCGAGCGTGGTCTCACGCACGAAGGCGCGCAGGTCCGTGGATGGGCTCGGTCCCGTCGGTCGCTTCGGGCCACCCCAACCATTGCGCGAGGTATCGAGCAGCAATCCAATACTCGGCGGATAGGCATCTCTACCAGTGATCAAGGCCGTGCGCAGCGCATTGGCATAGCTCTGCTCGTCGATATGATCGTTCATATCATACCAGCTTTTCAGCGAGCGCACTTGCCGCGCTTTCACCTTCTGGTCGGCGGTCAGGTAAGGCTCTGCGAACACGTTGTAGTTCGCCGTGTTGCTAATGAATCCATCCACCTTGCTGTTGCCGCCCGGAATGCCCGCGCCGACTTTTTTGAGCAGTTCAGCGAAGGGTTTGAGGTTGCTTCCCCAGCCTAGCCAACCCGCGTGCGCCACATCGATGTAGGCGTAGGTGTTGTCGAGCGAGCGCAGCTTGCCGATGGCATACTGCACCCCCTGCACATAAGTTCCCGTCGCGTGAGCTTCTGCGACACGCGGGAAATTCAGATTGGTAATCAGGTTCGGCAGCGAGTCCGGTTCGATTACCATGACAACGCGCAGGCTTCTGTATTTAGGCTGACTGAGAATGCTGTAGATCGCGTCGATGTATTCCGTCTTGTAACGATTGAGACCATTCTGCGCGATGAGCAGCTCGCCATTCGAGGCCAATGCAGAACCATCGCGGTTGGGCATGTCATAGATGACAATGCCAATCGCATTGGCTCCCTGCAGGAGCGCCTGATCCAGATGCCCGGCCAGGCCACGCGGATGAGAGCCTGTGCCGTTCACTGCGGCGATGCTGTCTAGCCAGACAAACGTGGGATAGTTCGCCAACCGTCGCATCTGCTGGCCAATGACACCACCCTTGAGATTAGCAGCCGCATTGACCGCTGCGGTGTAATCCACGTTGCGATAGAAGGTGGCTCCGACAAAAGGATTGTCCAAATGCTCGTCCGCAGTTTTCACACCGGCGACAAATTTCGTTTCCACCGCTGCCATGCGGTTCGTGATACCCTGCAAAGGATCGAGCGAGGCAGCGTCACCCGCAGCCAGTTGCAGATGTTGTTTCTGGCTCGTCGTCACTTCCACCCGGCCCTCGAACACATGCACCTCGACCACATTAGCAGGCCCTGCCTCCACGCCGAAACGTGTGCCCAGATCTATCACGCGCCCCGCGGGTGTCTCCACCGCAAACCCCCTGCCGGCAACCGGCACCACTGCCGACACACGCCCCGCGAACAAGCGCACCTGCATCGCATCCAACAGCTTCACCTCGGCAGGTGCCGTGACAGTCAGCAACACACCCGAGGCCAAGCGCATGCTCACCTCGCCGCGCACCAGCTTCAGCTCGTTCAATCGCACGCGGCTTCCACTGCTCCACTCCGCCGAAATACCACTCGTCGCCTTCACGATTTCGACCACCGCACCGCGCTGCACCCACCACAGCGCCGAAATACCGAGCAAGGCAACAAACACCGCTGCCGCCGCGAGTTGACGCCAGTGGAGCCAGTAAACATTCTTCCTCTCGGTCTGAATCTCCGCCGCAAAGGTCTGAACAGGCAGCCCGAGCAAGGCACTGTCTGATAGCGCGAGATCGACATTCAGGTATTCGACGAAGAACGCGCGGAACTCCGCATCCTCTCGCAACGCTTGCTCCAGCATCGTCGTCGTCTCGGCGCTTGCCGTGCCCTCCGCATACTCCCGCATCCAATCGAATCGTGAGTCGTTTGTATTCATGACCAATCCTCCTTCATCAGCTCGCCGCGTGTGCATTCGATCAAAGCAAGCCGGATGCGATGCAGCCGCTTGTAAAGCGCAGCGATGCTTTGTCCGAAAGACTGCGCCAATTCATGGATGCGCGTGTCTGGCGCATACGCGGAGTCCACCAGACGCCGTTGTTCAGCAGGTAGCCTTTCCAGACAAAGACGCAGAGCCTCACGCTGCGCCGCGAGCCTGTCCGCATTCTCCTCCGCATGGCAAGCCAGCAAGTCCGTGAGATCGTCGCCGAACACATGCCGGTCGCGCCCACGATCCCGCTGCCATGAAAGCACCTTCAACTTCGCCACCCCGAAGGCCCAGCCGCGAAAATCCTTCGCCCCATCGTAGTCGCCAAACCTCCGCCACAGCACGATGGAGACTTCCTGCATGACGTCATTCGCATCGCCTAGAGTTGGCACCAACGCCCGCACGAACGCTCGCACCGCCGGTTCATGCGCCGTGAAGAGGCGCAGAAAGTTGTCGTGATGCTGGTCGTCCGATGGAGTCATTCATGATTACTTTCCACAGGAGTCTGAAATTGGACGAAAAAAGTTCACAAAGTGGAAATGCGGCGGCAAAGCTGGCGCGGGCAAAGCAGAGGGTGAGGCAAAGTGGAAGGAGCGCTTTCATTTCGATGCAGCCGCTGCGGGCGGCAAAATCTCACTGCTAGGAATTTGCTTTTGGCGGAAGGCTCCTGAAACAGCCGTTGGGCTAGACCGGAGGGCGGGGAAAAGGGGGCGGAAGAGGTGCTTCAGTGGGGCAGTGGGCGGTGTTTCGGTAAGAAAAATCCCCATTCGACGCCTAGTCTTGGCGGGAGTCAGAGGTTTTACGGCATCATGGGGTCAGGAGTCGCATTGCAACATTCTTCTGATTTTCCCCATTCATCTATCCCTGCAATCCCCATCAGTTTGCGGTTAAATGTTGAAATGCGACTCCTGACCCAAATGACAGAGAGGGTAACCCATAAGGACACAGGCCAAGTGGCAAAAAATGACCTCCTCTGCGAAATATTTTTGGTTTCGCATTGGGTGACCGGTTTTCCCTGACTCTGTTTCCCGCTTACGGCAGTGCCACTTCCACGATGAAGAAGGTTGCGGGCAGCGAGGTAGTTTCCTCGATCACCACCCGGTCCCACGTGGCATTGATCCGTGTCACTACTGGGATGGTGGTCAAGGTTTCAAACGAGCCGGGGGCAAGAGTGCTGGAGCGTTTGGGTGTGTAGATCAGGCCAGCGCTCCTCCGTCGGATGAACTCGATGCGGATCATGCCATTTGCGCTCGGGCTGATGCTCGGGAGGCCGGAAGTTCCCGTACCCGTGACGAGCGTGACGGTGTCTGGGCCGGCGAGATTCATGTTGAACGCGTATTTGAGAAGGTTTTCCACCCCGTCATGGAACGGCGTTGCTTCCGGTTCGGCATCCAGACCGACAAGCTCCGCCTCGGCAGCCACCTCGTTGAAGAGAGCCTGTGAGGTGAGGGCAACACCAGTGACATTGAATGTGAAAGGATTCTCATCCGCATCGTTGTTCGCGATGCCCACCGTCGCCGTCCAGGTGCCGATTCCCGGTGGGGCGAAGGTGATGGTGAAATTCTGTGTGCCCCCCGAAGGCACGATGGAGGAGGATGGCTGGGTGGTGACGCTAAAAGCCGAGGCCCCGGGGCCGTTAATCGTAACATGACCGGGTGCGGGGGCCGTCAGTGCCAGGTTGCCGGAGCCGCTGTTGGAAATTTCGAATGTGTGAATGATCGCTCCGCCTTCACTGGACGCAGTTCCAAAATCGGTGTTGTCTGGCGCAGCGGGCGTGGTGTCGCCGCTGGCGATGTCCAAACCTTTGCCGTTGACGGCGATTTCCGGTGCTGGGGGACCTGTCACTACCATTTCCAGACTCCCTTGTTGGAAATAGGCAAACTTGCCGCCACCGAGGTCGTATGCATTCTCCGCGCCCCAGTTCTCAGAGACTTGCAGAGAGAAATCCGTGTCCGTGACGTCGATGAGCTTATAGGTGCCTAGCTCCACGCTGCTGTCCAAGCCGAGGATGTCATCCACGCCAAAGCTAACATCCAAAATTACCGTGCCGGTCACAGTCAGCGTTTTTGTGGGATCGAACACGATCTGTGCCCCGGCTTCCAACGTGAGGTTGCCATCCACAGTAGCGCCGCTGCCGATGGTGGAACCGGAGGTCAGTGTCAAGTTTCCTACGAACGAAGCTCCCGCCGCGATGAAAATGCCCTCGGTGGTCGCCAGCGTGCCGTTGACTTCCAGCACATTACCCGTATTTCCCGCCGCGCCCACGTAAACCCCGTTCGCGGTCAAATCTCCGTCAATGATGAGCCGGTTGCCATCCGAGCCGGGGAGCTTGCCGATATAAACGAATTTGCCCGGTGCCGTCACGTCACCCGCGTCTCCGGAGGAAAGGGTGACGGTGTTGTTGCTCGTGGTTTCCCCGATGATCCAGTCGTTCCTGGAAACAAAGCTGAGACCGTCGATGACCTTGCTGATGTTGCCTGAGTTGAGGGTAGACAGGCTGCTCACGCTGCCGATGAATACCGAGCCGCGCCTGCCCAGAGCTGCCTCGAGCCGTCCAATCGCGAAAAGGTCGCCATCAATGCTCACCGTCATCCCAAACTCATCGTCAAATGCATCCGAAGCAGTGATCTTGAGGCTTTCCGTGACCGTGGGCGTGGGCCCGGATCCTACTGCGGAGTCCAGATTGAAAAACACATACGCCGCCCCGAGATTGTCATTGGCAGCCGCAACGTCGTGCCCGTATGCGCCAATGATCGCCGTGCTGCCGGAGGCGCTCACGGAATAGCCAAAGAAATCATTCGCCGCGCCGTCGGAAGCCACCAGTTTCAGATCTTGCGCTGCGGTGGGCGTGCCACCGGTGCCGGTCACAGTATCCAGATTACGGAAAAGATATGCAGCCCCCTTGGATACCTGATTGCCAGCCGCTCCCACCAGCCCCAGTGTGCCGGAAAGGCTGACCGATTTTCCGAATGTGTTATTCGCCGCGCCGTCAGAAGCCCACAACTTGAGATTTTGCGTCACGGTGGCTGGACTTCCGGTCCCTGTCGCACTGTTCAGATTGCGAAAAACATAGGCCGCGCCTGAATCCGTTCCTTTGTCGTCACGATTTAGTGCGCCCACCAGCCCCAAATTCCCGTTAGTGGAGAGGCTCACGGAAACGCCAAAATAATCATTCGCGGCCTTATCGGAAGCCCACAGCTTGAGATTCTGCGTCACCGAGGCGGGAGTCCCAGTCCCCGTTACGGTGTGCAGATTACGAAAAAGATACGCCGCCCCGCTGAAAGACGTGCCGCCTCCCATCGCCCCCACCAGCCCGCTGGTCCCGGACAGACTGACGGATCTGCCAAAATTGGCGTAATTCGCTGGGTCGGAGGCCAGTAATCTCACACTCTGAAGCACCGGCGTTGCGCCGTTCGCCGAGGAGATATTTCTAAAGACATGAGCGGAGCCTGATGATGTTCCGTTGACATAATCAAAAACAGCTCCGACCAACCCCAGATCACCCAACAGGCTTGCCGAAAAACCAAAATCGTCCCCAGACGCCCGGTCAGATGCGTGAAGTTTGGTATCCTGTGTGATGATGCCGGTCGCTGTATCCAGGTTGTCGAACCAATAAATCGATCCTCCCCCAACCTTCCTGGGAGCGCCGACGAGGATCGCATCCCCGGACAGCCCAAGAGCGTCGCCAAAGTAAGGGACTTCCCCAAACGCGTGAGAATCCGTATAATCCAACTCTGCGGCACGGGCCGGGGCAGACATAAAAGCGAAGCCAAGGGCGAGGAGAGGAAAGGCGTGGCTGGCAGTGAAGGATGAATTCGTTTTCATAAAAAACAGGGGTATCACGTGACTCAATTGATACAATATCGAGTATTTGTATTTGGGGTGGCGGGCGAAATCAGGTGTATTCGAGAATCAGGGTAAGGACTTCGCTCAATCGGACTCAGGTGCCTGCCATGTAGGGCTTTGGTGATAGGAAATCGCTTACTGCTAGGAATTTGCTTTTGACTGGAGGCTCCTGAAACAGCCGTTGGGCTAGACCGGCCTGCCGGTAGAAGCCTTGGCGAAGACCGGAGGGCGGGGAAAAGGGGGCGGAAGAGGTGTTTCAGTGAGCCAATGGGCGGTGTTTCGGTAAGAAAAATCCCCATTCGGCACCTGGTCCTGGCGGGAGTTAGAGGTTTTAAGGCAAAAGTTATTTTCTCTAACATAGCTTTGTAACATAGCTTTCCAAACCGCTTTGTCAAGATTTATTTTGGCATCTGTTGTTTTTTTGAGGCCGAGTGAGGTGGTCCCCTTCTTTCGGCCAGTGGGAGCGAAAAATAGGCTATGCTCCCACTGGCCGAAAGAACGGGACCACCTCAGGCTTTTGGTTTCCAATCGGGAAAGAATGCCCGAATGCGAAGGGCTAGTTCGTCCAACTGTTTGTTGCATTCCTCAATTTCCTGCGAATCCAATTCACGTTGCGTTGCTGCGTCTGCTTTAGCTTGTTCTGCCTGCTTCTGCTTTTTGATTTCATCTATAGCATATTGGGCATGTCCCCAAGTCTTCACTTCATCAATGGCATACCCGAAGTCCGCTATTTGTTTCAGTTGTGCTTTTGTTGGGGGTTTGGAGGCTTTGACTTCCGCAAGCATGGCGAGGGCTTGTTTGTGCGACAACCCCGGCGAATACGGTATTTGTTCCTTCTCCAGTTTGGCTGGCGTTTGGAGACTCGGGGGTATGGTTTCACACAGTTCCACAAAATAGGCTTTTGGCTTCCAAGCTTTCTCGTCTTCAAATCTACCCTCTACAACATCGGTCGCATTGAAGGATTCCCACGTTACAAAGTCCCGCAGGTTTGTCGGTCCATATTCTTTGCCTTCGTTAAAGCGAACGCATATTTTAGGGCATTCGTCGAAGTATGCAAAAGTGCGCGGGGTTGGGTCTTGGTTTCCTCCCAGAAAGCGCGAGAAAAATGTTGGCATGGAGTGAATTTTGGTTTCGGGAAGACTACCCTCCTGCCCCTGCACCGGGCAACTCTGCCGCCAGTAGGGAACGGCATTATTTTTGAGTTTTTATTCCGCCCGAAAGAGTCTTGGCGTGTCCGTCGGGGGTCGAACCCGAAACCTGCGCTTTAGAAGAACGCTGCTCTGTCCAGTTGAGCTACGGACACTCGGCCAACAATTGCCTCCCTCCCTTGCCCCGGTCAACCCTGTTCTGCCCCCCGCAAGTTTACGCTTTCCCACCGCAAGTTTACGCTTTGGGGAAACTGGATGTATTCCCAAGTCGTAGGTAGTCAATGACAAGCAAGCGGTTTAGAAATCCGTTGCTCTATCCACTGAGCTACGGGCGCCGAAGCAAAACAACCGGGTCGAGAGGGCTGAAACGGAAGGGCAACTCGTCGCTCACCCGCGCTTCCCGCAAGGATTGTGACAGTTCTGGTGGGCGAGGGCATCGCGGGCAAGCTCAACCCATCCAACCGGGCCCTATATCATCCTTGCAGGGATTTCCCTTTCCCGGAGAGCTCGGAGTTGCAATTGCCTTCCCTTCAAATCCCCGGCGGAGGCAGACGCGCCCCGGAACGCCGGGCGGCGGGGACTTCGGCGTGCAGAAAAACCCGGTGCTCCGAAGGGCGAGGTCATTCCGCCTTCCCCGACTTCACGGTCACCCCCCTGAAATCGCCCTTCACCTGCCGTGCGAGTTGCTTGAGCCCGTCGGGGCTGTATTTGGGGACCTGCGCATCCCCGCCGAGGTTGCGCAGACAACGCTCCAACTCCTTTTCCATCGCCTCGCGAAACGGGCCGTCCATGCTGCCGCTGTAATCGATCAGGAACGCAATGCGCTTCCCGCTCGATTTCACCCCAAAGAAACTTCCTCCCAACCCGCCGGGCGGCGACCCCCGGGAAGGACCCACTCGACAGCATCCCCTGTCCACCCCTTGGCCAGCCCGGTCAGGGCATTTCCCAGCAGATACCCCAATACAGTTTTTCCTTTGTTGAAGATGCACCGGGAAATACCCTGGTCACCCTGGACACACCATCCCCGGCCAGCCAGCGTTTGCAGGAGTTTGTCACCCCGGCAGACTACCGCTCCGCCACCCCGCCGTCCACGGGGCATCCGCCGAGTTCGCCGGGGCAATCATCTATCCGGCGCATGGTCTCGCGCACTCAGGCACCGGGCCACGGGGCCTGGCCGATCACCACCCAGGTGTTGCTTTCGGAGAGAATCGGGCGGGGCTCGCTGCCGGGGCGCTGAAACGTCGAGGTGGCGTCCGCATATTCCATGAAAAAGGCGCGGCGCGCGTGGGGAGTATGGTTGAGCTTGCTACGGTGGAGGGTGAGACCGGTGAACGCCACCGCCTCGCCAGCCTTCAGGATCGCGGGAACGCCGTCCCCTTCGACCGGCAGGGTCGGATGCCATGAGTCCGCACTCTTGGTCTTGTGATCGAGCAGCCCCTTCCGGTGGCTGCGCGGCATGATCCACACGCATCCGTTCCGCTCATCGACGTCGTCCAGCGCGACCCAGGTGGTCACGTTGGTGGCGGGTTCGACGGCCGCGTAACCGTTGTCCTGGTGCCAGGGAAACTCGCTCTTCCCGGTGGCGCCGTCATTGAGCTTGGTAACGAACTGCGTGAACCAGATCGCCACATTCAGCGCGCCGACCAACTGGGCAGCCAGCGGGACCTGCGGCCCGCCCGTCACGAAGCGCCGGATCGACTCGCTGTAGTGGAGCACCTGGCTTCGGAACACAGGGTGTATTGACCGGCGGGATCGCCGCGAAAACGGGCCTCCTCGGTCCGGATGGCCTCCAGCGTGGCGTCATCGAGGATCATGCGCCCGAGCGTCACCCACCCTTCGGTGCGGTAGTGGTCGAGTTCGGCGGAAGTGAGCGGGGTGGTGCGAAGCGGGGACATGGGGAGCGGGTGGAAAGCTGAAACCTGAAATCTGAAACCCGAGTGGAAAGCGTTGCAGCAAGTGTGCGGAGAATCCTGGCCGCAGATCGGACGCTCCGGAAATGGACATTACCCACAGGCTTTTGTAGAAAACCGATGTGGACTACTTCGGCGGCCTCCGGTTTGGCTTCTTCAATGCGCTCCCCGCCTGCGACGTCTGGTTCGACGCCACGATGCCGTATTTCGCGTTGAATTTTGTGTATGCCGGCCGCATTCCATTCCGGCAGGGCGGCGGGCGATGGGCTGCAATCGAGGGTCCGGCGGCATTCTGGACGCGGCCCGGGATTCGCTATGAGTACGGGGTGCATCCGCCCGACACGTGGAACCATCTTTATGTGACGTTCTCGGGGCCGCGCGCCTCAAGGATGCTGCGAAGTCGGCTGATTCCAGCGAGGTCGGCGGCGGAGCCCGGGATTCCCATCCATGAACCCGAGCAGTTCCGGCGTGGTTTTGAGGAATTGCATCGCGAGTTGGCGCGATCCCCGCAGGGCGGCGACCGGGCGACGCATTTGCTCGAAGGATTATTCCTGCAACTCCATCGACAGGCCCCGATGCACGGGGTGGAGCGCGATTCGGCACGGAAACTTCGCGAGCTGATCACACTTCGATCGAAACCTCCCCGGCGGCGGATCGCGATTTTGTCCGGGAAGCGCGCCGGCTGGGCTGGTCGCCCGATCATTTTCGCCGGGTCTTCCGGAGGGCGACCGGGCGCACCCCGGTGGCCTTCCACAACCGGGCCCGGCTCGACCTGGCGGCTGGGGCGCGTTGCGGACGTCCGACCACCCCAGCAAGCTTGTCGCCGAGCGCTGCGGACTACTGGATCTCTACTACTTCAGCAAACTGTTCAAGCGGGCCCATGGGTTGCCGCCCGGCGAATACCGCAAAGTGTTTCAGCTTCGTGCGGCACGGCATTGAGAGCTTTGGAACCGATCCCTCGTGGCGCAGGGGCGCGCCGAGATGTCGGCACCCCTCCACCATCCATGGGGGGCTGTATGCAGTTCCCGGCCGCAGCGAGCGGATGATGTTAATCGAAGGGATGTATCCCGTGGATTACCGAGCCCGGGACATGCCGCGGTTCGACGCCGCTCGATTTCGCCATTGATCTGGCGGGCTGAGATGGCCACGGCTTCGCCGGCCGTGACCCCTGCAGCCAGGCACAAGCGCCCAGGGCCTATGGCTACGGGAGTCATCGACTCGGCTGTCTCCGGCGACGGATGGCGCAGGCCCCAGAGGCACCCAGCAGGAGCATTCCAGCCACGCCCGGTTCGGGAACCGTCGCAAAATAGGAAGCCGCCATGCGTTCGCCCAGGACCTGCTGCCCAGCGCCAATGAAATGAATTTCGTCCCCGGAGAACCTTCCGAGGTCGTCGGTGTTGACCAGACCCGTGAATGCGACGTTGCCATCGACTGCCATCTGGGCGGAGCGCACGATGCTTTTGTTCTGGCCGAAATTCGGACCGGCACCACCGGGCCCGGCTCCGTCCGTGTCGGGCGGATCGATCCGGCCCATAATGAACGGGAGGGCGGGCGTTCCAAAATGACTGCGCACGGAAGTGATGAAACCGGTCAAGTTGGCCTCGTAAGCGTTGGCGTTGGCCGTGCGGTCGACGCTGTCGTCCTTGCGGGCGTCGGACTCCCCCTGCATCCAGAAAAATCCCGACATCACCGGCGTCCCACTGAGGTTGCCCCGGGCGGAGTCCAGATAGGAGAGCATGCTCAGATGCAGATTGCCGCCAGCCTTCCACCAGTCCTGGCCCGTCCCACTGGAGGCGTTCCCCATCTGCGTGCCGCTGATTGCAAATTTGATGATTGCGATGGTGTCTCCCGGAAGGCCCAGCGCGAGGTCGCGTCCAAGCGTCAACTCCGGACCGTAGCCTCGGATCGGAGCGGAGGAATCATGAAAAAACGGGTTGTCGATGGATCCGCCCGCCTGGGCGCTCAGCACGGTCCACCCTGCGCTGGCGTATTCCGTATTGCCCGGGAAGTTCCGATTGGAATATCTGAACTGGACGCTGCCAATGCCGCTTGGAACGGTGTCTGATGAGGTGGTTCCAGCCCCGAGCGCGTTCGATTGGCCTGCAACGACGAACACATGTGTGACTGCGCTGGCCGGGCTTACGGCCAGGATTGTGGCCAGGGCGGCGAGTGGCGCGCTGCGGCGGAAGGGCGGAAACATCCTCGAAACCTTGATCTGGCGGTTCGCGAATTATTGGGCAGCCGAAGAGGCGGCGAACGGACAGCGGGAGGACATCAGCGGTTCCGTCGGCGGACCCAAGCCAAGGCCCCGAATCCACCCAGCAGTGCCATTGCGGTCGAGGGTTCGGGAACGGCGCTGAAGTTGTCGAGCGTGTCGGTATTTCCGTCCAGGCGGCCGCGGAACCCCGCCCAGATCGTCGTGTCCCCGAAGATCTGAGCGTTTGTATAGTTGGTGGAGAGTGTAGTGACCGAGGTGCCGACCACCCCCGCGGAATCACTGTTGCGAAGGTCGGACGCCACGGTCACTGTATCGCTGCTGGAGCGAGTGAAATTGATGCTAAAATAGTACCAGTTCCCGCTCGTCAATGTGAAGTTTCCCCCGTTGGTGGTGGACTGAGCCGCCGCAGTTGTGTCCTTGCTTCCGGTCTGGAGGAAATAGGTGGTGTCGTTGCCTGCGGTTGTGTTGTTCTGGTTGAGGACACGCGCGAAGACAAATTGGTTGGCATCGCCGGCACCGCCATTGAATTGTTGGTTGTTGTCGGCAAACAGGCCGAGTTGAAGAAACACCGAATCAAACCCGGCGTTAGCAGACGCTACAGCGCGTGCATACATCGAGACGTTCACGGTTCCGAGCGCCAGACTGTAATTGGCCGTTGTCAGGATGGCCGTGCCGGTGATGCTGGCGACATTCACGGCGCGCGTGGAGTTCAGCCCTGTGCCAGCTTCCTCAGAATAAGCTGCTCCACCGTTCAGGCTGAAATTTCCCGCCAGTTCACCGGTGGTATTGAAATCGACCAGCACCGCAGAGGCGGTTCCGGCCAGGGAAAGAGCGACTAAGGCAAGTATCGGGCGGATAGGAGAATTGAGTTTCATGGGTGGGGGTGCGGCTGGAAGATGTGGTGCGGCTGGATGTTTTCTACAGATCAACATAGGTCCGGACGTGGGAAGCGCACAAGGCATGAGGGCGTCAAAAAGTATCATGTTCGCGTCCACCCGGTGCGGGATGGGAGGCCCTTCAAACTCTCCTGCACGACTCTCCGGGCGCCGGAGTCCGGGTTCCGGGTGCCAATGGAAGTGACTTGTTGTTTGGTGCGACAGTGCCGGCTCCCCGTCCTCCCAGAAGGATGTGCACTCGCCGCTCCTCTCGAACTGGAGGCCGGGCGTCGCCATGATCTCTTCGCGTTTGCATGCGAGTGAAAACTCGGGAACATTTGCAGGAAGCATGAATCGTCCCCGCGCATCCCGGGCTCGGAACCGCCGCCGGATCGCGGTGCTGGTTCTGCCCTTGGACGGATTTGGGCGTGACCTCATGCTTGGCATCGCCCGGTTTGCCCAGAGCCATCCGGCCTGGGAAATTTTCATGGACTGGCCTGAGGGGCTGGCGGTGAATCAACTCTCGCCCCGACCGACGGAATGGGAGGTGGATGGGATTCTGGTGCGCCCGTACGCGCTTCCGTACTTGGAGCAGGTTCGCCAAATGCGCATCCCAATCGTGAACATGGGAGCCATCGAGCAATGGATCCGGTTCCCGAGCGTCCTGGTTCATGGGCAGGCGGCCGGCGGAATGGCCGCCCGGCATTTGCTGGATCGCGGTTTTCGGCAGATGGCCTTCGTGGGGCACGAAGGCAGGCACTATTCCACGAGCCGTCAGACCGGGGTCGAACGCGAGCGGCGGGCGGCGGGAATTGACTCACCCATGCCGGTTTGGAATCTCGACGCGGATGCGCACACCTTCGGGACACAGGGCGAGCGGTCGCTGGGCCGGTGGATTCGCAACCTCCGACGGCCAACAGGCATTGTGGCTTGCAACGATCATCATGCCTTGATGGTGGTGCGTGCTTGCCGACGACTCGGGCTGCTGGTGCCGGAGGACATGGCAGTCATCGGCACGAGCAACGATCCAATGGTCTGCGAATTCAGTCCGGTGCCACTGTCGAGCGTTGATCTGAATACGCAGCGGGTTGGCCATGAAGCCGCGGCGCTCCTGGATTCCATCCTGGATGGGCTCCCCCCGCCGCGTCGGCCGCAGTTGATTGCGCCAACCGGGGTGGTGCAGCGGCGCTCCAGCAACGCGCAAGCCGTGGCAGACCCGTCCGTGGCAAAAGCGCTGGCGCTGATGCAGGAACGGCACCGCGAACCGCTCACGTTTTCAGATCTGGCCCGGGACGCGGGGCTTGGACGCCGGGTGCTCGAGCGGCGGTTCCGTGATGCGCTTGGCCGCTCGCCCGGTGAGATGCTCTTGCGGATGCGAATTGAGACCGCCCGGGCGCTGCTGCGCGACACAAACCTTCCCGTCGAGGAAGTGGCAGCGGCGAGCGGGTTCACGCACGCCTCCCATTTCGGCAGACATTTCAAGGCGTCCGACGGGCGTACGCCCGGGCGATTCCGGCGCGAAATCTGAGTCGGAACTCCCTGCAAGGGCAGTGACGCAGCAACAAGCACGGGCCGTGGACGATTCGCCCAGGCCGCCCGATCCGCTGACGTTCAGCCGTGCCCCCTGGCAGCGGCGCGGAACACGGTGGGGGCGACCCCGTGCCGCTTGCGAAAGTTGAGGAAGAGGCGGCGTTGGTCGTGAAATCCGAGCTGATCGGCGATCTGTTTGATCGGCAGGTTCAGACATCCTGACCTCTACGGGAGGGCGGTGAGAGCGCGAGGAAAAGGAATGAACCGGATTGAAGGTGATGAGGGAATGGGTTGACGGTCGGACAGGCCGCAGATTCAGCTTCCGATTTTCCCTTCCAACAGCACGGCCATCACCAGCGAACTTGCCTTTCAGGAGCGGGAAGGCGCGGTGTGGTATTTCAACGGGCATCTTCCGGTCTTCAGCCACCCGGTGGAAGATATCGGCTCGTTTCGATTTTTCACCAGCCAGCTCATCGCTAACCCAAGTTTCTTATGAGAGTCGCCGAAGGCTCATAAAACCAAGGGGGTCGCGCGAAAGGCACTACAAAATCGTCAGGGCTTGGCGAAGGATTTGAGGGGCGGGAAAGCGGCTTTCCAGTCGATGCGCAGCTTTTGATAAAGGAGGGCCTGTTCGGGGTC
>ENA-ORBV01007496-ORBV01007496.1-microbial-mat-metagenome-genome-assembly--contig:-NODE-7496-length-18724-cov-5.134821_pt1 | contig 18724 bp, 11 predicted proteins | sample MGYA00237777_ERZ505514 | MGnify/ENA primary metagenome ERZ505514 (study PRJEB26160, sample SAMN06269048) | microbial mat metagenome | isolation source: Oligotrophic lake microbial mat | place... | reverse complement strand
TTTCAAGCAGAAGACGGCATACGAGATTCGCCTTAGTCTCGTGGGCTCGGAGATGTGTATAAGAGACAGGGTGTTTGAATTCTTTTCAATTTTAACACGTGTTATCTAGTGCCCAATATCCTCAGGTACATCCATATGGTCAACAGGATCTCGGATTTGGTTTTTGGCCCATCTTGTCACGGGAATCCATTTTGTTTTGGTCGTCCCATCGAATAAAAGACACCACTAGTCAAGCCCATCATCATTAGCCTATCTAAAGTAGTTTTGGACGCACACGTAAAAAGTTGTGAATTTTCGAAAATGACGTGGCTCAATTTGTCAGGTTCACTCTGCTGCTCCCTCTGCTTGCCATGCAGATTGTCAAGTCGGACGAGGGCGTTGAACCACCTAAAGAGTGCTCGAACCTCCACCACAATGGCTGCCTGGCGACAAAGAACATTAAAAGCTGTCGATCTGTGCACAATTTGTGTGATCTAAAATCTAGTTTAGCTACACTTTCAGAGGTTAATGCACCGTGTTAAAATCACTCGTTATTTTGACACTCATTGCCTCAACCAACATTAGCCTGATCAATAAACTTCCACTTGACAACTGACAATGGCACCAAAGTTTGAGCAACTAAACACAGCAAATAGGAACGCAGCCTGCCACATGGCATGTGCCGTGTGTGATGACAATGGGCCACTCAGTCTGAGTCGAACCAACAAACTTTAAAAAAGCTTCCACTTTTAGCCAATGTGTCATTGCCATGCACCACAAAAATGTTGTTGGTGACACACTGCAGGAAAACAGTAGATGTCCAAATTAAAGTGCTCAATTGCATGCAATCACTTTTGCTCAGAACAATTTTGTGCTGACCTTTGTGCCCATTTCTTTTGACATTTGAACTCAAAGCATGTGCTTAAAATGTCAACTACTTCTTGCTGCTGGTGGTGCTACTGCTGTTGCTATTTGTGTGTGCAGGATGATGCAGAGCGTGTCCCTGTGAAGAATTTTTTATTACACATTTGGTCATTTCACATTCCAAATGCATAAGTAAATGTTGATGTCATCCTTGCTAAAGAACATTTGGTTCAAAATTTGATTCCATCCCTAAATGACCAATGCTTTTACAGCTTTATCCCTCACAATGTTTTGATTTGTTAGGCTGGTTTGGGTTTGCTTTTTATTTGCTAATGATGCATCACTTTAAGCTTCATTGGATCATTATAGCTAGGAAGCTCATGCATGCATATCTTCAATGTGTCATTCTTTGTCCTTTGTAGGGTCCAGCAGACTGCTCACTTTGAAGATGTAAAGTTGTTGATCAGACGGATAGCAATCCCACACCATCATTTGTCCACTTGGATTGCAACGGACAAGCCAATGAAAATGGAAGCATGAGACAGAATGAGATTATGTGGTAATAATGTATTTTGATCATAGTTAAATTAGTACAACAAAGAGGTTCTCAAGATTTGAGTGTATGGGCAGATAAATTTGCCTAAAAGTTCACCTGTTACACATTTTTCACCGGTGAAACTAGAGCAGGGCCTTGAACATTTACATATAACAATTCCATTGCATTGTAATTTGATCAAAGGATGTGGCAACACCTGAGTCACAAGATAACATTCTTATTACTAGCTTTCTAGCTATTACAACAACAGTTTATGCGATTTGACATACAACCAATGATGTACAAATAGCAACAATGATAGTGCATTGACGCTATGCACTGCTTAGGGTAAAATTTGTTCAGTGGAGACAACTCTTGCTTGAACTATAAACATGAAAAATCTGTGTTTCTCCCAATAATATTTCAGCTGTGCATAACACTTCCATCAGTTGCTCCAAAGGGTGACAACCATGATCAATCCCAGCAGCATGTTACAGTAGTGGGATCAATTATTATCTCATCATCCAAACATTTCTTACTCCCAAAACTCACAGTAAAACATAATTGTGACAGCTCATTTTCCAATTATTACATATTGCCAAATAACTTAGATAACCAGAATCAATCAGATAAAAAGGTAGGATGAGCTGACATTGACGCCTTCAGCTGCACTTGTCAAATTCATTTTGCTCTTGCAGTGTGATGCTGCCAATCATTCAAGGGCACCGAGATGAATAAATTCCGCAAGTTACAGTACAAGTTGTGCCCAACATAATTGACCAATGTAGCCGCCCGGAGTTTAATTCAGAAGCTCCAGTTTGCTGAAAGGTGAAGGTGCAAACAACAAAACGCAAATAGCCAATTTATTAAAAAGTATAAATAGCTTTATAGTTGTGATCTTTTAATAGAGGTGGTGATTGCCGCCGACGGCGGATATTAATTTTCCAGCGTGTGTGATTTTTGTTTACTCTTCATACTTGTCGAACACCAATGCACAGTTGGTTCCTCCGAAACCAAAACTGTTGGACATGGCACGCTTGAAGGGCCCATCCTTTCTCTTGGTCAAGATATTCATGCCCTCTGCTTCGTCAACAAGGTCATTGATATTGGCAGATTCTGCCATGAACTCGTTTTCCATCATCAAAATGGTGTAGATGCACTCATGGACACCGGCTGCACCCAAAGCGTGTCCACTCAAGGACTTGGTGGAACCAACATTTGGTTGGTATCCCTTCTCGGTGAACAAAGTCTTGATGGCCCCGAGTTCCATGACATCTCCAACGGGTGTGGAGGTTCCGTGGGTGTTGATGTATTCAACAGGCTTTTCTCCTCCGTTCTTGTCAGCTTCAGCCATTGCAAGTCCCATGCATCGTTGTCCTCCAACACCTGAGGGGGCAACCATGTCGTAACCATCAGAATTGGCACCGTATCCAACAAGCTCGGCATAAATCTTGGCACCACGCTTCTTGGCGTGTTCAAGTTCTTCCAAGACAACGATACCACCGCCTCCGGCAATGACGAAACCATCACGGGTTTTGTCAAAGGCACGAGACGCCGTCGTGGGAGAGTCATTGTAAGAAGTGGACAAAGCCCCCATGCAGTCGAACATACTTGTGAATTGCCAGTTTACATTTTCACCTGGTGTGCAAGTCGGAACAAAAAAATGGAATGTAAGCGAAATGAAATTTTAAAAATCAATGTAAAAAAATCATTCTGAATCAAAGAGAGAGAAAAAAACTTACCAGCTCCACAAAAGGCAATATCGGACTTTCCAAGTTGGATTTGCTCGAAACCAGTTCCAATGCAGTGAGCACCAGTGGAGCAAGCACTAGAAATGGAGTAACTGGCACCCTGAACCTTGAAGGCAGTGGCCAAAACAGCACTGCAGGTAGATCCCATGGATCGTGTGACACGGAAGGGTCCCACCTTGTTCTTCCAGCGCTTGCCTCCTTCTTGGACAGCATCGACAGTTTCCACAATATCGGGGATACTGGTACCTCCTTGTCCAATGATGGCGCAAACACGTGGATTCTCTTGGTACTCTTCAGGTTTTAATCCAGAATTCTGAATGGCTCGGTCCATGGCAATGTATGCGTATTGGGCATTCGTTCCCATGAAACGAAGCGCAGTTTTGGGGACAAGCTCCTTGATCTCGTCCTCCGACAATTGGGGCTTTCCGAAGACTTGACTACGGATACCAAGCTCCGCAAATTCTTCGGCAAAGGTAATACCAGGTTTGCAATCTTTCAAAGATTTGGTGACATCCTCCAAGGTGTTTCCAAGACATGAAACAATACCCATACCAGTGACAACAACACGGTTAAGGCCCGATACCATGCATAGTTCAGAGGAGGCGCTTCGCTGTGCCTTTGGGACTAAAATTAATCAACCAAATCCCCACAAAATAAAATAAATTCGAAACATAATTGAAAATAAAAAGAAATAAAGAGGAAATAAAATGTTTAGTGTTTGTCATTGGTTAAGGAAGTCTTCAAACGATTCACTTCAAATCAATTCAGACCAAGATAGTCCTGACAATCACACTTGTACTAGAATAACGACAAAAACACACCTTGCGAGTTGACGGCGAATTTGCTGCCTCCTACAAAACTACTTCCGGTTGTGGGAGCAGTGAAGGCACTGGCTAGCGGTGCTGCAAGCAGAACAAGAATGGCGCTCTTTTGAAACATGATGGCTGATGGTTAGTTGATATCAGAAAATTAAAATATGAGAGATACGAGTCTGCTAAGGGAAGCTAATCGAGATATCCAGATCGAGGCTTTTGAGCTGCAGTGAGTAGGACTGCCGACGATAGATGTGATGTCGCGATCGGTGAACGACGAATGATGTGAGATATTGCGCATCCGGATCAGATCCATAGCCGTTTGCGCAAATTGGTTTGTGCTATGTGATGTGTGGTTTCCCATTTGAGGGCGCTTTATTTTTCGTATTCGGATACTACTCTAATATAAAATTGTCTCCTATTAAATTTGTACACGTCATCGTTGGGCATTGGGGGGTACGTGTTGGGAAGGGTGGGTATCTTTGGTCTTTGACAATTTTGCGAACTCTGATTGGCTAAAATCCATTCCGCCACTCCTTCAGTCGTACTCTTCGCATCAGTCAACGGTACGATCGCAGAGGTCACTCACACCAAAGATACATCATTTCTCGTGGTGGATATTCCCGTGCCTTTCATCTTTGACGTCTTCATCGGCGAATCGTCGTCGCCTGAATCTAGTATGCAGCCATCATCAGTGAAATGGGAAAAAGTCGACGCCTGTCATATGAATCTCTCCTACTAGCTAACTAGCTACTAAGTATCAGCTATCCCCTGAGTTACCCATCAGAAAGTGCATATCAGAATTTATTGGACGATATCATTTTGACCCAACGATCACAGAGAATTTGGGACGTGAGCATATCTCAGAGCCAATAAAAAGGTGAACGCACGAGATATAAAAGAGGCAGTGATAGAAACGCACAAGTTGTTTTATCCAGTTAACCTTCACATACTACTCAGAAAATAATATTAAAAATGAGGACTTTTTGTCACTGGAATCTAGCCTCTCTGTTGCTTCTAGCGTCGACTGTATCGGCCTTTGCCCCTGGGGCGAGCCGAGCATTTGTAAGCAAGACATCAACAACTGAATTGGAGGCCACTTCCGGAGCTTTGGGAGTTCGCCCCATTGGGATTGGCTCTGCCGCTCCAGATAGAAGAATCACCAATGTGGACCTGGAAGCTGTGGTGGAGACTAATGACGAATGGATCCAGACACGGACTGGAATTGGAAGCAGACACGTCCTAACGGATGGCGAGAGCCTTCGTACCTTGGGCGCCAAGGCTGCTGCTAATGCACTAGAAATGTCGGGTCTTTCGGCCGACGACATTGATTTGGTAATTGTCGCCACGTCGTCGGCTGAGGATATGTTTGGAGATGCTCCTTCCATTGCCAAAGCTATTGGCTGCGGAAAGGACACTCTGGCCTTTGATTTGACTGCGGCATGTTCTGGATTTTTGTTTTCCACTGTAACAGCTGGCAAGTTCTTGTCTGGAAAAGGTTTCAAAAACGCTATCGTAGTTGGAGCCGATGCCTTGTCCCGTTGGGTCGACTGGGATGACAGAAACACCTGCATTTTGTTCGGAGATGGAGCCGGTGCCATGGTTCTAACTGCTGATGATAAGAACCCAGGGTTGTTAGGATACGCCATGCACTCGAATGGTGAAGGATACGAAGACCTCAAGCTATGGTAAGTTGTTCTTGGTGATTTCGTGTTAGCCTTTTGAACCGCGAATAGCGGAATTAAACCCTTACATTATTTTTTTCTCCCCTTCTTCTTTTTGTAGTTATGCAGGAACGCCCCGAAAAGTATCTACTCCAGGCGAGGGCACAATCCTCAGCAAAGGCAGTTACGACAAGATCACTATGAATGGGCAAGAAGTCTACAAGTTTGCTACAAGGGAGGTCCCCCGAGTGCTATCGGAAGCTCTTGAATCGGCAGAAATGACTGTGGATGATGTGGATTGGCTTCTTTTGCACCAAGCCAACATTCGAATTATGGAAACTGTAGCAAAACGACTAGGCATTCCCATGGATAAGGTAATCACAAATCTCAATGAATACGGAAACACCAGTGCCGCCTCCATCCCCTTGGCCTTTGACGAAGCTGTAAGATCAGGCAAGGTAAAGAAGGGTGATGTTGTCGCATGTGCTGGATTCGGAGCTGGACTTTCTTGGGGAGCCGCAATCTTCAAGTGGGACTAAAAAATTCACGGTATCTCGTGGATGTCTTCAATGCTACTCTATCAAAACTCGTTGGAATTTCTAGAACCAGATACTGCTGTCACCACTCAAAAATCAATGCACGGAATGCGCTAGCCTATCCTGGAAATTGATGCCATAGATGACTTCAGCTGTATAAAGCAATCTTTATATACCTTAGTATACCTTCTGTTATCTGCTTGATTGGCACGCTTATCATTTGCTCCGGTGGCCAAAGTTTATCTTTGCTTTTCAAGAAAAGCCAGCCTACTAGTAGAGCATTTCTACCTTCCATTCTCTGACTAAAGCTGCAACCGTTGGTTTCCGGAGGAACCACCCACCGATGCGCCCATTACATGGCACGAGAGACAGAGTAAACAGTAGAAGCTCGCTCTTCACCCTGCCTATGCCTTTTTGTCGTCTGAGGTAAAGTCGCATGCTTCATTTTTGTGACCTGCTTCTATTTTCACGGCATTGTTTTAGCATGCCAGCTGTTGCGAATATCCCCCGCGCGTCTCAATGAAGGTGTACCAGGTAGCGCTGGAGTAACCACATGATGTGTACAAGAAATGGGTCAGCATGCTGGTTAGGTGACTGGAACTGGAACTAGCTACTCCAGTATCAAGTCCGTTATGAAGACAGTTACTGCAGTTCCATAGAATCGCATCTACATGTATTTCTACGGTGTTTATCGAACCCGGGCGGACCCGGGAGATAGCAGACACCCATGACCGAGTAAACCCGATCCCGCATGCCGACTATAGAAACTTCATCTCGCCTGGCTTTCCGTAGCGGTGGCAAAAGCCGCATTTTTGAATATTTAAGAGCACGCCGGAGGTTGCATCTGCTTTCCTTCGATTCGGTTGGTCAATTTAAAAACAGGCGGCGCACGCATGCAGGAATCGTCATCATGCAGCAAGCTTCGATGAACCAACCAAGCAAAGCAAGAGGGCAGCACCAAACCTTGCTTCCCACACGATATTACTGCACTCCTTCTACTCCGTAGTAGACGAAAGAGCCAATAAACATATCTGCTCCTACCTCTGGCGCTACTAGCTAGTAGTTACTAGACTACTGCCGCTTTTCTTTTCGCCGATTGTTACTTCATTGGTCCTCAAGAGCCAACAATCATCGCTCCTCTCTGCCCATTCACTCCTCATAACACTACTCTCATAATTCTATTGTAAAATGTGGTACCCAGTGGATGAAACGGGAGCCTGCCTCCGAGTTGGGCCATTTCGGGACGCTCCCTATGAAGAGATTGCCTGTCTGTATCCAATGCTTGGCAAAACCTACACAATGATCGACTTTGCAGACGGTGTAACCGACGCTCACCTCAAGCTCTATAGCGGCATGTTGGCCCATCCCTGGATCCCCATGGTTGCTTGCGCAATATACTATTCTGCCATTCGGTTTGGCCAGGCTTACTTCTCAACCCGTCCTGCGTGGAACTGCCGAAATATGATGGCCGCCTGGAACTTGGGTCTCGCTGTGTTTTCCTTTTGGGGCTTTATGAGGACAGCGCCACAATTAGCGCACAACTTGTACTATTACGGCTTTGAAGATACCATCTCGGATAATCCCCTGAGTATGCTTGGCATGGGGAGCAATGTCCATTGGATTCTCTGCTTTATCCTCAGCAAATTTGGTGAACTTTTGGATACCTTTTTCATCGTGGTACACAAGAAACCACTCATGTTCCTTCATTGGTACCATCATATCACTGTGCTCCTCTTCTGTTGGTTCAGTTTCATCCGGGAACAGCCAATGGGTATTGTCTTTTGTGTGGCCAACTATGGCGTCCACAGCGTCATGTACTTTTACTACTTTTTGATGGCTGCTAAGATGAAGCCAAAGTGGTTCAATCCTCAGGTAAGTTGGAGTTGAGATGCTTGGTTTTTGTTTGCCTGTGTTTGATAGAGAGAGTGCTTGTAGGTTCATCTTTATCTAACCAAAACTCTTTTTTGCGTCTGCCATCCTCCTCGTGAAACTCTGTGTAGATTATTACGGTGGTGCAAATCCTTCAAATGGTTGTAGGTGTCTATGTATGTTCGCATGGGTGGCGACTATCTCAGCAACCAGGGTCTTTTGTGAACAAAAATGTCATTATTGCTGGATTCTCCATGTATGCAAGTTATTTGGCTCTCTTCATGCAATTTTTCATTCACCGATACGTGGTGGCACCCACCCGAAAGGCAAAAACCCTTTAAAGGGACCAACTCGACAAGCAGAAATAATATTTTCACTCGAAGAAGCAAGCACATAGAATTGCACGAATGGATATGAGTTGCGCATGTTTTTAGAACATTGTGCGCCCGTTTTAAAGTGGCCTCATTTAGTTCGTTGGATTTTTTTTAATCTTCATACGGCTTTCACTCTTAACAATCATACACTCTTGATAGTATTTCATTTTTTTCAACAATGTCTGTAGTCTTTGTATCAATGTGCTCCAAACTGGCTATAGACGTGCATCCGGATACTACCTGCTGAATCCTCAGTTTATTGCCTAGATTCATTCAATGTAATTATCTGCTTTACTGTTCTACTGCCATTTTTGCCATCACAGGCCTAATAAAATATGCACACGTCACAGAGTACTGGGTTTCGTAGTATACAGTGTTGTAGATTTTTGTTTGACAAATTGCTTTATTTAATATCACTACCTTTTGTAACATATCGCGTTTGACGATCTCAAATCCTTTGGCGTGCAGCCTAATCAGGGTCGATGTAGATTGTACTGTAGGTTCACAGCCAAAATTTGTTATCTCAGGAGTGAGAGAAACTCATCCTTCACATTCACTCACACTTTAAACCGTCTTTCTCTTTGCCTTGATGACGTAACGCTGGAAGAAGAATGCGCTAAAGAGGTAGAGGTAGCTTGCATACATGAACAAAGTACCGCGAATGTTCAGAGCACTGGCCCAGCAGCCTTCTTCATTGGCATATTGGTAGGTCCTTGTACAAACGGTTACACCCACGACCATCTGCAATATCTGAGCGACGGTAATGATCTTGGGGTTCATCCACTTGGGCTTGCATTTGATAGCCATCAGGAAGTAGTAGAAATACATGACCATGTGAACTCCATAGTTTACGACAGAGAAAAGGAAGCCAGCAGGGGTATTGCTAACAATTCCGTGCCAGCAGCAGAGCAAGACAGTGATGTGGTGATACCAGTGAAGAAACATCAAGTTCTTTTTGCGAACAACAATGAAGAACGTATCAATGAGCTCGAAGAATTTACTCCAGGCAAAGATGAAACCCCAGTAGGCAGTAGGGCTGAAACCGGCCAGTTGCATGGGGCTGAAAATTAGTTCGAGGAAAGAAAAAGATGGATGAGTGTCGGTGGATTCATCACATTTTTTATACGCTAGAACAGGTCTTAGCGCGTACTGGCACTTACTCCGAGCAGAAATTTGTCTTGAAGTCGTAATAGTAGAGATTGTGGAGAAGGTGTGGCATCATGCGGAAGAATGCAAAACCGGAGAACACTGCCAAGAATAGATTCCAAGCAGCAAGCGGCATCCGCCAATCCCATGCGGGGCGATTCTTCATATAAAGTTGGCCGAAGTAGATGCTGGCTCCATAAAGCACCACAGCCACGATGGGAAGCCAATTATTGTCCGCCATCCAGCTCATCAAGTTAGCTGCACCAGTACCTGGATATTCCCACTGGAAATACGTCTTCCCAATGGCCGGGTAGAGACAACCAAAGTCTTCGTACTCTACGCCTCTCACAAGTGACTTGGTCAAACAGGCGCCTGTTTCGTCAGTAGGATACCACATTTTGATCGAGTTGATTGTTTTAGAATGTTTCTTTATTTATTGTGTTTCGAGCTTGAGCTGCTGGATTTTGTGAGAGGATGGTGGGCTCATGAACTGAAGTTAAATTTGGAGATGGGAACTAGTCCAGCCGCAAAACCGGACTGATCAAAGACTGACGCGCGAGTATTATTTTTTCCCGGCGGGATTGACAAAAAACTAGCGTGTAAAGTGGTACGAAACCGTACTACGACATACCTTGAAATGTTTTCATGCCACACGGTTTCGCTTCGTTTAAATGTGACTCGATTGCGAGCTCGAAGAAAACCCCCGGTTTTGCTTTGCAACGGAAGGGTAGCTAACTTGTTAGTAGTAGCTATAACTCCTATTGGTTTATTAGTTTAAAATAGTTACTCCGGCTCCGGGGTAATATCTATCTAGTAAACTACAGTACCAGTAGTAGAACCAAGAGAAGGCGGCTTTCGGCACACGGACGGAACAACATCTACAAAAGCATTAGTAGGTGTGCTGGTAGTAAATGATAAATGCTTCGTCAGTGTGGCAGCCTTGGGTTGTAAGTACATTCGGATTATTTTCAACCAGTACTCCAGCACCGGCACGCCCCCGAGCTACAATCGTCGGGAGGTTCTGTGTGGGTCAAGAACAGAGGGGGCGGGTATCTAGCTAGAGGAAGCAAATTACACGAGTACTTTTATCTGTCAATAAGTACTGTTGAGTACACGATTAATACCAGAGCTCAGTGTGGCAGCTTTGGTGGTACATACGGGTAGAATAACTATCGTCTACCAGCAAGAACGGGACTGCAGGGACGTTCTGTGTGGCCTCAGACGGAAACAGAGATGCCTGCTAGAGGAAACGGTACGTCCGAAGTCGCTCCTACTAACTGGTACCTGGTTCATAGCAATCTAGCCAGCTATTAAGTGCGAAGGTCCAGTAGAGAACAACGAAGTTGATGTAACACATTGTTATAAATCAATTAAACGACCCATTGCGGAAGCATAACCAAAACTTCTGGATGCTTCACCCCCTTCGATAGGGGTGGCAGGCCGCCCAGGTCCATTGCCATAGACAATCTTGAGTCCAACTTGTACTATACTAAGTACCAATCCCAACATGGAGGGGATATAAATATTCTTGTCTTGCATCTCAAACAACCCCACAATGGTCCACAATGCCGAATTGAGGAGCACCGCAATGGTATAATTGAGTGGAATCGCCTTGGCCGACTGGGTTTCCAAAACCGTCGGCAAGGCTGCCAGGGGACTGGCAAACATGGCAACACAAAAAATGACCGCCGCTTGTCCAATAATAGTGACACCCTCAAAGGGAAAGGGCGCTACCGCCAATACTAGGGTGGCACCCAGGACGGCAAAACAAAAATGAAAATGCTGGACCACCGATCCTGGCAAGGTATGAGACCGTTTGGGAGCAAATCGACAAAATTCCAAAAAGTAAAAGCATCCGGCAAAAAACCCGACGGCACTGCCCGTCCAAATGGAAGGTTCTTGTAACATGAATCCATATATGAACCATAGAAAGGCATTTGTCAACATGGTGGTGTAGGGCATGAGTGGAAGGTATCCCACACTTTTATCTTCCCATATTTGAAACATGGTCGACATTGGCTGCAGCCAAAACATGAATGGAGACGAAAGATAAAAAGTGAGAGCAAAAGTCAGAGTTGAGTGAAATCCAAAAGTTCACTAAGTTATTGGTCACAATAACATCAAAAACTAAAACTGAACAAAATCGCTGTCACTCTCAGGCAGGCAAGCAAAAAACAAGACGCCACAGAGTATGACACTTACTGCCATGTAGACGAGAACCGAAGATAACGGCGCCAAATGGGTACATATTTCCAAACCATTTAGAGCGAATTCACTGAGGAATTCGGATATCACCATTGGCCTACTAATGCATACTATTGTTTGTTGTTTTGTTATCTGTTGTTGCTGTTTGGTGGGACGGCTGTTTCTTCTCGCAGCTTTTTGGCTTGCTTGTTACTTTCTGGCTATTTTAGTCACTGCTGTAGCAGTATGAAGTTGATCTGCGCTTCATCTACAGTAACACTGTTCATCAGAAGGAATCAATTAGTATGGATAGACAAATAACTGTAATGTCTTTGTCTACGTACTCTTTTGATTCTGCACCAGCTGAGTACGACCAGCTGCCGCCCAGGCTGAAATGAAGGAGTGCGCTCCCGCCAAAAAGTAGGTTCAAAACTGCCTAAAATGTGAGAGTGTGAGAACCATCAGGCGCAGGAAAACAATAGAAAACAGTAGAACGCACACAAGCTCCAAAAGTTTGTTGCGCCATCGCGCGGCTAACTCCAACTTCGTAACTCACTGCCTGCAGCGATGAACGAGAAACAAGCCGATCATCACACGTTATCCATGTATGCATGTTGCTTCTGATTGCAAGTACAGTGTACTAGCTAGAGTACCCACTACTTCTTTACACTGACTGCTACTAGTCGCTAGCTAGTAGATCGAGACCAGTAGCTCCTGACTTGACTTCAAAGATTCTTAGCCAAGCCAAGCCAAGTCGAAGCCTTTCTTCCTTCCATACCATGAGCTCGTGTTATTTCAAAGTTTTGCGCACGGCGCAAAGATCGGTACCCCGAAATGTACCTGGACGCATGGGAGCGACAACAACGAGAACAGCCTCAAGCCTTGTCTCATCGCCGCTACTACTGAGGTTTCCGGTGACAGCACAAACACCACTTGAGAACGCAACAACCACAGACACTAATATTATTACACGTCGTTGGTTGGCGACCCCCAAAAAGAAGAAAACCAAGCCACGTGCCGTCAATGGCAGTCGAGGATCGCGGGGTCATGGTTGGTATACCAAGTATCGAGAAGGTCGTGGTGGTCGGCATTTGCAAGGTGCCTATTGGGATCGACACACGGACGACCAACCAGAACCACACCGGTGGAATGATGCTGTACTGGCGCTGGGAAGTCAATATGTTTATTTCGATGTCGCCGTAGAACCACCAGCTAGTGCTACAGCAGCTGCTGCTGCTGCTACTAGCAGTAATGAGGAAGAAATTGATATTGATATTACGGCTTCATCACAAGTGAATGAGAGCGATTATGACGATTATGAAGATGCAGAAGTTGAAGCAGAAAAAAAAGCAATTTCGGAACTTGTTAAAGATTTAGCGAGTAATGATGAAGAAACAAAAGCCGAAAAAACGCCACCAGCAACAACCGAAGCGAAAAAGACAAAGGCGAAGGCAAGTACTTCTGCTGCTACTGAAGAAGAGGTTCCTATTGTGATTGAGCGATTGGTCATTCAAGTCGCCTCTACAGTCATGCCCGAAACTTGTATCAATTTAATTGGACTTTTGCAAGAACATGCCTACAAGGAAACCATTTTGTATCGGATTGAAAAAGAAGTGGGGATTTGTGGTGGAGATGTCTTGACCAATACCGGGAAAACGGGTCAGTGTTGGCAATCTTGGCCGGATACCAAGGCCAACCCCAATCGCACCAATTTGCTTCGACCCAGTCCCCTGCGACGAGATTTGCCACCCCCTTCGGAAGAACCCATGGCCATGTGGCATCTGGCCGGTACGGTCGCCATGCTGTGTGCCAAAGTCAATGAAATTGATTCGAGATTTATTCTCTGTGCCAAGGATGCACCTCATATGGATGGCATTCATCGAGCCTTTGGAAAATTAGAACCGGAATCGCTCAAGATTGTACAGGATTGGCAAAGTACCATTTTAACGTCGTATGGCAAACCCAAGAGTGCCACCCTACGTATCGTCGATTGTGGTGTTTTGGAAAATTACAACAGCAAGAGTGGCAGTACTACAACCACAGAGGCATCCGGCCCAGACCAGGCTGGGAGTAGCGCAAGTGCCACTGCCTCGTCTCCCAGCAGTTAGCTATATTAAATAATGCTTAAAGTTTGGCATGCGATTTGGTTCTTATTAATTTTGTTCAAGTACGTTTATCTGAAAATACGATCTGTTTTTAACCCTTTACTTTGTGACTTCATAATAATATTATTAGATGTAAGAAATATGTATGATCATCTGCTGGTTTTTAGTTTTTTCTGTCCACGCGGGCTGCTGCTGTTACTGCCGCTGCCCGATCCGCCAATGCCGCTGGGGTCCATTCCACTGGCCCGTCTCTTTCCAGGTCCACCAGAAACCATGCCAGCAGCCGCAGCCAGCAAAGGAGAAGTCGAAGAAGGAGGAATTCCTCGGTTGGCCTTGAGGACCGATTGGGCAATGCGTTCCATGCGTTCTCCCATCACGCCTTGCAAATCACTGGCTTCATCCAGTGCGTGAAGTTCCCGGGTCATTTGATTGGCGCGCTGCTGAATCGAGGACTTGGTAAGGCCCATGCTTTCAAAAGAAGGGCAGGATGCGGCAAAGGATTTTGGGAGGAAGGATGGGAACAAAGGAGGACCCAATTCTTTCTCAGAGGTGAGGACTCCCGAAAAGCCGCAACTCAAAAGACGATCGCAGAGGACAACCTCGCGGACAGTGAGGCCTTCGTCCACAGAGTCCCGAGCCGTCCAACCCTTGGGTTGGTCGGCCCAGCCTTCGCCATCTTCATCGGCCTTTTTGACGGCAGTTTCGAATCTGGATCGAATTTCGTGGACCTTGGTGCGAGAAAAGATCGATCTCAGTCTGGTCAACAGTGCGACCTGATCCACAACATCATCGGCCAATTGTGGATCAAAGGCAGCCGTCGCCACAATAGACGGGTTTTCTCGGAATCCTGGATGATTCGCCACGAAATCACTCGAGGAAAAGGGAACGGGACGTCCCGCAGAATCGGCAATATCGAGAGTCAAGGCCCATCGTGATAATTCGCCGTCCAGCCAAGCAGGAACCTGCACGCCTAGGCCGCTGCTCCACTGTTTGCGCTGTTGCGTAGAACCAGTGACAGCGCCACCACTACTGTGTCTTCGGACTTTCTCCATGAGCATGACGACCACAGTGGCAAGTTCCTTGGGGTTGGTAAGGTATTCCGCGGCAAGATCCACGGCGAGCTCTGCCACAGCTGCATCCGTGTGCTTGCTGTTTCCCCATTCGGCACTGCCGGCTCTTTGCCTAAGCGTGGCGGCAAAGTCCACCCAGGTCCAGCCACCGCTATTATTGGTGCTGTTGGTGTTGCCAAGGTGAGCCATGGAAACCACAAAGGCCTGCATATGGGACGTTTGATCCCACACTGGCAGACCATTGGAGCAGAGTACGGACAACACCAAAGTCTCGAGATGAGAAAGCTCCAAGGATTCTTCGGGAGAAAAGGCATCGGCCCGTTTCATGGCTTGCGCAATCCCAATGGCTCGTTCCCCAGCGGAATCGGCACCACCCCGGCCAGCCTTTTGAGTGGCCACCGACGAAGAACGTGCCGAGGAGGAGGAATCGCGTCGGGTAGCCGCCATAGTGGTAGCAGTCGCTTTGCCTTCTAGATTCAAGCCTGCAAAGTTGGCAGTTCCCGTGGAAGCACGCCTTGCCGCAGCCGCTTGAAGCTGGACCGCCGAAGGGCCCATCACTCCCGGCCCACCAAGGTCTCTTGATGCCGCCGCTGCAGCTGCCGCCATGCGTTGGGCTTGCAGTTGCTGTGCCTGTACGTGCAAGACCTGCTGTTGTTGCTGCTGCTGTTGTGCCTGCAATTGACGGAACTCGGCATTCATGGCACCAAAGCCCATGTTGTCCAAGCCGCCACCACCCAATCGGGAAGAAGGCATGTTCATCAAGTCGGCAGGTCCTTGCCCCATTCCCATTTGCATGCGCAAGCGCATCATGTTGTTAAAGCCTGGGGGGGGAGGAACCCCACCACTCATACTGCCAGGACCCGCACCGGAGAGACGTTGGGCATCCAACATCATGATTTCTCGACCCACAGGGCTTGCCGCTGCAAAATCCAGAGGTGGCGAGCCGGAAGAGGAGGCTTCTTGGACAGCACTGAGACGTCGTGATTTGCTAGCCGAACGAGGAGGCAGGGACTTCTTGGACATGGACGAAATGGTAGAGGATCCAGACGCCAACCTGGGAGGCAGGGATTTTTTGGACTTGGAGGAAGTGGAGGATCCAGAATGCAGCTTGGGGGGCAGTGTCTTCTTGGTGGTCCCACGAGACGCCAGCTTGGGAGGCAGGGACTTCTTTTTGGTGGGCGAGTCCAAGACGAACTTGCCCTTCGCGGGACTTCCCTTGCTCTTGTCAGGACTTCCCTTGCCGACTTGCTCCAATCCACCCGACCTGGGAGCACCACCACCAAACATAATCTTGCCCTCTGCGCTGCTATCAATCTTATCATCATGGTTATGACTTGAGTTGGTGACCACACCCTTGGGAAAGCGGTTGGTAACATCCCGATCGGTATAGGTGCCCTTGCTTCCCGTGGAAGCGGTCCCTGTGGGAGACGAGGTCAATCGTTGGACGTCGTCGTCTTCTTCGTCGTCGTCACGTTCCATGACGGGCCCAATATCATCTTTATTGCGGAGAGCCTGCTTGACCTTTTGCACTTGTGTATCTTCATCGACAATGGCCCATACTTCCTTGGGCGTGACACCTCCCGTACAGAGTGGAATGCCCAATTGCATCATTTCCGCTTTGGACTCGACTTTGCGCAAAAACTTGCCCCCGCGTGCCGCAATCACGTCGAGTACCTCGCGGGCAATGGCATCTTTGCGCATGCGTTTTTCGGCGGCCGTGTACTCGGCTTTGCGACTTCTGACCAATTTGCGAAAGCGGACGTTGCCTTCGTTTTCGGCACACGGAGTGCCGCGGCCCAACAAGACATCATTTTCGGTCAGACTGGTCACAAAGGTCCTATTGTTGTGCGTAGTCATCATGGAACCTGCACCGGTGGCGGTCAATTCGGCTTGGGGAGGAAAAAACGAGGATCGTTGTGGTGGTTGTTGTTGTTGTTGGAGCGGTAATCCTTGTTGTGGAGCAAGTCCTGCTCCGCCAGCGCCAAAACTAGAGGGGTAAAGAGGCCGTGCTCCTCCTTGCTGTTGTTGTCGCAGTGCTGCTTCTTGTTGTTGACGAGCCAGCATCATGCGTAGAAACTGTTGTTGGTTTCCTGGGTACTGCATTTTGAGTTGAGTGTTGTATTTGATTTGATTTGAATTGATTTGGATTTTTATGGTGTTGAAAGCTTTACTTGAATGGCGATGCGTTTTTATTGATGCGTTTATGAGGGTGTATTATAAATAACAATGTGCAACAGATGAACTTTCGAGGTGTGATTGATAGCTTGACTGATTGTGTAGAAGTGTGTGTATTAGAACTAGTGGCCGATTGTGCTATGGGGAAGTGTAAGAGGTGGCACTTGTTACCACCCAAGACTATACTAGTTAGGTGTGGTGGTTGATGGTGTGCTGTAGTTGTGATCTACACTTGTGGTGGTCTAATGGTGGCTTCGTTTCGTCTGTTAGCTAGCTAACTAGTAGAAGGAATAGATGGATTGAAAGGGGCAAAGTGAAGACTACTCCGAAGGCCCACTAGGTATGTAACTATGATGCGATGTGTGACCTCGATTCCTTGTGATGGAGTGTGGTTTAATACTAGCTAGCTAGCTAGCTAGCTAGCTAGCTAGTAGTAATAAATGCAATTAATGTAGCTCTATCAGTGTCTTGCCTGGTAAAGAGATGCGTCTTGTTGCCGCATTCTTCACCTAGTAGAAACGTGAATTCTCTATTAGCCTTTGTTCTCTACATGCTGCAGTACTGTAGCATACAAGGGTGCTTCTTGCGTTTAGAGTGTACTGGTAGTTTAGAACGTTGAGTTTCTTACCGAGGAACACACTGTACCGGACTGTAGAACGGCTAACCTTGGATGGGGTGCAATCGATGTATTGTTAACGTGATCACAATCATCAATGATGACGCAGACGGTGTGTTTGAATGTGTAAGTGATCTAATTCACGTGTAGGAGCGACGTGAAGACAATAATGCTAACGATAAACGAGCACCGACTATCCTACAGTAAGTACAACAGTTACGTGGTTGATAAATCTGCTTGAAGTAGTTGATTTCATCACTCATAAGGCTGAGGCCCGTTGAAACCATCTTTATTTAGGACTGGGAAGAAAATTAGTGCCGGACACCTTAATTTGATAAAAAATGAGCCAGTGGGACATTCAAAAAATGCGGTATTGCGAACGATATCATTTTCACATCACGTAACGAGGCGGTTTCATTAAGTGAAGAGGAAACACCACCCTATTTAGCAATGGTGGCAGTATGGTGGTACATGAAATTCATACTAGGTAGTAGTCTTGGCATGTTAAATAATTTGACCATTATAAAGAAAAACGGCAAGGAGAGCGTAGTATGGATTTATGTACTTTGACAAAATGTCAGTGAACTAAAGAACTACAACACACTAACTACTGATGGCACCGGTACTCTTCGCGTGAACTCCCTTCAACAACCCATTGAATGATCCAGTTGCAACGAGTCCCACTTTGGCGAAGTGATCTTGGGTGTCGGTGAACACAGAACTTCTTTTGAGGCGCGTTGGCAACTGACGACTCACTCGAGGTGAATGAACAACTGTGCATCGTTTTTACCATTCTTGGTCGGCGAAGCTGTCGGCGACAATTATAAAGAGCATGCACGCACGGTTACAGCACGGTGCTAAGAGGTTGGAGGGCCACACTTGACTGAACGGGAGGATGATTCTGTGGATAGGGGATCTCAAAAAGTGGGTCTGAAGGTGGGTCTGAAGGGGATCTGTCCAACTAATGGCACACTGATGGTGACCTATAACTGTGTTTGACACAGCTGTCTCAGGAAGGAACAGTGATGGTGCAGAAGGCAGGAA
>ENA-ORBV01007495-ORBV01007495.1-microbial-mat-metagenome-genome-assembly--contig:-NODE-7495-length-18728-cov-5.467964_pt1 | contig 18728 bp, 11 predicted proteins | sample MGYA00237777_ERZ505514 | MGnify/ENA primary metagenome ERZ505514 (study PRJEB26160, sample SAMN06269048) | microbial mat metagenome | isolation source: Oligotrophic lake microbial mat | place... | reverse complement strand
ACACCTCTCTATTCGTCGGCAGCGTCAGATGTGTATAAGAGACAGGTACTAGCTACATTCTAGCTAGTACTACTAACACTTCCTCGGAATTCAGTCCCACTTATTACCTCACCATGGAAGGCACGTCGGCAACACCGATGCCCGACAGACCGTGCAGAAGCCTACTATATGCATGGCGACTGAGTTGAACAAATTAAAAGGGGGAGCCAATCCTCCTCCGCTGACGCCGAAATGACGCTACGAACTACCTAATCAACTACAGTAATAATAACTAGCAGCGCCAATTGATTAGGTTGCCAATTGAATAGGTTACTACTAGTAGGTAAAACTACTGTTTTCTACACTGCAGCGCATTGTCAACTGAATGAATCCAAGTCGCCGCCATGGAAGGCATTTGGATACGAGTGGCGGTTCATGTGAATCGTAACCATGGCGGGAGGGCAGAGGAACCCTCCAAGCAATATCCGAGGCAAGGACAGAATTGGAACTGAAAGTGACCATTCAGTTTGGCAGCAGAGATGAAAAAACAATGCATTTACTACCTAGTATGTGAGCGTGGCCTATGTCTCGAAACACACGCCAAAGATGGACGCCAGCAACAACCTGCACAGCGAGGGAGACGATATCGCATGGTTTTCCTTCGCTGCTTAATTGTTACCACTTGTGATTTCATTCACAGAGGTTGCTCCAGTCAGCTCAGAAATTTCAAATTCATAATATCTCACTTCTGACGCACATTATCTCCGTTGCTCCTATCGGCGGTATCAGTCGTCTGAGAATCTGAGATACCACTTTCAATTTCCGCCTCGTGCAGTGGCCTAATTAGATATTGTGGTACAAGGTATCTGTTTATTCTGCACAGGGGAAGACGACGAAACAACGCATCGCAGGCAATACGAGATCGTCTGATGACTCCATCCTCCTCTCCTAGCTACCTGACGATGCGTTCAGCCCCAGCATGCTTGTCTCTTTTGACGTCCCCAAAGGGAAAAAGATTTGCCGCGGTGCTGGCAAACAAGAACTTTTAATGTAGGGGGGTTATAAACACACTATACAATACAAGTCATCAGTTGATGATGATGGACAACAGCTGTGTTCCAGAACGACTACCACTCGTGGCAACCCTTGTGTAGGTGCATCTACTTCGCCCTCCGGCTTAGCATCCCTTCATCCCCTTTAGATCGAGCAAAGAGTAGCCGTAGAGGCAAGCAGGTACAGCAACTTTTCTAGCTTTGGCAATTTTATTCCAGCTGGTATTATGAGAACGCATTAGGCGCCAACAATAATAGCAACCCAAGAAGAACTGAGGGAGCATGGCAAGCGTTAGTAGCAGCATCAGAGGAGGAGGAGGAGGAGGAAGAAGTTCCATTCCCAAAAGCCGGCAGTCCTTCTGGTTGTGGACAGCCGCCTTCTGGTTCACACGTGTCGATTGTCGTTTGTAGCAAAGCTTGATCCGCCTTGAGGGTGTCGCAATACGCCAAAGTTTCATTACGTGTTGCTGGAACACTCACTCCTGTGGGCAACTCGTAGTTGCACATTCCATCACAACGACAAGCGATCCATTCTTCAATGGCCCCATGAACATTTTGGGCCGAACAACACGAGATTAGCTTTTGATTGTACACCCATAGGGCAGCATCGGCGTGCGTAGAATGATAATGGACGACATCACTTTCCGGTAGATCCAACGTAAAGTCTCCCGTCTCGGGGTCTTCACAGGTGGTTATACTTTCCTCGGGATTGGTTTGGGTCAAATGAATGAGGACAGCCATCATGCGATCCTTGGCCGCCGATTGCAACATGCTCTGTGCGGCACAAACATCTCCTTGCCCATTGTCCCCTAAAAAGGCAAATCGCGTATTGGGCCGTGCCGTGGCCACTTGCGTATAACTCTTGGCTTTGGTTTCCCCAAATTCATTGTACGACGTTCCATCCAACAGGGTCCCGTACATGCTTCCATCAATATTGGTACCCCAGGTTGGGTTGGAGTTTCGTTGGCCCACCTCTTCCATGTAAACATTAATGGCCGAATCTTGGGCAATGGACAACAGGAGGAAGGCTTCCCGAGGACGCGCTGATAAAAGCATGGGACGAGCTGGAATTATGTAGGAATTGTTGCTGTTGATTGTTGTAGACGTTGTTTCTTCTGGACCCAACGCCAGTCCCAACATGAGTTCCGCCACACCGGGGTAAATTTCTTTGGCCTCCAAGCGAGTATCGACACCGGCAATCGAATGTGGATCGGTAGATCCTTGTGGATTGGGACAAACAATCGTATCGTCGACATCACTAAGGACTTGAAGGCCACCTCCAGCATCCGTTACCAAGACACCTATTGGGTAGCATCCAAATTCCACACTGTATCGAAAATCACATTTGGTCGACTCACAATTCTACAATCATAAGAATTGTAAGCAACAAGCAAACAATACAATGAGAATTTTGTTTCATATACAGCGAAAATTAGGTTAAAGGCAACCGTAACTTACCAGTGTCACTTGAATGGTAGGTTGATCTCCAATGACGGGAAGGTTCTCCTCGGGTACTTGATAACATTGGACATTATCCTCTTCTTGGGTAGCTACGGCATACTTGTACGTGGAAACGAAATTACTCGACAAGTAGGAGACGCCGGCATTCCAAGTGATGACTTGATACTCGCCACTATCATCCACAGAATATAGCTTTTCGAGCGAGGCAACCGATCCTTCCTCACATTCCGGTGATAAAATGGTTTCAAAGGTACCCAACAATACAGTGGCTGAATCGGTACAATCGGTACAATTGCAGCCTTGGTCTTGACCAAGAACTGTTGGTGTTACTATCGATAGCACGCATGCGAATACCGGGATGAACCCAAACGGTCGCATACTTTCAATATCTCTCTAATAGTATTAGTGTTGCTCCTTCCTCAATAATCGTCGCCTGCTATACTGTATCCCTCTGCTACTGTAATTCATTCCGTCTTGCAATGTCTCTCTGACTCCCTCATGCACAAATGAGACATTTCTGACTCCAGATAGGTCACAAGACAAATAGCGTGAGGACGACGCCATTGATTCGCTCAGACTAACTCAATCATGCACGGTCTTGTTGTTTCACATCTATCTTTGATGCGAAAGATCCAAATGGCTGTTCCCGAGCGGGACTTGTTGGTCACCCAACCGTCAGTCGTGGTTTTAAGTCATGTCGGGGCAAGGTGAGACTTCCGCGACTCACTCCGCAATCTGTGTAGCGCAAGTACCAGTAATGATTTCACAGTAGGTTACTGAGTGCAAACTTTTTCGCAATTAGGCTTAAGCTATTTTACATTTGACCAATAAAAACGAACTTTAGGAGTGCAAGATACTGGAGAATTAATGGAGAATTTATGCATCTCGGGAGAATTTTTGCATTTCAATTGCATCTCTCTATATCTCGGAGCCGGACAGAGCTTCTTCAGCTACTAGTAGTAGAACAGTGGAACTTCACCCTACCTGTCGATCTGATATCCAACCCTTTTGGTACGACGTACTGTACCGAATGGGAGACTGGCAACGTAGTTGTACAATACAATACCCAAAAGCCACAAACTAGTTGTTACGGTTTTATAAAAGAACAAATGACAACCGAAATGGAGTCCATCCAACAGGACGAACAGGAGCCATCCGACAAGGAGCAACCATCGATGATGATGAGCGACACGCTTGTCATGGTGACGAGCTACACTTTGGTCAGCATTGGATTGTATTCGGCTATCCTCTTTGGTGCTTCCTTTGCCGGTTTGGCAGGAGAATGGCCCATGGTGGCAGCTTGTAGTGCTGCCATTGTTACCTGGGGAACATCACTGGCTTTGTCAGCGTACATCTTCCTTCGATTCTCGTTCCCTCTCATGAGGATGATGAACGAAAACACTGGCGACCACCACGGAGATGAAAAGGAAGTTCGCAAGCCGGAACATCACGGCATGGATCCTGAAATAGCAGCACCAAGCACGGTGCCGATAGGCAACATCACCGCCGCCGGAGCAGTGCTAGCTATGAAGAGCCTTGCTTGGACACGGAATTTGCTCTTGGCAAATTCCATTTTGGCCATTATGACTACCTACCTGATTAGCTTTGGCGCTTTTGTGGCGTGCGGTCCCATTTGGCTGGCCATGTTCTATCACTTTGCAGGTCTTGTGGGTTCGATCCTTGGTTTTGTCCTGTGGTATGTCCTGGCCATCCAAGCACGGCGACGCTGTCGCAATGAGGAGGATACCCACACTATTCGTAGGCACTTGCAACCTATCCGATGGTGGTCGCCCGTGTTGGTGAGCACGTTCATTCTGTTTTTAGGCACTGCCTTTTGGCTTGGCGGTTATCTTTTCATGCGAGGTACTGGAATTGCTGACGAGAATGAATATCCACCAGCATCGTCCTCGCCCTACAAACTTCCGTTTCCACAAGGTCATCGTTCCTGGATCGTGCAGGGCAACGGTGGTAGTCTGAGTCATTATGAAGAGAATTATTGGGAACATTACTCTTGGGATTTTCATCGGCAATGTGGAACTCCGGTGTTAGCGTCTCGTGGTGGGATGGTAACTAGCTATCGAGATGATCAGAATGGAAAAGATATCAATAATTATGTTCGCATTGATCATGGCGATGGCACACAAGCATGGTATTATCATATTCAAAAGGACAGCGTATCTGTCGACATGGGTACCAGAGTGGAACAGGGACAGCCCATTGCAAAGGTTGGGAATGTCGGACAAAGCATGGTAGGTCATATTCACTTTGAGGTAGAAACCACGTCCAACAATCATAGCATCCCCATCAGCTTTCGAGATGTAGTTAGTGACGGCGGAATCCCTCGCACATATAGGATCTATGTTTCTGGAAATGAGCAGTAATAAATGAGATGGCCGAAATAAGTGCATTGTAACTTCTGGTACATCCACAGGTCTTTACACATCCACATCCACGCCCGATCACGCCTGTGTACTTGCATAGCTCGCTCGCCCTACTTGACTGTATCACAGCCACAGCCAAACTCATTGTTGTTTGAATTTTAATCCGGTTAATTGTTCGTGTTCTTGGAAACGACAAAGGGGCCCACATGGACCATACTCAAAGCCACAAGGGTAGCATATCCCAAACCAATGCTTTGGGCAAATTGAGACAATAAAAAGAATGGAAACCTTTGACCGATATCCGAACTCTTGTATCCCAGTGCAAATAAATATCGGGACATGGCAATGATCATCAAGACCAATCCTGCAATGTTGGGACGGTCCACAATGGTACAGGTGAAATACGTGGACATGACCTATGTGCGTACGTGCAGGCATGCGTGGAATCGTGATAGCGATGGTGTTTGGGAACGAAGAATGCAGGAGGCAAAATGGCAAATGAGAATGCATAAATTTAGCAAACCGATCTCCACAGACACTATCATAGCAACAAGCATATACACACATATTTTTACATACCACTTGTGGAAAACTTTCCAGAAAATTTTGGTGACTTCGTTGAATGCAATTAAACAGGACGGCGTGTTTGTGTTCGGCCTTGTTGGCGTACAAATTCGGCAATTTTATGCCAAATTCCAATCGAGCACAGGCTACACATCCCGACAAGTAACTGGCCACACTGGCCACGGCTACCATTCCCATGCCTAATAATGCATAAGGATGACATGAACTGGACAAGAGTTGTCGTTCTAACCGCAATCCCACTTGCAGCCATTCCAAAAGGGCGGCCACTACGGTACCTCCCATGTGTGGCATAAAGAACACTATAAAATTGGGTACAGGAAGTGGTCAGGATTCGGTGGGACCGCCAACTGGAGTCCCGGCACCACTATCAGAGGAAGATGCTGCTGCTGCCATGGTCGGGAGAATGAAACAAACGTCTTAATTGTTCTTGTCTTCGTCAAGCTCTTCGCTGTGATGCTGTTGTTGCATGCCCGCAAGAAGAAATGTGAAAGAAGTTAGCCATCATCATCATGGTCCGTGCCCATTAATTTGTCCTGGCATTTATTTGCGTATTCGAATATTCAATTCCCTGGTTTTCATAAATCTGTACTTATTATCTTATTCATACGCTGAGCAACTGTGAGTCCGCAAAAAAGATTCAACGAATCTTTCCCGCCTCATCGCAAATTTTTTGGGAGGAGCTTCAAGGCATAAATTGAAAGGGTATTGTTTTATAGGATTGCATACAATGCTACTACTACTACGACGACGACTATTGTAGGCTGAATGGAAAGAAGATCTCAGGTTTTGGGTTATCCTAGGCAGAGCCCACAGCATAATTCCTACTGGCTACCACTGTAGTCATCTCAGCTTTATAATTTTTTTTTCCCTCTAAAAGAAGGAGACTCACAGTCGACTTCTTGCTTGCGTAAATGCTTCTCAACCGGGTGGGTCTTTGTGAAACGAATAATGTGATGCATGTGGCTGTGATAACCGGGTACATGTACGGATTCGACGGCCAATGGTCCAGGCATACATGACCGTTCTTAAGGATGTCACTTGTAGGGAAAATCATGGCTTTAGCAAACGACCCGTCGACTAGCTAGCTAGCTAGTAATATAATCATTTCCGCCTGTCTGTCTGGTGAATTGAGCTGTGCCGACGTTGTCCCCACGAATATTATTTCAAGTCATCATCGTGAAAGAAGAAGTCATCATCATCATCCGAATCAACGTAGTCGTTGTAGTCGTCGTCTTCGTGTGTTCCACTGCCCTTTTTCGTTTTGGGCGAACTAAAGTGATCATCCTTAAAGACGAAGGGTTTGTAGGGTTGACGTAAATCATCCAGAATGACGGGTCCAAAATTTCCGGTATTGAGAAATTTGAGAAAATTTTGACATTGCTTGATGCGTTTGAAGTTGGGATCGTCTATTTTGAAACCTCCCAACTGATCGAGCACCGTATTTATATCCGTAGTGGGCCCGTCGTTCAAGTTGCAGGTTTTGACATAGACGAAATTAGCATCCCGATTCAAGCACCTCAACACAAAGTTGCAAATGGTCGTTAAATCCTCGGGGTCGTCCTGTACTCGTTTGGACAAGAGAATCAAATTGGCCGCCGCCATGCCATACCATGCTTCTGGGCGTTCTTCAAAAAAAAACTTGGGTGGCGTCAATCCAGGCACGTCCAGGAAGAATGCTCTTGGTTTGTCACGAATCAAATACTCAGTGAGTTCCTTGGTCTTGCCGGGTTTGTCTTCAACGGCAGGAGGACCACCTTTGCCATGTAAGATTCGTTTGTTTTTGTTGCTTTTCTTCCTCTTCTTAGGTACAACTGGATTGCTTGTGGATTTTATTTTCTTGGGAATCAAACCCTCAGTTCGTGCATGCCGTAACAAATTGGTCAATACCGAGCTCTTGCCCGTATTGGCAACTCCCACTGTCAGAGCCGAATTGAGACCCCCCGCTTGTTCCAAATGCTCCATCAAAGAGTTATAGACCAAACCAAAGCTATCATGGTTGCCAGGACGATTTTCTCGAGTATCCAAAAATATGGGCCGCGCTTCCGGCCAACTTCGTTGGGTCCAGTCTTCTACGCGATCACGGGTCGTTTTGTCAATCAAATCCGCATGCGTATAGGCAATCAAATGGAGTCGATGACGAGCTAATCGTGTAAAGGAAGGATGATGACTGGACGCTGGCAAACGGACATCCCGAATTTCCAACAAGACATTGCAATCAAAGGATCGTGAATGAATGGCTTTCAAGGTATCTGCTTCGTAACGAGGAGATGGAAAGAGTTCCAATGGTGGAATGGTCCATGGTTTTGTCTCTTGTTGGAATTGCTTTGTCCATTTCTGGATTTGTCGTGGGTCAAAATTCGCTTGGCTCAAATTGCGCTGGAGATGGTGTTCTTCTTCAAATTGGGACCGACTAACAATCTTAGGAGGAGTGGCAGTACTAGTAGTATTGGGAGACGCTGGTGTTGACGACAACGACCGAACGTTTGGATGCTGGAGCCTCAAAGAAGAAAATAAACGAGGGGTAGCCAGTAATTGAATTTTCTGCATGATCGGCATAAAGTCCACTTGCAGTAGCTATAGCTATATCAATAGTTACAGTTGAGATAAAAGTGGATTTAGCTCTCTTGCTTGGTTTCCGTGGGCGTGAGAGGTTCACTTCTTCGTTGTTATTATGCTTTGATTGATTGATCATTCATCATTCATTCATTATTAATTTTTATTATGATTGTCAAGTTAAAAATAATGATGGGAGGTGAAAAAAATCGCACATATTCTCCATGCTGCGATTACCGATAGCCAGCCCTGAAAAAGCACCTCCCTTCTTAGACTGCCTTGGGCTCTACTAGCTAGCTAGTAGCAGTACTACAATAGTTTCAGCCCCGGTCTGCACTTCTAAACCGGGCCATTCTGCTGCCCTATCCTCAATGCATCCCACTCTTCATCGGATTACGTACACTAAAAACAATTTGGGACTAGCTTACTGGCAGTTATTCCTCAGCAAAACCGAAAAAGAAGCTCATTTTTGAAAACGAGACTGTAGCTAAAGGTGGACAAACCATACCGGGACTACTGCTTTTTTAATAGTGGTCGCTTTCAAGGCCAGTCCATAATGGAATCTGTTGGCCACGCTTCACCTGGTCGCGCCCAGAAATCAATGGTATCTACTCCACTCGGCCTTGACCCCAATAGCACTAATCCAGCATCTCGCAATGTCTGAGCCGTAATACCCGATAATAGAGGCTCTTCAAAACGAATCGGCGCGTTGACCACGATGGCGCGATCCACGAGCTGTTCTTCCAAGAAATTTCTGGCCGTAAAAGGTCCACCTTCCACCATCAAATGCTCTATTTGATAATTGGATTTCAAGTTATCCAAGACTGCTCGGGGAGATATGTATCGCCCTGGACGAAATCCTTCGGGCGATACATCCGTCCTGGGTTGAGAGGACACGTACTCCAACTTGACGGTTTCCAATAATGGCAGGGAGGAGGTATCATAATCGGGAATGCAGTGATAGACAATCGTAGGAGCACCATCGGTCAAAACTTGGTAGTCAACACCCTCGTTGAGCTTATCCAACAGTAAGGACAACCGAGGATCTAAAATGACCCTGGCTGGCTGAGTGTCGCAAGCGACGCCTCGACGGACCAACAAGGAACAATCGTCCGCTTTGACTGTCCCTCTTCCTACCAAAACAGCATCGCTGTCTCTTCGTAACCGATGCACCATGTCCAAGGAGTCACTACAGGTAAATAGTCGAACCTTGGAAGCATCCGGGTCCAACTCGGCCACGCCACCGTTCGCGTCCAAGGCGACTTTGAGCGTCAATCCAGTAATGGCGGCAGCAGCAGAAGTAGCAGCATCCTTGTCCGTGGCTTCGTCAGATGATAAAGACGATAACAAAGACGGCGTTCTCACAGCCGATTGTGATTTCGCGACATGCGACGGCAAGGGAAGCAATGAGGGGCTACTAGCAATATGAGGCGCCGGCATCATCCAAGCACCTGCCAGCGGCAAAACGCAGATGATAGTGACCAATGTAAGGGCAACTTTTCCAGCTGCCAAACTGAAGGAGTGGCGGGAAGTCCTTTTCTGTACAGATTTGTCACTTTTTGTGGTGGATGCGGTGGCGGCATCATCTCCATGGCTGCTGGCATCGCCAGCACTGGAAGACGCTTCGGACGCACAACCAGCCAAAGTGCTACCTCGTTTACTTGTCGCATCTGTTAATTGCGATGGCTTTGACGACGTGCGTGGCCTCGGTCCACTTTCAGGCTCCTCCTGCGCGGACTCAGGGTGAGTGGGCGTTGGCCCACACAGGGTATCCAGAAACAGTGCCATTGGGGATCCCAATACCTGCGATGGGTCCTGGCCTCCTTCGACGAGACTCGGTACGGAACTGCTTACTGTTAGCTCGTCAGAGCAGGCCAATAACTCAGGTGGCTCATTGCTTAAGATTTTATTGGCGAGAAGCTTCTTCTTGTATTTTGGTGTTTTGGTTGACTGGCCTCCCCTGCTCTTTGTGTTCTCGCTTTCTTCGTCACCCAGACTACCTTTATTCGTAGGTTTTCGAGTCCTGCTGCCAGAATCGTTTGTTCTTATCTTTTGACCTTCACCAATTTCAGATTTGAGTAGACTGCATTCAGGATCAAGAACAGAATTTTCACGGGCGGCTAGGCTGCTGCTAACTGAAGCACGGTGTCGTCGCGTTGGTGTTTTCGTGAGCTGAGCATCCTTGCTCGCAACATCGCACGAATCGCTTGATTTTGACCGGGCACGTCTCCTTGAGGAATCGTTAAGGCGTTTGGATTCTTTGGTTTCTTCAGTACCTGGATCCGCCTGGACAATCGCTTCCGACGCGACGCTTCCAGAAACTATCCTCAAAATTCTATTGCCCGCGTCATCTGGTCTCGTTCCATCACCTTCAGAGCACTGACTTAGATTCCGAAGTACCTGTAGATCAGCACTTGTGATGGAAGCACGATGACGTCTGCCTGGCGTTGCAGTGGATTTGGAACTATCCATATTTTCTGCGCCAGGAGCAAGCCCAGAACGTCTCACAGAAACTCTTCTTCTCCTAGGAGTCGTTGTGAAATCACCATCGTCACCAGAGGGCTCACAGGATTTAGATCGAACGTGTCTCTTTGAAGTATCAGTCATTTTGGGGCTCTTCTTTCCTTCCTCATCGCCAGCAGAAACAAGAGCAGGAGGCTCGCCTGAGCCGCTAACTGAACCTCTTCTTCCTCTTCTTGGGGTCGTCGTGAAACAATCAGATCTAGATCGGCTATGTTTCTTTGAGCTATCAGTCATTTGTGACGTTTTCTGGACAACCTCATCTCCCAGACAAGCAAGTGCAGGAGGCTCCCCTGAGCCACCCACGGAGCCTCTTCTTCCTCTCCTTGGCGTCGTGGTCATAGAAAAATGCGCTCCACATGATTTACTCATTGAAGTATCAGTAAGTTGTGGGATTGCCTTGCCTTCCTCGCCCTTCAGGCAAGCGAGAGCAGGAGGTTGATCTGGGCCACTGGCAGAGACTCTTCCTCCTCTCCTTGGAGTTGTAGTCATTGGGCTATGATTGTTCTGACTGCTATCATCAGAGGGCTGTTTCTTTGAACTATCCGCCAGTTGGGGGGTCGGCTTGGCATCCTTATACAGAGAGGCAAGAGCAGAAGGCACGACTAAGCCAACGGATACTCTTTTTCCTCTCCTTGGAGTTGTAGTTGTAGAGAAGTGATTATTGTTGCTGCCATCGATAGACGTCCCACTTGATAGCGACCGGCAGTGTCTCATGGAGCTACCAACAGAAGCGCTTCTTGCTCTCCTTGGAGTTGTAGTGATTTCCTTGGTGCCAATGCAACGCCTAACATTTGATCTCGGTGTAGAACAAATTCTTGCGGCCTCGCTGCTTATTCGGGAACCAACAGATTCCCTGCTTGGTCTCGAGCTCCTATCCATCCCTGCAGCGGTAGATGTTCCCTCTGAAGTTTTACGCTGGAGGGTCTCCAGCGTTCCATCCGTGCTATTTGACTGGGCAAGTTGTGACATGCGCAGTTGCAATTCGGCCATGCCGCTGCTTGTCGATCTCCTTATCGGCTGCCTGAGTCTTCCGGTGTGCCCGTCAGTGGCGCTAGCAGATCTCAATGGCTTTTTGCGTCGAGGTGTTATTTCAATACGCCCATTGTTTGTTGTTCTGACCGGCCTCCTAATACGACTCATCTCTTTCATCCCTTCACTGCTGTTCGATCTGGCTACCTGTCTTCGTCCCGAGTGTTCGCTGCCACTGTTGGATAACCCCCCTAAGGGCGACAACCTGCTGGCCGTGCCGGAGGAAGAGGAACGTACCGAACGGCCAGATCTTGAGGGTGTCCTGGGTGCATCCAATTTGCCATGATTATTGTCGTCACCAACAACTCTGCGTCGCATCCTTGGAGATTTGCTTGTGGATAGGTCTCGGCTGTTACTTGAACCGCCCAAAGAGCCACCCGAAGTACCACTGCCATCAATTTCCTGCGAGGCTCCTCGAGACGAACTATGCCGGCTTCCTGCGGATGAATCCGCTCTGGACACACTGGATCGTACGGAACGACGGCTCCCGACTGAATCATTGGACCGCATGCCACGACCACTGCGATCAACATGAGAATCATCTCTCAATGTCCTACAGTGCTCCACTGACGAACCACCAATACCGCGATCATCTCGTGACAAGGACGACATTTCCATGCCACTCCGATCCATCAAAGCCACACGCATATGAGAAATTGCCCCCGAAGTATCCATTTCCGAGACAGATCCTCGACGACGTGCGGAAATGGATCCACGATGACCACGATCGCGAATAATCGAACCACGTCTGGCGTGACGACTGGGCGTCATAACAGCGTCAAAATCAATCTCGTCAAAGTCCATCTCGTCAAAGCCCTCATCCCCAGATACTATATCTTCGTTTTCATCCTCAGGGTCGGCACCCTCGCGAGACAATTCCAGGTGATTGTTGTTGTCGTGTTCGTCTACCTTATCTGTAGCGGTGCTTTCTTCAAGAGGCGCAGTTCTTTCGTCCCCGGCAGCAGCTGCTGCATCAGGGTCATCTTCTTTCTTCACATCAGCTTGGCTGACGTAGGTTATTTCGCCATTGTCGTCTATTATGACAGACACAACTCCCGGCAAATTCACATCATCCACTTGAGGCAATTTGATCTCTGGTTCCTTCTTTTGAGCCTCTTTGTTTTTCAGTGGTTTTGATTTTTTGTCCCCATCTTTTCCCGTACTAGCGTTCCTCTTTTTTGGTTCTGGTTTTTTCTTTTTGAGTGCCTTTTTGGGATCTACGCCTTTCAGATAGTCTTGACATTTGGCTTGGTCAAAATACAACAAATCCCTATACTTTCCCAAGACCCATTCCGCACGAGCTTCTTGTTCGTTGGTAATGGTAGGATTTTCTTGCACCAATTGTTGGAGAATGGCTTCCCTATTAATCCCTTGTGGACCAGATTCAAAAATGGCTCCCATGGTAGCGTTGCCACTTTGTTCCATAGCCTTGACTTCCTCTTCGGGCCCTGTAGAAATATTTCGAATTTCATGAAGAGAACGATTGAATAAACAATAGACATCAAAGGGTTAGTTGAAACTTTCAAGATGGATAACCCCAACCAGAAACATGCCCAGCAATCTCTTGAAAAACTTGTTTATCCACGGCAACCACCACCACCACTCTTGACTTACAGTCATCAATGCTTTTAATATTCTTGACAATACAAATTTCCCGTCCCAATTGAATATGATAACTGCAACACTTGTAACAACAAAAGACCCCCATCTTGGGTGTCGTGGTCTTCTTCTTCGTAGCAGTCGTAATGATGCACCCCGGTGTGAGAAGTAGAGATGCCCATGTAGGACCCTCCTCGGAACACTCGGAGCAGGTCTGATTATCGGGTTTCGCAAGACAAGCCTCCAGGCGGCTGGCGTTTTTGGATTTCTTGCGAGAGCTGCTCATTGTGTGGAGATTTTTAGATTTTATCTATTCCAATGTAGGTATGCAACAGGTAGGTATGTGCTTGGTTCTCCTGTAGCTATGTGTTCTGGCTGGGTTGCGTCTTGTGGTTGTTGCGTAAGATGTTGTGTGGGTGTCTTCCAGGGTTAGTTAAGTAGCTTGATCAAGAAGTCGCACAACTCCATCTCAACTTTCCGTCCGTTTTTTTACGACTTCAGACTACCACTCTAGCTTGACAGCTATCTAGCTACAAGCTACCACTAGTTAGCTACTAGCTAGTAGTTAGCTACTGTTGTTCTTACTGTAGTAGACTACCGTACTACTTAACTAGTTAAGCTAGATTACCTACAAGCAGCCGTAAGTACCTGAAGTAGGCGGTCTACTATTAACAGGTTTTGGCGGCAGTTCCTCTTGTTGTCGCAATTGTTCGCCGTATGCAATGACTCTTCTAAGTAAAGTTGAACACCAAGACCATTGATTCCAATGTCCCTTCTCACTTACTCTAGATCTACCGGTATTATGCCCATTGTGCACCTACTGTAGTAGTGAAGAAGGGTAGAATCGGCTTTTAGCTAACCTCCCTTCGGATCACTTAAAATAATGCAATTTGATTGGCTGATGGAGTACCGACCAAAAGTAAATCCGTGCGCAGATCTTCCTGGAACTCTGAACTTATCTGCAGAGAACATGACCGCAACATTCAAAAAAAAAATTAGTACTCCAGCACGACGAATTGTTGGCTATTGACGACCTACGCGCCCGGTTAGTGTGTACAATGGTGCTTGTACTCCGAGTAGTAATTTGTCCAGATGGCAGTGGCTACTACGAACGAACTGATCCGGAGTACAACAAAAAATACACCGTAGGACATAGCACTAATTGTACAGGGCTTGTTGACACTGCGGCGCTGCGCGCCGCATACGGATTCGTCTAAGTCCAAAGAGACACTAGTAGTGCTAGTAGTAACCATAGCTATTATTGAGTTTGTTAGCAGGGATGATCATGTTCTAAGATTGGGATGCCCTCCATTCTTCTTATCTCTCTTAAAACAATTGATGATCGTTGTCACGGATGAGCTGACACCATAGGCTTGCTTAATTTTGTTGATAGCAGCATCCTCAGTGTAGCCTGCCCTAACAAAGGCTGCTATGCAGTCCCACACATGTTTCCTCCTACAGTGCTTGTCCTTGTTTGCCCCACACTCTCTCCTGGTAAAATCCTTGGCTGCTTTTCTTCCATTCAAGCCGTGAGTGTGCTCGCGCCACAGCAGATGAAGGTTCCTTGGCATGGGAGATAGCTGCGCCAATGCCTGATTAGCTGCTTGCTGTGGAAGGACTACAGGGGCTCTGTTAGTGGGTCTGTGCACAGGGGCAAAGTGCATGCCTCTCAAGTTCTTGTGCACTATGCCAAAGTTTCTAACTTGATGTGCCCGCAATTCACTTATGTCTCGTTGCATGGCTAGCCACATGTCAGATTGGCTTGTAGCAAGTCCTTGCAGTTGAATCATCATAGTATTTTGGAAGGCTTGGTTAGAATGAATCGCGGCCGGCCCCTGTAGCTGTTGGCCATTGTCACCAGCTCCATCCGTTGGCTGTGCAGGCAGTTCGTCAATATGAACAACATTTTCAATCATAAAGACATGTAGCAATGCCTTTTCAACTGGATTGCAGTCGGCCGGATGATTACCCCTGATCCTGTTGTAGGCTTCTCTTACTCTATCCCTTACAAGGCGGCTCATCATGTGCTCACAAGCCTCTTCGTGGCAAGCCCACAGTAGCACCGGGCCCAAGACATCTGCTATGTTGTTTGATTCGTCAGCTGCAAAGAATCGTGAGATGCGAGGCACAACAAGCTCATGCAGAAAATTACTTGAAACATTTGACTCAGCCTTGCACTTACACTTTACTGGGCCTCCCATGCATAGCTTCTCGGCCATCTTCGTATCAGTTGGTAGCTGCTCTGTGCTGATGTATCTGTTGACAACCTTGCCATTCTTCTTTCCTTTCCAACGTCGACGGATCTCCACTTGGTTGTCTGTGGCTCCTCTTTCCACACACCAAGTGCTGGCAAACTTCCTCAGACTGTGGCTACCAAGAGCACCCCCAATCAGCCTGAGAAGGGCTTGAAACTTGTCCTGCTTCCAAATGCAACGGAGCACTGATTGATACTTACGATTCAATCTGTCGGGCTCTTCGTCATCGTCAAGTTCTCCAAATAAGCACTTGCAATCACCTGCCGCGGACAACTTGCTCTCAAGGTAGCAAGCAAGAGCCAACAATACACAAAAATCAACATCATTGGCACCAAGCAAAATTTGATCAGGGCACTCACGCTCCTCCATCACATTCTTGCTCCAGCTTACTGCAGTTAGCAAGGCGAAATCACGGAACCGATTGTGACTGCGAAGGTCCATTGTTTCCACATTGCAGATGTCGTCGGCTCGGCCAATGATGTGGAATTGGAGCTTTAACATGGATGGAAACTTTAACTTCCAGTCAAAATCTCCACGCCGTGCTTCCAACATGCGGAGGGTTTTGCGGAACTCTTGTCGTTTGAGATCTCGCTTAGCACGAGATGGAACGCCTTGTTTTCTTACTTTGGCCCTCTTGACTTCCTTAATCACATCATTGACAGGAACTGAACGAGTTGGATTGCCAACTTTGGCTTGGGCATTCCATGGTTGTAACTTGTTTGGGTGGAAGTGCGAGATGGCTTTCTTTGCTTGTTCAAGGTTTGTGTGCCTGCACTTGGTTGGTTTGTCATTCGAGCCGGGCTGTTGCTTCCCATATGCCAAGAGATTAAAATATTTCATGACATGATCTGGGGTCAACTCAAGCAGTTCTGCCTCTGTAAATGTCTTGTCTTTTGGATGCTGGCAGCCATGCACAAACCCCATCATTCTAACGAGGTAGGGATAGCACATCTCCCATAGCGTCTTCCTTTTGCGTGCCATCTTGCTTAGCAGATCGTGTAACTAATTCAGTTTGATATTACCAAAAAACTGTTCTGAAGATTGTGCGTGTCAGTCGCCAGTTGAGCTAACGTGTGCACACCGCGCCGCATTTGGGGGCTAACGCCTGCTTTTGTCTAAGCACCAAAGCTAGAGACTTAACACATTGTATTTTCGAAATGACTGTGCTCACATCTCTACTCAAACAGTTGTATTACACGACACCAATGCAATTGAACGTGCCTAAATAGATCACATGTGTGCGGTTCAACAGTCGCACTTAACAGTTAAGATGTGCCTTCAACTTCGAAGCAGTAGACATCAATTTCCCTAGTCAACGTTGGCCGGCGGTATGTGCATACTGTTCCACATACAACTAGGGTTGTATTTTCGCTCTATTGCTAGAGTAGCTAGCTAGCTCATGTCCACCTGGTGCCTGGCACTACTGGTGCTGGTAGTGCCAATTAGCAACTGTCACATAGCGGCTACACTGACAAATTGAGCCACTTTGCTCTGTGAAACCAAACCTTTCCATATGCATCTGATTTACATACTGTAGTGTCACTGCAGCATTGTTGGCAGATGCCCGGGCCCTTGCCCTTGCCAACATATGCCACTTTGAACTCAACTTCTCAGCCAGGAACTTGTCGCAGCGCATGACTGGATGTTCAACAGCCCATGGCTTGTTTATGAACCCTTTATGAACCTATTCTTAAACAGGAACCTTTTCCTTGTGTTACCATGTGAACCTTTTTCAAATGAGTCCATTAATTGTGAACCATTTTTTTAAAATGCTAGATGAAAGGTTCATATTTGTGAACCTTTTTTGCATTTGTGAACCTTTTCGAAACTGTAACATGGCGGGTTGGTGCACGATAGATTTAACGAATTTATGAACCGTTTTTTGACAAAGGGTTCATAATTGTGATCCTTTTTATGAGCTGATTTTTTATAGTCCTTTTGTACAAGAGACCAAAATTTATGAACCAATTTTGACATTTGTGAACCGAGAGTTATGAACCAATTTTGGGGCACTCCCTTTAAGTGTTTGGTGCTGCTGAAGTGATGTGCGTTGCGGCAGATTCCAGACCTCCTTGACAAGTCAACACAATTCAAGAGGAACTGGTTTTTCAATGCTCTTGTAGCCACACAAAGGTTTGAGAGACAGCAGACCAACTTTGAAGGCATTCAAACTCTCTCTGTGACCAACTCCAGATTGATCAAATGGATGACTACAGGCAGAGCCTCCTAGCAAATGCACCGCCAACCTTATTCCTCCCAATGCCCCATCATTTTGGGCACATCTTAGTCCCCAGTCAATTAGGACCAAAGATGCATTTTCTTTAGCTGAAGATAACCTTGTAATCACTCTGCACCATCAAGCCCTTCGCTGGCGTGTCCAACAGCCATGGCAGGTGCAGATCCGCATAACATTTGCACAAAACCTCCACCGAGTGTGTCGAAACTACTCCACCAGATGGATCAACCCCAGCAAAACGCAGCACAATGGAGTCCCCACAATGTTGATCGATCATCCTGTTGTGGCACATGCTGCTCTTTGCTCTGTGCTCTCATTCTCTCACAACTAAGTTTTCATCTCAAGTTTGCCTTACTTCATTTCTGACAATGACCAACAACAAAATCTTTAAATGAATGCACCCACCATGGCGAAGCATGCACCGGACCCCATCCTCTTTGGACCCCAAAATTGGGAACAACCTGCTGACTTACCTCGGGCTGAACAACTCTTTGGGAACATGCACGGCGCCAAGACCAACGCTTTGTGCAAAGATGATGCTTTTCCGTTGGCCAAGATCAACAGTGTCATCCAACAGGCACATGTTGAGTGGTCTCACAGAACTTGACAAGGAAATGGCAGACAATTTGATTGCCCATGGTCAAGCCAATGCCACCCACTTCCTCCTCCTCCATAAGCCCACCAGCCTTCCAAACGGAGAGACTGTTCACAACCGCCATGATTTCTGGATGAAGGAGAAGGCTCTCCGCTTTTGGATTGAGCAGTTTCTCCCCTGATCCAATTTGACTCCAAAAGAGGCCGTCTTTTGGTTTCTATTTATCTTTTTGCATCCACATCTCTCACGTGAATTTCAAAGGAGTTCCAAGATGTGTTTTATTCTCCCTTTCCTTCTGGAGCATTGCTCATTTCAACAAGGCAGCATTTATGGGTGGATCCCCTAAATTAGGGGAGAGTCAAGGATTAGGGGAGAGTCTGAGACTCTCCCCTATTTAGGGGAGAGTTTAAAACCTGTCTCTTATACACATCTCCGAGCCCACGAGACTAAGGCGAATCTCGTATGCCGTCTTCTGCTTGA
>ENA-ORBV01007493-ORBV01007493.1-microbial-mat-metagenome-genome-assembly--contig:-NODE-7493-length-18729-cov-11.842698_pt1 | contig 18729 bp, 13 predicted proteins | sample MGYA00237777_ERZ505514 | MGnify/ENA primary metagenome ERZ505514 (study PRJEB26160, sample SAMN06269048) | microbial mat metagenome | isolation source: Oligotrophic lake microbial mat | place... | reverse complement strand
TAATGATACGGCGACCACCGAGATCTACACCTCTCTATTCGTCGGCAGCGTCAGATGTGTATAAGAGACAGACCATACTGTGCCCGTGTGCTTCAAGGGGACCATCTCGCCGTGCCACCGAGGTCGCCAGCTTTGGGGCGTCCTCGGTGCTGCTGTTTCAAGCAGAATTCCACCCCCCCACACAAACAGGCGGTCTCGCGCGCAACATTTCCTTTTTCACTCGACCCACCACCACCACCACCAACCCACCCACAAACAGGCGGTCTCGCGCGCAATATTTCGTTTTCCAACGATTGTCGTTACCGCTTGATCTCGCTCACGACTTTCCCGTCGATGATCGCGCCGATGCAGTGTGTGGTGTACTCAAACGGGTCGCCGTCGTACAGGGCAACATCGCCATCCTTGCCGACCTCCAGCGAGCCCAGTCGCTTATCGATCCCGAGGATGCGGGCGGCATCGATGGTGATGGTGGCCAGGGCCTGCTCGAAGCTCAGCCCGTTGGCCGCGGCGATCGCGGCCTCGAACAGCACGATGCGGACCTTGGGGACGTACCCCTCGTAGCCGCTCTGCATCGCGATGGTGATGCCAGCCTCGCGCAGCTTCGCGGCGGTGGTAAACGAGGAGTTCTCCATCTCCCCCACTGCCCGCATCATGCTGGGGTGGATGATGACGGGGATGTCGGCCTTCTTGATCTGGTCGGTGAGGAGGAAGCTCTCGGCCGCGCCGTCGAGGATGAGCTTGAAGCCGAACTCGTCGCGGAGGCGGAGCGCGGCCTCGATATCCTGGGCGCGCTGCGCGGTGATGAGCAGCGGAACCTCGCCGCGGAGTGCGGAGGCGAGGGCCTCGAGGCGGAGGTTGCGGTCGGGCGCTTTGCCCGCCTCGGCCTTGGAGACTTTCTGGTCGTACTCGCGGGCCTTGATGAGTTCGGCACGGAGGATGGCGATGACCTTGGCGCGGGTGCCGGGGCTCTTGCCGCCATCCTTCTGTGCCCACGGGCCCAGCGTGCAGGCGATCGCGCCGAGCGGGCTGACGAGGGCTTCATCGACCGTGCGGCCGACGGTTTTGACGATGATCGTCTGGCCGCTGATCGTTTCGCCGGGGGCGTGGCCGGTGTGGACGGTGGTGATGCCGAACGAGCGGACGTACTCGACGAGGCGGTCGTTGGGGTTGTAGGCGTCGATCGCGCGGAGCTCGGGCTGCATGGGCGCGGAACGCTCGAGCTGGTCGCTGTCGTGGCGGGTGTTGAAGAGGCCGGAGAGGCCGACGGTGGCGTGGGCATCGATCAGGCCGGGCGTGGCGATCGCGGCTTCGAGCACGCGGTAGCCATCGGGGATGCGCACGCTCGCGCCGGGGCCGATCGCGGCGACCTTGCCATCGGTGATGACGATGACGCCGTTCTCGATGGTGCCGGCCGGTCCCATGGTGTGGAGCTTCGCGGCCTTGATGGCGACCTGCGCGAGCGCGGGCGCGGCGGAGAAGCACGCGATGAGCGCGATGGCGAGTGTGATATGGAAGCGGACGATTCGAGCGGTCATCGGGTTCACTGTCCACCCCCTGTGTTGCCCTGCCACTGTGTGCCGGAACGGCCGAACATGAAGATATCGGAATCGAAGCAGCAGAAGTAGGGCATTTGATCGCGGCCTGCGCCGAAGCCGCCTTCGGCGAAGAGACGGTCGTCGGCGTCGCTGCGATCAAAGACCTTGACACCTTCGACCCATGTCTGCTCGACCTTGGTGTAGACGCTGAAGGGATCGCCGGAGAGGATGATGAAGTCGGCGTGCTTGCCGGGCTCGAGGGTGCCGACGCGGTCGGCGAGGTCCATCATCTCGGCGCCGCGGATGGTGATGGATTTGAGTGCGCCTTCGCGGGTCATGCCTGCTCGCACGGCGAGTGCGGCCATGCGGAGGAACAGCCGCGAATCGGTGATCCAGTCGTCGGTGTGGAAGGCGACCTTGACGCCGGCCTTCTCGAGGATCGCGCCGGTATCCATGTTGAGTTCGGCGGCTTCGAGCTTGCCGCCCGGAGAATCGACGAGGATTACGGAGCAGGGAACACCGGCCGCGGCGATCTCATCGGCGACTTTCCACGCCTCGCTGACATGGTGGAGGACGACGCGGAAGCCAAACTCTTCCTTGAGGCGGAGGACGGTCATGATGTCGTCTGCGCGGTGGGTGTGGTGGTGGACGATGCGCTTGCCGTCGAGAACTTCGACGAGGGCCTCCATGCCGAGGTCGCGGGCGGAGGGGTCTTTGGCGGGCTTGCCATCGGCGGCGGGCTCATCGCCTTCCGCGGGCGGAGGCACGGGGTTGTCGGCAGCTTTGTCTCGTTTGGCTTTGTATTCCTGCGCGCGGGTGAAGGTCTCGCGGACCATCGCGGCGGCCTTGCCGCGGGTTCCGGCGAAGGGCGCATCGCGCATGGGGTTGGTGCCGTTGGCCATCTTGATGCCGCCCATGGCGGTGCCCGCATCGTCGCGGATGATCATCTGGTCGATGCTGGTAGCGGGGCGGACTTTGACGTAGATGGTCTGGCCGCTGAGCAGGTGGCCGGAGCCGGGCATGATGTTGAGGGTGGTGAGGCCGCCGGCGGAAGCGCGGCGGAATCCGGAGTCCATGGGGTTGATGGAGTCCGCGACGCGGACATCGGGTTGGATGGTTGCGCTGCCATCGGCACCGCCCACTCCGCCGATGTGGTTGTGGGTATCGACGAGGCCGGGCATGATGACCTTGCCGGCGCAGTCGATGGTGGTTGCGCCGGCGGGGAGTTGGAGGGTTGCGCCGACCGCGACGATTCGGCCGTCCTTGACGACAAGCGTGCCACGATCGATCTCATCGCCGGCGATGGTGATGATGCGGGCATTGGTGAAGGCGATCGCGGACGGCTGCGCGGATGCGGCGGCCGCGACAATCAGCGTGAGCACGCTCGAGCAAAGAATTTTCACTGCGAAGATCCTCCGGCCCAGCCCCGAATCTGTGTGCGGAGCATATGGGGCCAGGGGGAGGTGTGCGCCGGCACGAGAGGGTTTGTGGAGATCAGGGCGTTCCCGTGGTGGAGAAGGGAATATCTGGTCGGGTTGAGGAACCGGCGAGAGTCTGGCGACGCCACTCTGCGGCGGCATCTGCATCTCCCAGTTCATCAAGGCATCGGGCGATACCTTCGATTGTCTGGACTCGCCAGGGGAAGCTGGGGGGAGCGCATCGGTAAAAGCGGCTCCAGGCCTCTTCGAGGAGCGGCTTTGCCTCCGCCCAATGGCCGCGGGCGAGCAGGACCTGGCCACGGGCAAAGCAGACGTGCGCGAACTGATCGCCCGCGGCGATGCGCGAAAGACGCGCAATGCTGATGGCGTGCGCGGAATGTACATCGGCTTCGGGAACCTGGCCGGCTCCGACAAGCGCAACAGCGAGTCCTGCCTCGCAGAGCGCGACGACGTGATGATCCGGGCCGAGGTCCCGAGCGAGATCGTGAGCGGCCCTGCGAAACTCGGCGATGGCTTCCTGTTGTCGACCCGCAAGGGAGAGGAACCAGGCGAGGTGCCTTCGCGAGTTGCTGACGATCAGCACGTCCCAGAGGTGCTCGGGAGGCAGTTCGTGGATGTGCTGCGCTCGGCGGGTGAGCTCGACGGCTTCCTCTGCGCGGCCTTCGTAGGCGAGGACGACGGCGGCTTCCTCGATGCAGGCGAGAACAGAGTGATCCATTTCACCGCGGGTCGATGAGAGGATGTCGGCGGCGTGCAGAGCCGCGGCGATCTTGATGTGGTGGAGTTGCTCGCCGCCTGCGGCCTGCATCTGCGCGATGAGCACGCGAATGAGGGCGGGATCGTTCTCACCAAAGAGGGTCGTCTGGAGCTTGAGGAGGTGGTTGAGTGCGACGGAGCGACCGGTGGCGGTGGGAACGCAAGAGTCGTTGTAGTCGAGCATGCGGTACTTGGGAAGGTCCTGCCTGATTGCCTCGGCCGCGTCGGCGGGGGGGCATTGCCATGCATCGGCGAGGATGCGTGAGAGCGCAGCATCGGGCGCGAGGGCGACAAAGTCCGCTGCGGTCGCCAGGCACGCGAGGAGGTCGAAGTCTTCAGGCGGGAGTCGGCGGAGTCGGCGGGTGAGGGCCTCGCGGAGCGGAGCTTCGGCGCGAACCGGCTCGGATTGGGCGATCAAGACGCGTGCCTCGAGGACGGACATGGAGCCGATGCGGAGGTCCGATTCCTGATCGGGCAGGGTCCTGAAGACCTGCATGGCGTAATGGGCCTGGGCGATGGCATCCTCGGTCTGGCCGAGATCGAGCAGGGCCCGCGCAAGGAGGGCGCGAGAGTCGGCGGTCACAAGCGCTTCGGAACCGAAGAATGCTTCTCGCATCGCGAGGGCTTCGCTGCAGGCATCGGCGGCTTCGGCCGCGCGGCCACGGACGAGCATGACGCCCGCGAGCTCGTGGAGCGTCGCGGCGATCTCGGGGTGCGAATCACCATGAGTCATGCGGAGCTTGAGAAGGCCGGAGCGGATGGCGACTTCTGCGTACTCGACGAGTGCCAGCGACTTGGTGCTGCCGAAGTCGGTATAGACGCTTCCCCACATGCGGCGGAGCATCTGATCGAGATCGGGATCATCGGCGAACGCTCCTGTCTCGAGGCGGTAATAGAGGCGACCCAGACCGGTCGTGTAGATCCAGCCGATATTGGTGCTTGCGCTATCGGCATTGGGGAGGGCTTCTCGCAGGAGCTCGGTGACAGCGCGAGCGCGGACGCTCTCGGCACGGGCCTGCTGTTTCTCGAAGTCAACGAGTCGGGCGGAATCGGCCGCGCTTTGGATGCTCCACACGACCGTCCCGGCCGCGCCGAGCAAGAGAAGGATGGTTGCCGCGGCCACGGCGAGCCGGTTGCGATTGACCAGCACGGCCTTACGCAGCAGGTACCAACCGGAGCCGCTACGGGCCTCGACGGGCGCGCCTTGGAGGTAGCGCTCGATGTCCCGAGCGAAGCTGGCGGCGGACTGGTAGCGGCGGTGCTTGTCCTTGGAGAGGGCGCGGAGCACGATTGCTTCGAGATCGGCGGGGATCGTGGGATCGTGCGTGCGGGGCGGGGCGGGTTCGACTTCTGTGATGATTCGTGCGATGTCGAAGAGAGAGCCGTCGAGTTCGTACGGCATGGTGCCGCAGAGGAGGCGATAGAGGATGACCCCGAGCGAGTAGACATCGGTGAGGCCATCGACTTCATCGGGCTTGCCCGAGACCTGCTCGGGCGAGGCGTAGGCGGGTGTGCCGGCGAACTCGCCGGTTTGTGTTGTACGGATGCCCGGAGCAGCGGCGATACCGAAGTCCAGCACCACGGGCCGACCATCGGCGGTGACGAGAATGTTGTCGGGCTTGAGGTCGCGATGAAAGACGCCGTTGAGGTGCGCGTGGTGGATGGCCTTGCAGACATCAATGAAGACGCTGAGAGTGGCGAGCCGGCGCTCGGCGGGGGTGATGCCGGGGGATTTCCAGATATCGAGGGGAACGCCATCGACGAACTCCATGACGACGGCGATGCGGCCGTCAGCAAGGGTGCGCGACTCAAAGACCGTCACGATGTTGGCGTGGCGGAGACGCGCGGCGATCTCGGCTTCACGCTCGGCGCGCATGCGCTGGCGAGCGGTCGCGGCATCGCCGGCGATGAGGGTCTTGATGGCGACTGTGCGCGAGGTGGATTCCTGGCGGGCGCGGTAGACGACACCCTGCGCGCCGCTGCTGAGGACGCCGAGGGTCTGGTAGCCGGGGATGCGCGGCGAGCCTTCGGGCCCAAGGGCGGCGCGGGTGAGGGAGCGTGCGCGGGCAACAAACGTGGCTTCCTGCCGGGCTTCCTCGACGCGGGCACAGCAAGGCTCGCACGCGACCAGGTGTGCGACAGCCTCGGGCGCGACGCTGTCGCCCGCGGCGATGCGTTCGACATCCACGATGCTGAGACATCCGCCGGGCTGGCCGCTCATGTCAGGCATCCTCCTCGAACGCGGCGGTCATCTCCTCAACGAGGATGCGGAGGCGTTTGGTGACGCGGCTGCGTGCGACGTAGACCTGGTCGACGGACATTCCGCACTGAGAGGCGGTTTCGGGGGCGGGCACGCCGCGGAGCCCGAAGAGCTCGAAGGCCTGGATGGTGCGGTCATCCAGTGCGCACTCATCGCGAATGACTGCGAGGGCACGCTGCAGAATGGCGCGGTCGCGTTCATCGGTCCAGAGGGAGCGGAGCTGGGTTTCATCGGCAACTTCGGCGAGGGCAGTTGCGCCGGGGTGCACCTCGCGCTTGCCGGAACGGATCATCTTCAGCGTGGTGTGGTGCGCGATGCCGAGGATCCAGGAGCTGAGGCGGCCCTTTGTCCGGTCGTAGCGGCCATCGCGATAGGCCTTGACAAACTCGGCGAGTGATTGCTGGGCAACTTCCTCGGAATCAGCCTCGCTGAGGCCGAGTTGGCGCGCGAGGCCGCGGATGACCGTGCGGTAACGGGCATCGATCTGCGCCCAGGCGGGCTCGTTTCGGTGATCGCGCAGTGCGTCGAGCAACCGGGTGGTTGTGCGGTTTGCGAGGATCGGTTCGGTTGTCGCCACCTTAGGACACTCCCGCCATAAGCATAATCGCTGCGGAGGGCAATGCAGGGAGAGTGGTGCTGCGTGGGGGCGAGTTCGGGAGGAAGAACGCCTCGTTCGGGTTGCTTCCGGTCCGGAAACGGTCAAACGTCCTGATAGTCTGCGGCGTCGCTGGCTTCCTGGCCGCGGGGGCGGACGACTTTGTTGTGCTGAAGGATGCGGACGCAGGAGTTCCAGCGGAGGACTGCGTCCTCATTGGCGTCGGGCGCGAGCCGTTCGGCCTGCTCGAAGTGGGACATTGCCTTGGAAACCCAGTCGAAGATCAGGTGACCGGGTGTGTGTTCGAGGCCGCGGGCAAGCTCGGCCTTGGCCCACCTTTCGCAGATGACCCCGGAGAGGTACGCCCGGTCGTACGCCGACTCGAGTTTCTCGATGAGGGGGAGCACGCGGTCGGGGGAGGTAGGGTTGCTCATTCCGCCATAACCACCGAACTGGTCGGTGAGGGCGAGGATCATGACCGCGACTGCGCCGCCGCTTCGGCCCTGGCCGGAGGGATCAACCTCCAGGATGTCGCGGCAGATACTTTCAGCCTCGCGAGGCTCGTTGAGGAAGCGGTAGCGTTCGGCCTTGGCGAGCGCGGCGGGGATGCCTTGCGGGTCGAGCTTCTTGAGCTGGAACATTGCGACCTCCATCACTTTCTGGGCTTGAAGATCCGGAAGAGCCGCGTGAGCGGGTCGTAGAACTCGTCGACGACGCGCTCCTTGAGCGGGATGATCGAGTTGTCGGTGATGGTGATGTGCTCGGGGCAGACCTTGGTGCAGCACTTGGTGATGTTGCAGTAGCCGATGCCGTGCTTGTTCTTCAGGTCGGCCAGACGGTCCTCGGTGTCGAGGGGGTGCATCTCGAGCGCGGCGGCGTAGACCAGCAGGCGCGGGCCCACGAACTCCTCGTGCTTGTGGTGATCACGCAGGACGTGGCAGACATCCTGGCAGAGGAAACACTCGATGCACTTGCGGAACTCCTGCACACGGTCGACATCGGCCTGCTGCATGCGCCAGGAGCCATCCGGGGCATCGGGCTTGCGCGGCTTGAACTTCTTGATCGTCTTCTTGGCGCGGAAGTTGTGGGAGACATCGGTGACGAGGTCTCTCAGGAGCGGGAACGCGCGCATGGGCTCCACCGTGACCACCCCGTCGGCGGGCAACTGGTCCATGCGGGTCATGCACATGAGGCGCGGTGTGCCGTTGATCTCCGCCGAGCAGGAGCCGCACTTGCCGGCCTTGCAGTTCCAGCGGCAGGCAAGGTCCGGCGCCGACTCGGCCTGGATCTGGTGAACAGCATCGAGAACGACCATGCCCTCGCCGACCTCGGTCTGGTAGTCGGTGAACTTGCCGCCGGCGGAATCGCCGCGCCAGACACGGAAGGTGCGTTGGCCGCGGGCGCTAGGGTCGGGCGTTGTGCCGCGAACGGGCTGCGCCGGGAGGCCATCGGTCGCATCCGGGACCGTGTAGGACTTCTCGGCTTTGTTGCTGCTCATGGGGTGGTCTCACACTGCGGGAAGAACCTGTGCACCTTGTTCATCGCCCGAATCACTTGTTCTCATCAACAACCTGCTGGAGTTCGGGCGGGAGGGGCTTGACGGGTTCGCGGATAACTTGCATCTGGCCGTCGCCGCCCTTGCGAAGCAGGATGTTGAACTTGGCACACTCGGCGCTCTTCTCGGGGTAGTCGTCGCGGAACTGGGCCCCGCGGCTCTCCTTGCGCTCGACGGCCGCGCGAGCGATCGCCTCGGAAACGGTCATCAGGTTGGCAAGATCGATGGCTGTGTGCCAGCCGGGGTTGAACTCGCGATGGCCGACGACGCCGACATTGGCTGCGCGGGCCTTGAGCTTGCCGATCTCATCGATCGCGCGGAGCATTTCATCCTCGGTGCGGACGATGCCGACAAGGTCCTGCATCATGCCCTGAAGCTCGTGCTGGACGTTGAAGGCGTTCTCGCCCTGCTCGCGGTCAAACGGCGCGAGCGCGTGGCGGATGCCGTCTTCGACCTGCGCATTGTTGACGCTGCCGGCGCCGCGCTCCCTGGCAAACTTCGCGGCGTACTCGCCGGCTCGCTTGCCGAAGACGACCAGATCCGACAGCGAGTTGCCGCCGAGGCGATTGGCCCCGTGCAGACCCGCCGCAACTTCGCCCGCGGCGAAGAGCCCGGGGACGGTCGACATCTGCGAGTCGCCATCGACGCGTACGCCGCCCATGATGTAGTGCGTCGTGGGACCGACTTCCATCGGCATCTTGGTGATGTCGATGTTGGCCAGCGTCATGAACTGGTGGTACATGCTGGGGAGCTTCTTCTTGATGTGCTCCTCGCTGTTGCCGATCTTCTCTTTGATCCAGGCGATGTCGAGGAAGACGCCTCCGTGCGGGCTGCCGCGGCCGGCCTTGACCTCGCGGTTGATGCACCGGGCGACGTGGTCGCGGGTGAGAAGCTCGGGGGGCCGGTTGGCGTTCTTGTCGCCGGTGACATATCGCCAACCTTCCTGCTCGTCCTTCGCGGTCTGGCCGCGGTAGTTCTCGGGGATGTCGTCGAACATGAAGCGGCGGCCGTCCTTATTGCGGAGGACACCGCCCTCGCCGCGAACGCCTTCGGTGACGAGGATGCCGCGGACGCTGGGGGGCCAGACCATTCCCGTGGGGTGGAACTGGACGAACTCCATATCGAGAAGATCGGCGCCGGCGTCATATGCAAGCGCATGGCCGTCGCCGGTGTATTCCCACGAGTTGCTGGTGATTCTGAACGCCTTGCCGACGCCGCCGGTGGCCAAGATGACGGCCTTGGCCTTCCACACGCGGAAGCGGCCGCGTTCGCGGTCGTAGCCGAGCGCGCCGACGACGCGGTCGCCGTCTTTCAGGAGCGTGACGATCGTCATCTCCATGAAGACTTCGATGCCCTGATGGATGCCATGATCCTGGAGGGTGCGGATCATCTCGAGGCCGGTGCGGTCGCCGACGTGCGCGAGGCGCGGGTAGCGGTGACCGCCGAAGTTGCGCTGGAGGATGCGGCCATCCTTGGTGCGATCAAAGACCGCGCCCCAGGCTTCGAGCTCGCGGACACGGTCGGGGGCTTCCTTGGCGTGGTGCTGTGCCATCGTCCAGTTGTTGAGGTACTGCCCGCCGCGCATCGTGTCGGCGAAGTGCACGCGCCAGGAGTCGCGATCGTCGACATTGGCCATCGCCGCGGCCATGCCGCCCTCGGCCATAACGGTGTGCGCCTTTCCGAGAAGGGACTTGCACACCAGCGCGACGGTGCATCCGGCGGCGGAGGCTTCGATGGCCGCGCGGAGGCCTGCGCCGCCGGCACCGATGACGAGGACGTCGTGCTCATGAGTCTGATACTGATCCATGTCAGATGATCCTGAAGTCGGTGATGTATCCCATCGAGACCATCCGAACGTAGAAGTCGGTGAAGCCGACCCAGAAGAGGCTGGCCCAGGCCCAGATCATGTGTCGGCGGTTAAGGCACGAGACGCAGTCGTAGGCGGTGCGCTGCGCGCCGCCGGAGCCGATGCAGTCCTTCCGGCCGCCGATGAGGTGGCGGAGGGAGTGGCACCCGAAGGTGTATCCGCCGAGCAGGATGGGATTGATGGTCAGGATGAGCGAGCCGATGCCGATGCCGAACTTCCAGCCGCCATCGGGCAGGGTGAACTTGTACGAGAGGATCGCGTCGTATGCCAGGATGAAGATGAACGCGATGGCGAGGTAGAGGAAGTAGCGGTGGATGTTCTGGATGATGAGGGGGAACTTGGCTTCGCCGCGATACTTCTTGCCGCGGAATCCGGGCTCGCCGACCGAGCAGGAGAGCGGGTCGGCCCAGAATGCCTTGTAGTACGCGCCGCGGTAGTAGTAGCAGGTGAAGCGGAAGCCGCCGGGTGCCCAGAGGATGAGCAACGCGGGGGAGAACGGGATGAACGGGGGCCAGAGCTTCATGAACCACTCGGGCGGCTCGCCGAACCAGGAGTGGCCGGTGGCGGCCAGTCCCGGCACCTCGAAGAGCAGCGGCGAGTAGAAGGGCGACAGGTAGTTCGCGCCGCCGGCGCCGACGAAGAAGTGATTCGCCTGGAACGCGGCCCAGGTGGAATAGACAATGAACGCGGCAAAGCCGAGGAAGATCAGCAGGGGCTGAACCCACCAGGCGTCGGTTCGTTGTGTCTGTGCCAATGCCCGCGGCTGCGGGAGTGGAATATCCGCTCGGGACATGTCATCCCTCCATCATCGACTGGTCCGGAATGGACCAGCGGGCACGATGATACAAGACTCGCCTGGGCTCTGCTGGCGCTACTTCGAGCTGCCTTCGGAAGGAGATTCCTGTGCCCCGGCTGAGTCAGAAGCCTGGGCAGGGGAATCGATCGGCTTCTCCGAAGTTCCATTGGGTCGAGGGAGGGGTTCTACCCAGCCGAGCACCGTGAGAATAACCAGGCAGAGTGCGGTGACGATGAACGCGGTCTGGTAGAGCCCGGCCCCGGCCGCAAGGCCCATGGCGGCACACGTCCACATGCCCGCGGCGGTGGTCAGGCCTTTGACTTTGCCGCCTGATTGGATGATTGCCCCTGCGCCGAGGAAGCCAATGCCGCCGGCGATTCCCTGCACGACGCGCATGGGATCGAACTGCACCTGTGACTGCACCGCCATTCCCTCGATGATCTGCAGACCCGTGACGATGAACGCTGCGGCACCGAGGGCGACAAGCATGTGGGTGCGGAGGCCCGCGGCGCGGCCCTTGATCTCACGGTCCCAGCCGATGACCCCACCGAGCACGGCGGCGGCGCCAAGACGGGCAAGTATTTCAAGCCAGGTATCGGGTGCGCCGACCATGAACGTACCGCTCCTTTGCCCGGAGTGAACACACGAATCAGCTCGTGAGTTTAGCAGGGCGAGCGAATCGCTGATTCACATCGCGCGCAGATCGGCACCCGTTCGGATCGGGCCGATGCAGTCTTTCACATCTACTTCAGCCCGCTCTCATGCGCGGAAGGCATGATCGTCATCGCGGGCGGGATGAGATTGCGCAAGGAGCCACCATGCCGCGGCCGATCTGGAAGGGTCACATCTCGTTCGGGCTCGTGAACGTGCCGGTGGTGCTGTATTCGGCGGAGCGCAGGACGGACCTGCAGCTGCACATGGTCGACAGCCGCGATCACTCCCGAATCCGGTATGAGCGCGTGAACTCGGATACCGGGGATGAGGTTCCGTGGAACATGATCGTGCGTGGGTATGAGCACAGCGACGGCAACTACGTGATTCTTGGGGAAGAAGAGCTGAAGCGCGCTGCGCCGGAGGCGACGCGAACCATTGAGATCGAGCGGTTCGTCGATCCGAAAGAGATTGACACGGTGTACTTCGACAAGCCCTACTACCTCGAGCCTGGCAAGGGTGCCGAGAAGGGGTACGTGCTGCTTCGGAGGGTGCTGGAAGACTCTGGGCTGGTGGGGATCACCAAAGTGGTGATCCGTACGCGGCAGTACAACGCGATGCTTGCGCCGATGGGGAAAGCGCTGCTGCTGAACCTGCTGCGGTATCACCAGGAGATTCGCGGCATTGACGACATCGATGTGCCGACGAGTGTTCCAAAGAAGCAGAGCATCTCGCCGCAGGAAATGAAGATCGCCACCATGCTGGTTGAGAGCATGAAGGGGAAGTGGCAGCCGGAGGAGTATCACGATGAGTATCGCGACGCGCTGATGAAGTGGATCGACAAGCGGGTGAAATCGGGCGACGTTGAGGTGGCGACGAACATGCCCGACGACGATGAAGGGGATGCGCCCGCGCCGATCAACTTCATGGAGTTGCTGCAGAAGAGCCTTCAGAAGCCCGAGGCGAAGAAGACCTCGAAGAAGGCGACCACACGCAAGGCTCCGGCACGCCGGAAGGTGGGTTGATCTGGGATGGGAATACTGCCTTGTCCCTCCCCCCCCACTTTCACCACGATCACACCCAACCCCGCGCACCCCTTCACCCTTGCGGAAGTAACTGAAGATGGGGCTGACAACCTATCAACACAAGCGGAACTTTGCGAAGACTTCCGAGCCACGCGGGAAGACCGCGGCCGCGCGGATGAGCCGGACATTTGTTGTGCAGAAGCATGATGCCTCGCGGCTGCACTATGACTTTCGGCTGGAGCACAAGGGCGTGCTGCTGTCGTGGGCGGTGCCGAAGGGGCCATCGCTTGATCCATCGGAGAAGCGCCTTGCGGTGCAGGTGGAGGATCACCCGGTAGAGTATGGGAAGTTCGAGGGCACGATCCCCAAGGGCGAGTATGGCGGCGGGACGGTGATGCTGTGGGATACGGGGCAGTGGGTACCGCTGGAAAGCGATGTGGAGGGGGCGCTTCGGAAGGGCAAGCTCACGTTCCGACTTCAGGGCACGCGCCTGCGCGGAGATTGGACGCTGGCGCGGATGCGAGGCGGGCGAGAGGGCGATGAAGAAGGGAAGAACTGGCTCCTGATCAAGCAACACGATGATGCGGCGCACGTCGGCGGGAGAACGGTGACGGACACGCACCTGCGGAGCATTACGACGAAGCGATCGATGGAAGAAATTGCGGGGGCGGCGACGCAGAGCGCGACAACCGGGAGGAAGTCAACGCTCGCAAGGATGCCGCGGGAGAAGAGGGCAACCGCAGATAAAGCCGGTGCAAGGAAAGCAGGGTCGCCTGCAAGATCGCGATCACGCGGCCGGGCTGCTGGTGGCGGCGAGAAGCCGAGCGGAGGCGACGCCGGATCGGAGGTGGCAGCAGCAGCAGCAGGATTGCGAGGGGCGGTAAAGGCGTCGATACCCGGTGCGTTCTCGCCGCAACTGTGTGTGCTGTCGAGCGGCGTTCCGCAAGGTGAGGGATGGATTCATGAGATCAAGTTCGACGGCTATCGCGTGATCATTCGGAAGTCGGGGGATGATGTGCAGGTGTTCACGCGGACGGGCAAGGACTGGTCCGCGAAGTTCAAGCCGGTGGTCGCGGCAGCGAAAGCAGTTCCCGCACAGACCGCGATCCTGGACGGAGAGCTTGTGATTCTCAACGAGGCGGGGCACAGCTCGTTTGGGTTGCTGCAGCGGGCGATCAGATCGCAGAAGTTCGGGCAACTCGCGGTGTACCTGTTCGATGTGCCATACCTTGAGGGATACGACCTGAGCGGCGTGAAGCTGTTGGATCGCAAGGCCGCGCTGCGCGCGCTGCTGGAGGGAATGACAGGCGAGGCGGGTGTGCTTCGGTACAGCGACCACGTTGCCGGAAGCGGCGCGGGCATTCAGGAGCAGATGTGCGAGTTGAAGCTCGAGGGAGCGATCTCCAAGCGGGCCGATTCGCTGTATGAGCAGCGACGATCGCCGAACTGGGTGAAGACCAAGTGCGGCATGAGGCAGGAGTTTGTGATCGTCGGCTTCACGCCGCCGGAGGGCAGCCGGAAGAACTTCGGCGCACTGCTGCTGGGCGCGCATGATGAGCAGGGTCGGCTGGTGTATACCGGGAAGGTGGGAACAGGGTTTGATGCGGCGAGGCTGCGGGATATCGCCGCGAAGATGGCCAAGCTGCTTCGGCGATCTCTGCCGCTGGATGAAGCCCCGCCGCGGGAGGAGGTCTCGGGCGCGGTGTGGGTGAACCCGAAGCTGGTCGCGGAGGTGCAGTTCACGGAGTGGACCACCGATGGCCGGCTGCGACACCCGTCCTTTAAGGGGCTGCGGGAAGACAAGGAGGCGAAGCACGTGCGCATCGAGAAACCACAACCTGTCTCGAGCAAGAAGGGCAAGGGCGGCAAGCGGCGTCCGGCCATCGCTCTCAAGGCTTCGAGTCCCAAGCGCAGCACGAGCGTAACGCGGCAAGTCGAGGCGGGGAAGGACGGGAACACCGTCGCGGGTGTCGAGATCTCGAGCGCGGACCGCGTGGTGTATCCGGATTGCGGCGTGACCAAACTGGATGTAGCGAAGTACTACGAGAAGTTTGCGCCGCTGATTCTGTCGTATGTAGAGGGACGGCCGCTGAGCACGGTGCGGTGCCCACAGGGCCGCGGCAAGCAATGCTTCTTTCAGAAGCATGTTGGCGAGGGCTTTCCGAAGGCGATCGAGAGCGTGCGTGTCCGCGAGAAATCGGGCGATGGCGATTACATCACGATTGATTCGGCGGAGGGGCTCGTGTCGCTGGTGCAGTTCGGCGTGCTGGAGATTCATCCGTGGGGAGCGCGGAACGATGACATCGAGCACCCCGATGTGCTGACGTTTGACCTCGACCCCGGTGAGGGTGTGGGGTTCGCGGCGGTACGGGAGGCAGCGGTGGGTGTGCGGGACATTCTGAGCGCAGTGAAGCTGAAGAGCTTCGTCAAGACCTCGGGCGGGAAGGGGCTGCATGTTTGCGTTCCTATCCGGCCAGAGTCATCGTGGCAAAATGCGAAGTCGTTTGCCAAGGCGGTCGCGGAACACATGGCCGAGCAGGACCCGAAGCGGTACATCGCGACGATGAGCAAGGCGCAGCGGGAGGGAAAGATCTTTATCGATTATCTGCGCAACGGGAGGGGCGCGACATCCGTTGCGCCATACTCCACGCGAGCGAGGCCGAATGCACCGATCTCGATGCCGCTGCAATGGCAGGACTTGCCGACGTTGAAGAGCGCGGATGCGTTCACGCTTGCCGATGCGATGAAGAGCAGCGGCAGGCGACGGCCCGATCCGTGGAAGGGGTACTTCGAGGTGGATCAGGCGATCCCGAAGGGGCTTTAGCCCCTCCGCGGCGGCCAGGTAGTTACATGCCGCGCTTCAACGCATCGGCCTTGTCGGTCTTCTCCCAGGTGAAGAACTCGATTTTGGTGCCGCGGTTCTCGCGCTTGACACGGTCGCGGTACTGGTCGCTGTAGCACTTGCGGCCGAAGTGGCCGTGCCGCGCGGTGGGCGAATAGATGGGCTTGCGGAGCTGGAGCGTTTCGATGATGCCGCGGGGCGTGAGCGGGAAGATCTGCCGGATGGCCGCGGAGATCTTCGCGGGGTCGGACTTCTCGGTGCCGAAGCAATCGACATAGACGCTGGTGGGCTCGGCGACGCCAATGGCGTAGGAGAGCTGGATCTCGCAGCTGTCGGCGAGGCCCGCCGCGACGACGTTCTTGGCGATGTAGCGGGCCATGTACGCGGCGGAGCGGTCGACCTTTGTCGGGTCCTTGCCGGAGAATGCGCCGCCGCCGTGGCGGCCCATTCCGCCATAGGTATCGACGATGATCTTGCGGCCGGTGAGGCCGGTATCGCCGTGCGGTCCGCCAATCTCAAAGCGGCCTGTGGGGTTCACATGGATCTTGATGCCGGGGTTCCACCACTCGCCGATGACGGGCTTGAGGACGTGCTGAACGATCTCGCTCTTGAGCTGCTCCTGCTTCTCGTTCCACATCGGGTCGTGCTGGGTGGAGAGGACGATGGTGTCGACACGCACGGGCTTTGTGCCTTCGTACTCGACCGTCACCTGGCTCTTGGCGTCGGGGCGGAGGCCGGGGATCTTGCCGCTGCGGCGGATCTCGGCCTGACGCTCGACAAGAAGGTGGCTCAGATGGATCGGCAGGGGCATGAACTCCGGCGTGTCGCGGCAGGCGTAACCGAACATCATGCCCTGGTCGCCCGCGCCCTCGCGGTCGACACCCTGGGCGATGTCGGCAGACTGCTTGTTGAGCGCGACGAGGACGCCAGCGGAGTCGGCATCAAACCGCATGTCGCCGGAGGTGTAGCCGATCTCGCGGATCGTCTCGCGGACGAGCTCGGGGATGTTGACGTAGGTGTTGGTCGTGACCTCACCAGCGACGACCACGAGGCCGGTGCAGCAGAGGGTTTCGCAGGCGACACGGGAATAAGGATCATCGGCGAGCATCGCGTCGAGGATCGCATCCGAAATCTGGTCGGAGACCTTGTCAGGGTGGCCCATCGAGACGGATTCGGAGGTGAACAGGCGGGTCATGGCGGACATGGCGACTCCAATCAGATCTGGTCTATTCGTTCATCCGGATGGAAGGATGAATCGGGCGTGTTTGGACGGCAAGTGTAGCGGGAAAAGTGCGATTGGAAATTGCGGCCGCGGCGTGTTCTCGGTGGGGCTGCCGGGAGACTGCGGCTCGCCCCCCTATCCTGCCCCCACTTATGGCAAAGAACGGGAAGAACGGTCTGACGTACGCCGCGGCGGGTGTTCAGCTGGAGGCCAAGGACCGGTTCACGGATTCGCTGACTTCCATCATGCGGCGGACGCACGGGCCGCGGGTGATCCAGAACCCGGGCGGGTTCGCGGGGCTGTTTCGGCTCGACTACAACAGCCGTCTGTTTGCCAAGAACTACAAGGACCCGGTGCTGGTGGCGTGTGCCGATGGGGTGGGAACGAAGCTGAAGCTGGCCGCGGCGATCAACAAGTTCGACACGCTGGGTATTGACCTTGTCGCGATGAACGTGAACGACATGATCGTTCAGGGCGCGGAGCCGCTGTTTTTTCTGGATTACATCGCGGTGCCGAAGGTCGATGCGGCGATGCTGACGGACATCGTGAAGGGGATTGCCGAGGGGTGCAAGCAGTCGGGCTGCGCATTGCTGGGCGGAGAGACGGCGGAGATGCCGGATGTCTATGCGCCCGGCCCCCCCGCTGAGTTTGACCTTGCGGGGTTTGCGGTCGGTGTCGTTGAGCTTGCGCGCGCGATCGGCGCGGAGCGCGCCGAGAAGGGCGATGTGGTGCTGGGGCTGTCATCGAGCGGCATCCACTCCAATGGATACTCACTGGTGCGGAAGGTCGTGGAGAGCGCGAAGCTCGACCTGTTCAAGGTGTACGACGAGCTGGCGCCGAAGCAGAAACCAACGAAGCAACAGAGCAGCAAAGCAGCAAATGGAAGACAAGGCAAGAAGGCGATGCCCGGGGTGCGGGCGCTGCCGCTGGGCGAGGTGCTGCTGACGCCGACGCGGATCTATGTTGATCCGATCGTGAAGCTGCTGCGTGCGTACCGCGTGAAGAAGGTCATCACGGGGATGGCGCACATCACGGGCTCGGGGATGGAGGGGAACCTGTGCCGCGCATTGCACAAGAAGGTGGATGCGGTGGTGCATCGCGGCTCGTGGCCGGTGCCGCCGGTGTTCGACTTCCTGCAGAAGCACGGGGATGTGGACATCGAGGAGATGTACCGCGTCTTCAACATGGGGATCGGCTACTGCATCATCGTGCGGCCGAGCTTTGCCGAAAGCGTGAAGGAACGGCTGGAAAAGCTGGGTGAATCCGTGCACGTGATCGGCGAGATCGTGAAGGGCAAGGGTGATGTGCGGTGGGGATGAGGGGGAGGCTGACCGAATCGCGGAGGCCTGAAAGCTTCATCCAACGGCCTACTCGGGCATCGCTTCGAGTTCATGCACCGGTCCATCTGCTGAACCATCGCTCGCGGCCCCCAGGCGGAGCCTGCCTCCGCCGTTGTCGCCGGGCTGTGCCCGACGGGGCTTCTGCGCGGCCGCGGCGGCGCGGGCGAGCGCACGGGCCATGACGTCCGGTGATTCGCCTGTGCATATGGGGATGAACCACGCCGTGCGTTTGGCATCGGGCAGCACACGCTCTCGCGCCAGCAGCCCGAGTACATCGATCTGCTCGCTCCCGGCTGGCCTGCACGCCGAGCCGTCGGCCCATGCCGCGGCGGCGATGCAGAGGTCGAGCACATCCGCGCTCGGCCTGGTTGAGACGCGCTGAACTTCGGCATCGGCGAGCCATCGCACGAAACCCCGCTCGCAACACGCAAGGCGGACCCAGCCGTCCTTCACACTCCGCCAGACCAGCATGAAGCGGAAGTCTTCGAGTCTGCCGATGCGGGAAGCGGCAGGACCGGCGAGCTTTGCGAAGCGCTCGGCCTGGGCACGGTGCCGGGCCGCGGATTCAAAGTCCTGTACCGCGGCGGCGGCGTGCATTGCGGCTTCCTCGCGGTGCATGCACGCTTCGATGCCCTGGGTGCTTGCAGCTTCAACCGCTGATCGCACGCGCGCGCGGTAAGACTCCATCGCCTCGCTGCCGTCGCAGGGCGCAGCGCAGCGACCCATTTCCTTGTACGCGCACGCCTGCGCGGCGGGCGCAAGCACCAACAGCCTGTGCTCGCGGCAGAGATCGAAGGCATCGGTCATGCGCTCGGTGAAGCGGCCCGCGGCGTCCTTATCGGCAAA
>ENA-ORBV01007492-ORBV01007492.1-microbial-mat-metagenome-genome-assembly--contig:-NODE-7492-length-18730-cov-4.432585_pt1 | contig 18730 bp, 18 predicted proteins | sample MGYA00237777_ERZ505514 | MGnify/ENA primary metagenome ERZ505514 (study PRJEB26160, sample SAMN06269048) | microbial mat metagenome | isolation source: Oligotrophic lake microbial mat | place... | reverse complement strand
GAGATCTACACCTCTCTATTCGTCGGCAGCGTCAGATGTGTATAAGAGACAGGGTCTGGCGTTCGAACGCTTCGAGCGCCTCCTGGCCGTCGGCCGCTTCCACCACCTGATAGCCGCCATCCCGAAGGAACACGGAGAACAGCGACCGCACTTCGGGGTCGTCCTCGACCAGCAGCACGACACCACCGGAGCCGTCGGGGCGCGTCGGCCCCGCCGGGTCTTCGCGCTGCGGGGCGGCGATCTCCTCGTCCACGGCGGGCAAGAGCACATGCACGCTGGTGCCGGCCCCCGGGGCAGTCTCGATCCAGGTATAGCCGCCGCTCTGTTTCACGATGCCGTAGACCATCGACAAGCCCAGGCCGCTGCCCCGGCTCGCGTCCTTGGTCGTGAAGAATGGCTCGAAGGCCTGCGCCGCGGTCTCATTGTCCATGCCGCTGCCGCTGTCGAGCACCGAGAGCAGCACCCAGCCGCCGGCGGGCACGGTGACCGGCAGGGCCGGGTGCGTCCAACTGTCGGAGAGCACGAAGTTGGCGCTGGCGATCTCGAGTGTGCCGCCGTCGGCCATCGCATCGCGCGCGTTGAGCGCAAGGTTCAGCAGCACCTGTTCGATCTGTCCGGGGTCGACCTTGACGCGCCGCAGATCCGGGGCGAGCGAGCTCACAAACTGCACGTCTTCACCGATCACCCGCACCAGCATGTGCTCGAGCGACAGCACCGTGACGTTGAGGTCGAGCACCTGCGGCACCAGCACCTGGCGGCGTCCGAAGGCGAGCAACTGCCGCGTGAGCGACGCGGCGCGGTCGGTGGCGCGCTGGATACGGCGCAGCAGACCCCGGCGGGACGGCAGGTCCAGTGAGTCGACGCCGAGCGCTTCGGCGTAGCCGCCGATCACCTGCAGCAGGTTGTTGAAGTCGTGGGCCACGCCGCCGGCGAGCCGGCCGAGCGCGCCGATCTTCTGGGAGCGGCGGAGTTGCTCGGCGAGGTCATGGTTGTCGCGCCGCGCCTCTTCCGCGGCCTGGCGCCAGCGCTGATCGCGCACCGTCATGAACACCGGCGCGTCTGCGCCGCGGCCGGCTGCCATGAACTGCAGGTCCAGCGGAAGCGGCGGCCCATCGGCGGTGCGGATGGTGGTCGTGAGGGTGGGTGGGCCCACGGTGCCGGCGACCGTCGCCACCGTCGAGGCATCCGGCAGCAGGTCGAGCAGATGACGGCCGGTGCACTCGTCGACCGACGCGAGGCCGAAGAGGCGCGCCAGCGCCGGGTTGGCCACGCGGATCCGGCCGTCGTGTTCCACGATGGCGGCGCCGTCGTCGAGATGGTCGAAGAGCAGGCGCCAGGTGACGTCAGTGAGGCCGTCGCTCGCGTCGTCGACGCTCGTGACCGGTGCCGTGTCGCGCGTGGTCTGCTGGGCCAGGGTGAGTCGCAGCCAGTCGGCGGCCGACGCGGCGGGTGGGAGACGCGCGTCGAGCCAGGTCACCAGGGCAGCGGCCGATGTGTCGGCCGGCAGCACGTCGGCGTCGACCGTCTGGCCGAAAGGCAGCTCGGCGTCAGGAGCGAGCAGCAGGGCCAACGGCGTGTGGCGGGAGCCCGCGTGCGCGCGGATCCGCCGGCAGACCTCGCCCGCATCGAAGCCCGGTGCGGCGTCGCAGAGCACCACGGCGTCGGGCGCGTGCATCACGAGCGCCGACAGCGCCGCGCCGGCGTCGCTGGCCGTCTCCACGGCGTAGCCGTGTGCGACGAGGCGACCGGCCACGTGCCCGCGTTGCCAGTCCGACCCGCCGGCGACGAGTACGGTCCGTCGGGCGGTGGGTGGGGACCCGGCACGCCTATTCGTAGACTGAGAGCTCACGTCGCCCCTTCTGCGCTCGGCCTGCAATCCGAACGCGTGGCCGAATCATGGCACTCGGCGCCGCAAGATTCGGTGCAAGTCCTGAAAATAGTGTGCAACGCCTCAGGGCGGCAGTCCGGTGAGACTGCCACACGCGGCGAGGAAGTCACCTGGCCGCACTCTTCGGCGCGCTCACGCCGCTCTCGACTACGCGCCGGCGGCGCGGCTGAGGGAGCGCGTCCACGCCATGGCATCGGCGTATGCGGTGGCCAGGCTGTCGTCAGGCAGATCGAGCGTGGCCTCGATGGCCGCCGCCTCGAGCCAGTGTCCCTGCTCGTAGTGCACCACCGCGTCGAGCACCTGGCGCGGCCGGTTGCTCGTGCCGAGCAGTGCGGCGCGGAGCTCGTCGTCGAGCGGCAGTTCCTTCACGACCGCGGCCATCGGTAGCCCGAGCAGCACGTCGAGCAGCGAGCACAGCCCGAGCAGGAAATAGCCGCCCTCGCCGGCGCTGCTGCCGAGGTGCTGGCCGAGCAATTCGCAGCTGCGGCCGCGCAGCACCGTCATCGTGACCAGTTCGGATGGGCCCTTGTTCATGGCCGACAGCACCCAGATCGATGTCCACTTGCGGATTTGCTCCAGGCCGAGCATGAGCAAGGCCTCGCGAATCGATCGGACCTCGCGTCGCAGGCCAAAGCCCGCCGAGTTGACGGTACGCAGCACGCGGTAGCTGAGCGACGTGTCGTGCTTCAGCAAGTCCTCGATGGCCGTGAGCGACACCGACGGCTGGTAGAGCGCGGCCATCAGGCGCATCTGGGCCACCTGGTTGGCCGACAGCGATTTCGCCGAGAACGTGGTCGGGCGGCAGAAGAAGTACCCCTGGAAGAGGGAGCAACCGGCGGCCTTGGCGTGCTCGAAGTCAGCGACGGTCTCGACCTTTTCGGCGATCACCGACACGCCTTGCTTCAGCATGCGGCCGGCCGTCTCTTTGATCATGTCCGGCGGCAGCGCCAGCACGTCGAGCTTCACGAACTTCGCAAAGGGCAGCAGTGCCTCGGCCGGCGAGCCCGGCACGAAGTCGTCGAGCGCGATGGCGTAGCCGCGCGCGACCAGCGACTCGCACATCGCCAGCACCTCGGGCGTCACTTCGACACCCTCGAGGATTTCGAGCACGACCAGTTCCGGGTCGAGCACGCTGCTCGCGTCAGAGAGCAGCGTTTCGGCGGCCAGGTTGACGAAGGCGCGGCGGCCGTCGGTGAGCGTGTCGAAACCGATCGCCAGCAGCGCGTCGCCGATGACCTGCGCTGACGCTTGCTGGCCGCAGCCGGTGAAGGTGGCCGCCTGGGCCGAGCCGCGGTGCAGCAGCTCGTAGCCGAACACCTGGTTGCGCGCATCCAGAATGGGCTGTCGGGCGACGTGAACCTGCTCTCCGGCGACGCTCATGGTGCTATCCACATGATCGGCCCGGCCTCGCCGGGCTTGAGTCGAGACCTGCGTGCGGGGGCATGGGCCACCGTCTCAGCGCATCGCCGCGTCGGCGACCGCCATGACATCGACGACGGCTGGATGTCCTCGGCACGATCGTGTCCACGCGACGCCTGCCGTGTCAACCGCTACGCGTGACCCATCCGTGAGCGGACGGCGTCGAGGAGGGTTCGAGAGGCAAACGGCTTGCGGAGTAGATGCTCCACCTGCGCGCTGCCCGTGAATACCGACTCCGAATAACCTGACATGTAGAGCACGGGCACGGCAGGATAGGCCGCCAGCACGCGCCTGGCTACCTCCAGGCCGCCGCCACCGGGCAGGACGAGGTCGGTCAGCAACAAGTCGATTCGGGCCGGGGCAGCGTCGAGAATGAGCTGGGTGCTGGCCACGCCGTCGGCCGGATGTACGATGTAGCCGGCGCGGCGAAGGAGTTCGGCCACGATGTTTCGGACATCGACTTCGTCCTCGACGAGCAGTACCACGCGGCCTTGCGGACCCAGCGACAGTTGGACCTGGTCCGCCGGCACGTTGGCTCCGGGATCGGCAGAGGGCAGATAGACCTGCAACGTGGTGCCGCGGCCCGGCGTGGACGTGGCGGTGATGTGCCCGCTGGCACTTTCCGCGATGCCTCGGCAGATGGACAGCCCCAGCCCGGTGCCGTGTCCCTTCCCCTTGGTCGTGAAGAATGGCTCGAAGGCATGGCGGAGTACGTCGTCGCTCATTCCGTGTCCAGTGTCTGCGACCCGCAACACCACCCACGGTTCAGGTCCGGCGCCATCGCCGCCTTGACTCCGCGCGGCGAACGTGATCGCGATCACCAGCTCGCCGCCGCCGGGCATGGCCTCGCGCGCGTTCGAGGCCAGGCTGAGCATCAACTGCGCCAGGTGGCCCTGATCGATTGTCACGGGAGCCGGCGTCGCCGACAAGTCCCACGTCACGACGATGGTCTCTCCTACCGTCGCTTCCACGATCGAGGCCAGAGCCCGCAGCGCCACATTCAGATCGACCGTGGCGGCATAGGACGGATTGCGACCAGCGAAGGTCAACAAGTCAGCGGTGACGTGCGTGGCCTCGCCGATCATGCGTTGCAGCGTCTCGACCCGGTGCAGCAGCGGAGAGGTCGGGCCGAGCTCGTCGACCAGCGCGTCGAGATGCCCTTGCATCACGGTCAAGAGGTTGTTGAACTCGTGGCCCACGCGGCCAGAAAGCTTCCCAACCACCTCCATCCGCTGGGCGTAGAGCAGGCCCTCTTCGATGCGGCCGAGGGCCGTGATATTGGTCAGCGCGGTCAACAGGCATGGCCGCTCGTCCAGCGCGATGCGGCTCGTGTGGGCGAGGAGCCGCAACGCCTTGCCACCGGCCGTCTCCAGTTGCACTTCGCGCGTCAGCACTGGCTGGTCGGCGAGCGGTGCGATGTGGGCGGCCCGGTCGTTCGGACTCTGGTAGTAGCCGAAGTCGTAGACGGTCTTGCCGCGGACCTGGGCGGCCGTCCAGCCGGATTGGGATTCGGCGGCGGCATTCATGTCAAGTATTTCGCCCGAGTCCTCGGTGGTAATCACGAGAGGCAAGGGGCTGGCTTGGAATAGCTCGGCAAAGGTCACGGTGTCTGCTCGATGGGGCGCCGAGCTCCGCCGGCGTTCGGCCCCTAGCCTACATGGTGCCGATGGGGGTTGCACACTTTATGTTCAGGCCGGCGCGCAGGACCCCCTGGTCAGGCCGCGCGCCGATGCTGCCCGCAGCGCGCGCGTGCGCACCGTGATGACACCAGGCGTCGCGCGACCGGCGCCATCAATGGCATGAGAGGCGTTGACGATCTAGCGCCGCTTGAGGTCGGCTTCGCCGGTGAGAATGAGCTCCACCGAAATCTGCTCGCCCTGCATGTCGAATGGGCAGCGCGTGCGGTGGACGGCGCTCGAGTAGAGCGTCGAGAAGTCGTTGCCAATCGTCACGGTGGGTACCGAGATGTCGGACGCGGGCTCGCTTGCGGCCAGGCGGGTGCGGAACGTGCCCGCCACCATGTTGGCCACCTCGCCCATCGCGTCTGGCACCTCGCCGTTCACGTCCTCGATCGGAATGCCGAGCATGCTGCCGGTGATGGCGCGTGCGGCCGTCATCGAGCTGTAGAGGACGACGAGGCCACGGCGATGCCCGGCGAAGGCCACGGTAGCCACGACGTTGGCCGGCGCCGCCAGCGCGCCGTCGGCGCCGGTCTGGCGCACGAGGGTGGTGGCCAGCATGGTGTCGAAGACTTCTTCGGTTGCGGACACGAGGCTGGCGATGAGGGATTCAGGGACGCTCATAGATGTCACGGCTCCGGAAGGTCAGGCCTTCAGCACGGCTTCGATCTTTTCCTTGATCGTGGCCGGCGTGAAGGGCTTGACGACGTAGTTGTTCACGCCGGCTTTGAGCGCCTCGACGATGTCGCCCTGGGCAGCGTTGGTGGTGACCATCAGGATGGGCAGGGCTTTCGTGGCATCGTTGGCTCGCACGGCGCGCGCGAACTCGACCCCGCTCATCTCTGGCATGTTCCAGTCCGTGATCACGAGATCAACGGACTGTGTTGCCAGCTTGTCCATGCCTTCCCTGCCGTTGCCAGCCTCATGGCACTCGGTGTACCCCAACTTGTTCAGGGTGTTGATGATGATGCGACGCATCGTGCTCGAATCGTCTACGACCAGAAAACGCATAGTTGCTCTCCGCCCAGTGGGTGAGTGTCTCTCCGGTGCAATCGGCAAAGGCGTGCTAAGGTTGAGCGCCGTGCCCGTCGACCTGCCCGCTCACGGCTGGAACGCCGTCTGCCCACCGCTCGACTGGCTGACCCTGGTCAACCGTCAGGCGCTCGTCACGCGGTTACTGCCGGCCACCGTGCACGACGTCAACAACGCCTTGCAGGTGATGAGCGGCGCCGCTGAAGTGCTGGCGATGGACCCCAGCGCCGACGCCGTGGCCCGGCGCACCGCCGCGATCGTGGCGCAGGCCCATCAGGCCACCGCCGCGCTGCAGGCGCTCACGGCCTTCGCCCGTGACGTCGCGCAGCCGAGCGGACGGGTGCGGCCGAAGGCCGTGGCCGAACAGGCCCTGATCCTGCGCGGCTACGCACTGCGGAAGGCTCGCATCGCCTCGGCGGTGTCGGGCGACGAGGCCGAGTGTGCGGCGGCCCACGGCCGTGTGCTGCAGGTGCTGCTGAATCTGCTGGTGAACGCGGAAACGGCCCTGGCGGGACGCAGCGGAGCGACGCTGACGGCGCGGGTGAGTGCCGAGGCCGACCGCGTCACGGTGGCGATCGACGACAATGGACCTGGCGTGCGCGACGACGTGGCCGCGTCGCTCTTCACGTGGCCGCCTCGAGAGCTGGCCCCGACAGGCGGCCTCGGCATCGGCCTGCTGGTGTCATGCGCGCTGGCGGACCGTGACGGCGGGGCCGTGACGTATGTCCCGAATCCCGGCGGCGGCGCCTCGTTCAGGCTGTCGCTGCCTCGGTAGCCGACCCGCAGCACCGGCCGGCCGAAGGCCACCGAACTTCCTGGACGAGACCCGGGCACCCCGGGCTGCTAGGCGGCTGAGACCGCTTCGTCGCCGCCGAGCCGATTCAGCTTGTAGATGAGCGTGGTGCGGCTCAGATTCAACAGACGCGCGGCCTGCCGCTTGTTGCCACCGGTCTTCTCGAGCCCGCGGCGCAGCAATTCCCGCTCGAGCTGCGTCATGACCGCGGTGAAGTCGAGGCCCTCGTCGGGAATCGTGACCGGCGTGAGCATGGTGGAGTGGCCGGGGTGGCGGATGTCCTCGGGCAGCATCGACGGCGCGATCTCCTGCTCGCCGCCACTCATGGCGACGGCATGTTCGATGGCGTTCTCGAGCTGACGGATGTTGCCCGGCCACGCGTGATCCATGAGCGCGCGCAGGGTCGCCTGACCGAGCACGCGCGGCGTGAGCCCGTTGCTCTTGCACGACTTCTGCAGGAAGTGCTGGGCGATGAGCGCCACGTCTTCGCGGCGGCTGCGCAGCGGCGGCAGCGTGATCGGCACGACGTTCAGCCGGTAGAACAGGTCTTCGCGGAACGACCCTTCCTTCACGAGCTTCCGCAGGTCCACGTTGCTGGCCGCGATCACCCGGATGTCGAACTTGAAGGACTTCGATTCGCCGACGCGCTCGACTTCGCGCTCCTGCAGCGCGCGCAGCAGCTTGGCCTGGAGCGCCAGGGACATCGAGCCCACTTCGTCGATGAAGAGCGTGCCCTTGTGGGCCAGTTCGAAGCGGCCGACGCGCGAGTTGACGGCGCCCGTGAAGGCGCCCTTCACGTGGCCGAACAGTTCCGCTTCGGCCAGGTTCTCGGGAATGGCGGCCGAGTTGAAGGCGACGAAGTGCTGGTCGCGGCGCGGGCTGTTGAAGTGGATGGTGCGGGCGATCAGTTCCTTGCCCGTGCCGGTCTCGCCCTGGATGAGCACGCCGCTGTTCATCGGCGACACGAGTTCGAGGGTGGAGAAGACGTGCTGCATGGCGGCGCTGCGGCCGATCACGCTGTCGAAACTGAACCGGTCGTGCAGTTGCGCGCGGAGCTGGGCATTTTCGAGACGCAGACGCCGTTCGGTGATGCCGGCGTGCAGCACGTGCGCGAGCTGGCCGAGCTGGAAGGGCTTGATCAGGAAGTCGATGGCGCCGCGCTTGATGGCGCGCACGGCCTCTTCCACGCCGCCGAAGCCGGTCATCACCACCGAGCGAATCTCGGGGTAGCGGGCCAGCGCCGCGTCGAGCACGTCCATGCCGTCGGCGTCGGGCAGACGGAGGTCGACGACCAGCGCGTCGTAGGCGAAACCGGCCAGGCGCTCGATCGCATCCTTGGCATCGGCCGCCTGCGCCACGGCGAAGCCCTGGCTTTCGAGCGACTCGGCGATCAGTTCACGCAGCGCGGCTTCGTCTTCGACGACAAGGACGGTTGGGGGAGGAGTTTGCGTCATGGGGTTCTACACGTGCCTGCAATGTGCCTTATATCGGACGCGGCGTGCGGTGTCGACAGTTTTCCGTCCGTCTGCCGATTACCAACGGGGAGTGAGGCGAGCAACGACCATGCCACCGGAACTGTTCACCCGCATTGAAGCCCTGGTCGTCGACGACGACGAGGCCGTCCGGGAAGTCATCGTGGCGTATCTGACCAAGCAGGGCATGGCCGTGACCGGTGTCGTCGACGGCAGGTCCGCGATCAGCGCGCTGGAGCGATCGAATGGCCGCTACACGCTAGTCGTGACGGATCTGAGCCTGCCAGGCGCCGACGGATTGGCGGTCTTGCGCGCCGCGCGTCAAGCAAATGCCTCCAGTTATGTGGTGATCGTCACCGGCTACGCGTCTCTCGACTCGGCCATTTCGGCCGTGCGCCTCGGGGCCTACGACTACCTGACCAAGCCCTTTTCGCTCGGGCAACTCGACGTGATCCTGCGCCGGATCGGCGACCGCGCCTCGCTCGAACGCGAGAATCGGCAGCTCCTGCACGGCGAGGCGCCGGCGCGGAGCGCACCGGCGCTGCCCGATCTGTCCGAGCGTCTGCTCCGGATCGAAGCGGCCCTCGCCCGCATCGAGGAGACCCTCGGCAGCCACGAGCTTCTGACGTCTCGCCGACGCTGACCTGTCGACGCGCCGACACGCACAACGCTCATTCTCAAGGAATCGGCCGTGTCCCCGCATTCTTGAATTGGATTGGCCCGGCCAACCGAGTGGGCACCGGTCTTGCTATGGGGAGGGCGTGCCTGAGATCAGCGATGCCGCCATCTTGGCGGCGCTCGGACGACAACTGAACAACGCCGTCGCCAAGCAGACGGTGGCGGCGAGCAATCTCGCCAACCTCGACACGCCTGGGTATCGCACGCGCAATGTCTCGTTCGACGACGCGCTCGACAGCGAACTTGGATCCGTGCGGCGCACCAGCGCCTCGCACCTGGCCGCCTCGCCGCACGACGGTGAGCCGGTGGACGTGACGGGCCTCGCCTCGCGCCGCGACGGCAACAACGTCCAACTCGATCGGGAACTGCTCGCCCTCTCCCGCGCCGGCGGCGAGTTCAGCCGCGCGCAGACCGCGCTCACCGCCAAGTTCCGGCTGGTGCGCTACGCCATCAACGAAGGCCGCTAACCATGTCCGGACTGTCCAGCGCCATCAACGCCAGCGCCAGCGCCCTCGACGCGCAGCGCGCGCGCATCGAAGTGGCGGTGTCGAACATCGCCAACGCCGAGTCTACGCGCGGGCCGGACGGACAGCCGTATCGCCGCCGCGACGTGGTGCTGAGCGCCACGCCGATGGACGCCGACCCGTTCGGCGGCGCGCTCGGCCGCGCCCAGGCCGTAGGAGTGACCGTGAACGAAGTGCTACAGGACCAGGACGCCTTTCGCCGCCGCTACGAGCCGTCGCATCCCGACGCCGATCCCCAGGGCTTCGTGGCGACGCCCAACGTCGACGTCCCCGAAGAGATGGTCGACATGCTGGGCGCGGCCCGCGCCTATCAGGCCAACCTGACGGCCATCAATCTGATTCGCGACACCATCCAGCGCGCGCTGGAGCTGGGACGGTAAGCCATGGCCATTGCCCCTCTCGGATCACTCCCGTCGCTCGGCGGCGTCGCCAGGACGGGCGCCGCGGGCGTCGTCAGCGGCGCTGGCGACAGCACGTTCGGTGACTCGCTCTCGGCGCTGCTCGCGTCAGTGGACGCCTCGGCCGGCGACGCCAATCAGGCGGTGGCGGCCATGGCTGACGGCAGCGGCGACGTGCACACGGCGATGCTCGCCCTGCACCGCGCCGAGGTCTCGATGCAACTCACCGTGCAAGTACGTAACAAGCTCGTGCAGGCGTATCAGGATCTGATGCGCATGCCCATCTGATCGCAGCTGAGTCGTGAACCCCGAACAGCTCCTCGGGCACTTCAACCGACTGCGCGCGACGCTGTCGGCTGGCCAGATCGCCAGCCTGATGGCCGCATTCGTGGCGGTGGTGGGCGTGGTCGGCGGCTCGGCCTACTGGGCCAACGCGCCGTCCTACACCACGCTCTACCGCGACCTCGATCCCGAGTCGGCGCAGGCGGTCATTGCCAAGCTCAAGACCGCCAAGACCCCGTACCTGCTCGACGACGGCGGTGCCACATTGCTCGTGCCTGCGGCCAGCGTCGACGAGCTGCGACTTGACTTCGCCTCGCAGGGCCTGCCCACCGCGGGCCGCATCGGCTTCGAGATCTTCGACCGCACCTCGTTTGGCACGACCGAGTTCCTCGAGCACGTCAACTACCGCCGCGGCCTCGAAGGCGAGCTGGCGCGCACCATCTCGACGATCGCCGAGGTGGCCAGCGCCCGCGTGCACATCGCGCTCGCCAAGGACTCGCTCTTCACCGGCACCGCCGAACAGGCCAAGGCGTCGGTCGTGCTCAAGCTGCGCACCAGCCGGCCGCTCTCGGCCGCGACCGTGGCCGGCATCGCCGGGCTCGTGGCGTCGGCGGTCGAGTCGCTGCGGCCCGATTCGGTGGTCATCGTCGACACCTTCGGCCGCCCGCTCTCGAAGCCCGCCGAGTCCGACGACGCCGACCTGTCGGGGCAGGCCGTGGAGCGGCAGCAGACGGTCGAACGCGAGCTCGTGACCAAGGTGGTCAGCCAGCTCGAGCCGGTCGTGGGCGTGGGCCACGTGCGCGTCAACGTGGCGGCGACGGTGTCTGCAGATACCGCGGAAGAGACTGAAGAGGTGTGGGACCCGACCCCGGTCGTCCGCAGCCGCCAGACGTCCACCGACCAGACGACCACCTCGGCGATGACCTCGACGCGCCCCGGCGCCGCCGCCGGCGGCGTGGCTGGCGCCCGGGCCAACGCGCCGCCGGAACTGACCACCGCCACCGCGCCAGCCTCGGCCGCCGTCTCGGTGGCTCCGGGCACGTCGGGCCGCGCGACCGAGACGGTGAACTACGAAATCGGCAAGAAGACGCGTCACACCGTGGCCGCGAGCGGCCAGGTGGCGAAGCTTTCGGTGGCGGTGCTGGTCGACGATGTGCGCGTGCCCAACGCCGACGGCAACGGCCACACCGCGAAGCCGCGCGAACCCGCCGAGATGGAACGGATCCAGCGGCTCGTGTCGGCCGCCGTGGGCCTCGACACCGCGCGCGGTGACCAGCTCACCGTCGAGAACATCGGCTTCGACGACTCGAGTGAGCCGGTGGTCATCGACCCGCCGGCGCCGTGGTGGAAGCAGGTGTCGCCGACGGTCGTGTCCACGCTTGGTGTGTCGGTGGGCGACGTGCTGCGGTGGGCGCTGGTTGGGTTGTTGGCGCTGGTGGCGCTGCTCGCCGTGATCCGGCCGCTCGCACGCTCGGCGCTGCGACTGCATCCCGCCCTGCCGGTGCGGGTCGCGGGTGGCAACATGTTGGCGGTCGGCGGGCCGAAGACCGTCGCTGAACTCGAAGGTGAAGGCCAGGGGACCGAGCAGAAACGGGATCCCGGCCGCGTGCCCGGCCTGACTAAGCAAATTGCCCAGACGGCCGACCAGCATCCCGAACAGATGGCCCAACTCGTTCGTGCGATGCTCGAACAGGAGGCCAAGTAGGCCATGGCTGTGGTCGCTCAACCGCTCTCGGGAGCCCGCAAGGCCGCCATCGTGATCATGGCCCTGGGCGAAGAACGCTCGGCGAAGGTGTTCAAACACCTCCAGGAATTCGAGCTCGAGTTGCTGGCCCGTGAGGTGGCGTCGCTCGGCAAGGTGCCCGATGCCCTCGGCGAAACGGTGCTCACGGAGTTCATCGGGATGACCGAGGCCGTCGACGGAATCGCGTCAGGAGGCGTGGAGCACGCGCGTCGGCTGCTCGCCAGCTCGCTCGGGCCCGAGACCGCCAGACGCATCATCGATCGGGTCGTCAAGTCGTTCAACACCACGGCCGGATTCGTGACGCTCGAGAAGGCCAACCCGCAGCAACTCGCGAAGTTCATCCTCGGCGAGCACCCGCAGACGATTGCCGTGATCCTCGCGCACCTGAACGCCGGCAGTGCGGCGCAGCTGGTCACGCAACTACCCGATGAGCTGCGCGTCGACGTGCTGATGCGCATGGCCAGCATCGACGAGATCCTGCCCGAAGTGATTGGACGCATCTCCAGCGTGATCGACCAGCGCATGAAGTCTCTCGGCGGGCCGTCCCGCGAGCAGCACGGCGGCGTACGCGCGGTGGCGGAACTGTTCAATCGACTCGACCGCAGCGTCAGTCAACACGCGCTGGGGGCGGTCGAGGAACGATCGCAGGACCTCGCCGTGCAGATCCGCAACCTGATGTTCGTATTCGAAGACCTTGGCACGGTCGAAGAAGCGGGCATTCGGGAGATCGTCAATCGCGCCGACAAGAAAACACTGACGGTGGCGCTCAAGGGCGCCAGCGAGGACATCCGCACGCGCTTCTTCGCCAACATGTCGAAGCGCGCCGGCGACCTGGTGAAGGACGAGATGGAGATGCTCGGCGCCGTTCGCCTGCGCGACGTCGAGAAAGCGCAGCAGGACGTGGTGGCGATCGCACGCAAGCTCGAAGAGGAAGGCGTGGTTACGCTCGGCGCAAGCGCCGGGGAGCCGTATGTCGTCTAGAGCCAGTCGCATCGAGCCGGCGCACGAGCCCGAGCCGTTCGCGTGGGGCGGCCGGGTGTTGCATGCTCCGCAGCCGCCAGGCCATCGGGCGATGGCGTCGCACGACGCGGCGGCGCCGCAGGCCGCCGAGCCGGCGGAGATCGAGCGCGACGCCTTCACCAAGGGCTATGCGCAGGGCGAACGGGCGGGCGCCGAAGCGGCGGCCTCGCGGGCCGACGCCATGCTGCGCCGGCTGGCGCAGACGCTCGACCAGTTGCAGTCGCTGCGCGCCGAACTCATCCGCCGCACCGAACGTGAGGTGGTCGAGCTGTCGCTGGCGATCGCCCGCAAGGTGCTGCACCGCGAGGTGGCGCTCGATCACGAGTTGATGCTGGCCATGGCCCGCGTGGCGCTCGACCGCCTGGCCGACGTGGCCACCGCCAGCATTCGCCTGCATCCCGACGACTACGGGGTCACGGTGCAGGCGCGCGGTTCGGCCGCCGTCATCAGTCACGGCGTGCAGATCGTGTCCGATGCCTCGGTGCGGCGCGGCGGCTGCATCGTGACCTCCGAATTCGGCTCGATCGACGTCGGCATCTCGGCCCAGATCGACGAACTGACCCACGCGCTGCTGGGCGACCAGTCGCCGGCGCCGGCGCCCGCGCACGCGATCCGCCGCGATGATGCCGCCTGAAGCCGTGGCCGGCGTGCCGCTCGGCGCCTACCTGCGGCGGCTGCGCGAGAGCGAGGCGGCCCCGATCTTCGGCCACGTCACCCGGGTGGTCGGCCTGGTCGTGGAGTCGAAGGGCCCGCGGGCGCGCGTGGGCGACGTGTGCGAGCTGCGCCGGGCCGACGGCGGCAGTGTGCTGCCGCTCGAAGTGGTCGGCTTTCGCGACGGCCGTCTGATGTCGGTGCCGCTCGGCGACACCTCGGGCGTGCGCCCGGGCGATCGCATCGTGGTGCGCGGAGGCGTGCTGTCGCTGCCGGCCGGTGACGGCCTGCTCGGCCGCGTGATCGATGGCCTGGGCCGTCCACTGGACGGGCTGGGGCCGCTCGACGCCAGCGACCGCGCGCCGCTCCGGCCCGCAGCCATGAACCCGCTCGACCGCGACCCGATCGTGGCGCCGATTGGCACCGGGGTGCGCGCCATCGACGGTCTGCTCACGTGCGGTCGCGGCCAGCGTGTCGGCCTGTTCGGCGGCAGCGGCGTGGGCAAGAGCACGCTGCTCGGGATGATGGCGCGCGGCACGGCCGCCGATGTCGTGGTGTTGGCGCTGGTCGGTGAGCGCGGCCGCGAAGTGCGCAGCTTCCTCGAGCACGACCTCGGGCCCGAGGGCCTGGCCAAGTCGGTGGTGGTCGTGTCGACCTCTGACAGCCCGCCGCTCGTGCGTCTGCGCGCCGCCTACGGCGCCACCGCGCTGGCGGAGTACTTCCGCGACCAGGGCAAGAACGTGTTGCTGATGATGGACTCGGTCACGCGCTTCGCCATGGCGCAGCGCGAGGTCGGCCTGGCGGCTGGCGAGCCGCCCACCGCCAAGGGCTATCCGCCGTCGGTCTTCGCGCTGCTGCCGGGGCTGCTCGAGCGCGCCGGCAACGTGCGCGGCAAGGGCAGCATCACGGCGGTCTATTCGGTGCTGGTCGAGGGCGACGACACCAACGAGCCGATTGCCGACGCGGTGCGCGGCATTCTCGATGGCCACATCGTGCTGTCGCGCGATCTGGCCGGGCGTAACCACTATCCGGCCATCGACATCCTCGCCAGCATCAGCCGCACCATGCCCGATGTGACCGACGTGGGGCATCGTCGCCGGGCCGCCGAGGTGCGTGAATGGCTCGCGACGCTGCGCGACACCGAGGATCTGGTCAGTGTCGGCGCCTATGTGAAGGGCACGACCCCGCGCATCGATCGGGCGCTCGAACGGCGCGACCAGGTCGCGGCGTTCCTGTGCCAGCCCTCCGACACCTTGACTGAGTTTGCCGACGCGGTGGCCGGGCTGGGGGCGCTCTAGGCGATGCGGCCCTTCCGCTTCCGCCCTCAGGCCGTGCTCGACCTGCGGCGGCGCGAGGAAGAGACGCTGCAGCACGCGCTGGCGCGCGCCCGGGCCGAGACGGCGCGGGCGCATGCGCTCGTCGACGCGGCCGCGCAGACCGCTCGCACGGCGGCGGAGACCCTCGCGGCCACGGCGGCGTCCGGCGCCGCGCAGGCCTTGCTCGAGTGGCACCGAAGTTGGATAGGGAAGCTGCGGCGCGATCTCGCGTCGCTTGTGATTGCGGCCACGGAGGCCGGGCAGGCTACGGCGCGGGCGGCTGCGCTGCTCGGCACCGCCGTGCAGCGGCGGCGCGTGCTGGAACGGCTGCGCGAACGCGCCTGGCGGCGCTACCGCGTGGAGAGCGATCGGGAACAGGTGCGCGACCTGGACCAGCTTGCTGGTCTACGGCACTTCGCGCAGGCGACAGACCTTGGAGGAGAACCCCATGATGCATGCGATCGGCGCGAACGCGCCCTACCAGACGTCCAACCCCACGCAGAACTCGGCCACACAGGACACGCTCGGCCGCGACGCGTTCCTGAACCTGCTGGTCACCCAGCTCCAGAACCAGGACCCGACCCAGCCGCAGGCTGACGGCGAGTTCCTGGCGCAGCTGGCCACGTTCAGCGCGCTCGAGCAGCTCCAGCAGCTCAATGCCAAGATCGAGGCGCTGACCGCGCTCATCGCGGGCGGGGGCACCTCGACCCCCACGCCGACTCCGACGGCCACGCCATAGACCGCACGCGCTGTCGGTGCGCCGACAGCGCGCGATGGCGCGCCGACGCCTGCCTGCCTGCGAGGAGGCGTCGGTGACCTGTGGCACCGCCCGGAGCCGTCCCCGCCAGGCGGCGCAGGATCGCTGGATTCCTTGGCGAAACCGCCCGGACGCACGCCGCTCCCGCCACTCAATCGGCCACTCACGGCCGCCCCTTGAATCCCCAGGCCGTGCGACGCAGCCGCTGGCACCCACTTTGAAGTGTCCCTGCTGGGCGAACGGTCGCGTGACCCGACGCAGGAGGCATTGACAGGCATGAGTGACTTGCTCGCGGCGGCGCTGCGGATGATGGCGCCAGCGGAAGACCGACAGGTCGTGGCTCTCGATCCGGGGACGCTGCCCCAGCGGCCCACGACGTTGTCGTATACCGCCTCGGTACGGCGCTTCGATCCAGCCGCCGACCCGCTCGTGGCCGTGAGCCACGCGACCGCCGTCGCGCACCTGTTACGGGTGAGCCGCGCGCTCGAGGCCTTGCACGGCCTCGCGCTGGCGCGTGACCTTCGCGCCGGCCTCTCCGACTCCGACCATCTCTATCAGGCGCACGGCGAGCCGCGCGACTGACGTCCACCGACTTCGGCCATTCGACGCGACTCACACAGGAAGGACACACGCATGGGTTTCTCGGCTAGTCTCTCGGGCCTGAACGCCAATCAGCAGAAGCTGAACGTGATTGGCAACAACCTGGCGAACATCAACACGGTCGCCTTCAAGTCCAGCGCCGTGCATTTCATGGATCTGGTGAGCCAGACCGTGGGCGGCGCCACCGCCAATCCGATGCAGGTCGGTCTCGGCGTCACGACCGGCGCCATCTCGGCCAACTTCAACCAGGGCGGACTCGAGAACACCGGCGTGCCCACCCATGTGGCCATCCAGGGCCGCGGCTTCTTCGTCGTCGGCAGCGGCGCCACCGGCCTCTCGTTCACGCGCGCCGGCGACTTCTCGTTCGATGCCGCCGGCCGTCTGGTCACGGCGGAGGGCCTGGCCGTGCAGGGCTACACGCAAATCGACCCGCTGACGGGTCAGGTCATCGCGACCGGCCAGCCGCGTGACATCATCGTGCCGCCAGGCGTGCTGCGCGCGCCAGGTGCCACGACGGTCTTCGGCACCAACACCAACCTCAACGCGTCGGCAGCGGTCGGCAACACCTTCACGGCGTCCGTGCAGGTCTACGACGCGCTTGGCGCGGAGCACGTGGCCACCGTCACCTACACCAACACGGGCTCCGGTGCCTGGGGCTACGTCATCAGCGTGAATGGCGCCGAGGTCACTGGCGGTACGCCCGGCACACCGTTACCGATTGCGACCGGGAACGTCACCTTCGGTCCGACCGGCGCGCTCACCGCGCCTGTCGCCGACGTGGTCGTCACCAGCCCGGCGTGGGCCAACGGCGCCGCGCCTACGAATTTCACGTGGGACCTGATCGGCCCAACCGGCACGCCCACGCTCACCGGCTACGCTGCCGCCTCGGCCACCTCGTCGATCACGCAGAACGGCTTTGCGGCCGGCACCACCAATCCGATCACCATCGACTCCTCCGGCCGCATCCAGGCCAGCATCGGCACCGGCCGCACCATCGTCATCGCGCAGCTCGCGCTGGCCAGCTTCAGCAACCCGCAGGGGCTCGTGAAGCTCGGCGCCAACCGCTTTGGCGAGAGCGAGGGTTCGGGTATGCCGAACATCGGCACGGCGTCCAGCGGCGGCCGCGGCAGCGTGTTCGGCAGCACGCTCGAGCAGTCGAACGTCGACATCGCGCAGGAGTTCACGCAGATGATTCTCGCGCAGCGCGGCTACCAGGCCAACGCGCGCAGCATCACGGTGATCGACGAGCTGCTCGTCGAGACGCTGAACCTCAAGCGGTAAGGACCACACCGTGAACGTCGCCACCGCCACTTCGCCAGTCAGCGCTCCGGGCGCCGGCGTCCTTCCGGGCACGCCTGCCGGAGCGACACCGGGCGCGGGCCCGTCGTTTGCCGAGGTGCTCCGGCAGCTGGCGGGGGGTACGCCTGTGGGCATCACCGGCGGCTGGTCGTCGCGAGCCGCGGCCGGCGATGCGCCCCCTTCAGCCAGTGATGCGGACGAGTCCGGCGACGACGTTGCCGCGGCGTCCGTGGCGGTCACGGCGGCGATGGGGGCGATGATCGTTCCCGTCGCCTTCGTGCCGTCGCCGGTCACCGAGCTGCCGTCCGCTGACGCGGCCGATCGACCGAGCGCGCCGACCAGCACGAGCAGCGCCAACGAGACAGAGGTCAGCGCACCAGAGGCCGGCGCGGCAGGGGCCAGCGCGACTGATGGCGAGCCCGCAGCGGCCCCTTCGAGCGAACACCGAGCGGCCGCGTCCCTAGAGCGTCTGGTGGGCGCGGCGGGCCACGCGGCAGCGGGCGGTGCGCGCCGTGCCGGATACGGCGCCGCAGATACCAGTGCCTCCTGGTCGGACATGGAGCCGACCGGGCCGTCCGCGTCGTCCGGTGCGCCGCCTGTCGTGGAGCTCGGACCCACGGTGGTGGCAACGACCGGCATCTTTACCGGCATCCCGACCGGCACCACGACGGGCGCCACGTTCGACAGCGCGACCGCCTTCGTCGCAGCAGAGGCGCCAGCCACGTCCGCGCTGCAGGCGACGGGCATGGTCGCGCGCGCGGTGGCCGGAATCACGCGCGACCCCGGACGCGCCGTGGGTCTGCCGCAGGCTCCCGCGCGCCTGCTCGACCACGACCCAGTCGCTGGCACCGCGCCTGCCGCCCCCGCCGGCAGCGGCTCGCCGGTCGTGGGCGACGCGACGGCGGCGATCTCGGACGGTCTCGAGACACTGGTGGACGGCGTGGCCGGCCAGGTCGCGCCCGCCGTGGCCGCGGCCTTCCGTGGCCAGCACCCCGCGCTGTCGGCGGCGCTGCGTGCGTTCCAGCAGGCTGGCGCAGCGGTCGCCGGCGGATCCACCGAAGACGCCGCCGCCGGCATCCCCACCGGCACCACGACGGGCAGCACGACGGGCGCCACGTTCGACAGCGCGACCGCCTTCGTCGCAGCAGAGGCGCCAGCCACGTCCGCGCTGCAGGCGA
>ENA-ORBV01007490-ORBV01007490.1-microbial-mat-metagenome-genome-assembly--contig:-NODE-7490-length-18732-cov-12.384133_pt1 | contig 18732 bp, 16 predicted proteins | sample MGYA00237777_ERZ505514 | MGnify/ENA primary metagenome ERZ505514 (study PRJEB26160, sample SAMN06269048) | microbial mat metagenome | isolation source: Oligotrophic lake microbial mat | place... | reverse complement strand
CTGTTTCGTCATGCCAGCGGCGAGTCGGCCGGAACCAGTTTCAATCCGCAGCTGCTGCAGAACGCGTTCGCGCCGAAGTAGCATTAGTCGGCCGCAAGAGCCAGCGTGCCATCCGGCGCTGGCCTTCGGTGCTGGCCTTCAACAATAACTTGCTTGCTTTCATTTTCGTTTTAGGTGGTGACCGTGATCAGCTTCCGCCGTTTTGCTCCGTTAACTGCCCTGATCTGTTTGACGGCTTGCAGCCCTGACCCGGCTCCGGCACCCGCGCCGGCGCCGGCGGTTGCGCCAGCACCCGAATCGGTTCCGGCACCGCCGGCACCGGTCAGTTGGGCGTTCGAACCGGCAGCAACATTCCCGGCGGATCAGTCCCTGGCGCGGCCCGAAGATGGCGTGCTGCTGACCGACGGTCGCTTGCTGGTCGGCGACGAAGTGCATGGCCTGCGCTTGCTGGCCGACGATGGCAGCAGTCGGCCATTCGGAGGATTCGCCGCGGCCGGCTATCTGCATAAGCCGCCAACGCAGGAAGGCGGGGCTAACGGCGTCGCACTGGAGGCCGACGGCAACCACGTGCTGGTCGCCGATATTCTCGGCGGAGGCATCTTTCGTGTCGCGGTCGACAGCGAAACGACCGACTTGGTTTATCAGCACGACCACGGTGTCAACACCGCGGTTGCCGACCGCGCCGGCGGCATCTGGTTTACCCAGTCGACGGCGAATAAACAGGCCGATGGCCACGCCGGCATCTTCAGCGCAGTTGGCGCGCCAAAGCCCGACGGCATGCTCTTTTACCTGCCGCCTGCGACCGGCGATACCGCGCGCATACCGATCCTGCGCGCCGAGGGATTGCTGTTCGCCAATGGAATCGCGCTGGACGAAGCCAACGCTGCGATTTACCTCGCCGAGACCATGGCTCACCGCCTGCTGCGCTTCCGCATCGACGCGACTGGCGCATTGACCGATCGTACGGTGCTGGCAGAGCTCGTCGGGCCGGACAACGTCGAACTCGGACCCGATGGCCGACTCTGGGTCGCGCAACCGATCAGCAATCAGATCAGCGTCATCGATATCGCCTCAGGTGAGACCAAGGTCGCCTTCAGCATCGCGACCCCAGCAAGCCTCGCGACGCTGCAGCAAATCAGCGAACGCATCCCACGCGGAGAAGGCTGGATGGAACTGCTGACACCGACCCTCTGGGAGCCCGCGCCCGGCCTGATGACCGGCTTGATCCTCGCTCCCGACGGCACCCCGCGTTACTGGACTGGCCTAGGCAAGGCGATCGTCCGGTTGGAGGGCGAATCCGGCGGCGAGTAGCAACGACCGATGACCGCAGACAGCATTTGCAAGAAGGCCCGTTACGAACACTTCCAGGGCGACCGCCCACAAAACATTTCCGAGATCATCGTCGAGTCGCATGAGCCCGATCACGCACCCTCATGGCGACTGTGCTGCCGCATCTGCCATTCGCGATGGCAGGTGGTCGCCATTCCCTACAGCGGCACTTATGGCGATTTCGAGTGGGAGCACCTGTAGCAGCCCCGCTTCATCCAGGCTGCCTCGCTGGCTCGGCCCCTACTCAATTCGTCTCGAACCCATTGCTGAAGATGGCGAATCCGGTGGGCAGCGCGACGCCGCTGTTGTTGCCAAGATCGGGATCGGACACGAAATCTGGCGCTTGCTCATTGGTGAGGGCCTCGACAAAAAACGAGACTTGCTCAGGCAGGCTTTGCGGCAGATTGCCCACGAACATGAAGTCCAGTCCCGAACCAGCCGGCAGGTCGACCAACGCATCCAATTCGCCGCTGCCGCCGGCGGCAGGACACACCGCGCCGCCTTGGGCCGTGCAGGTCCATGCCTGACCCACGAGCGCCGGATCGGACCCCGTCGTCAGCGTTACTTGCGGTGCCGGATCAGGCCCTGCGTTGCGCACCTCGACGCGGTACTGGGTAGCTTCGCGCGGGTTCACCCCGCCGAGCACGCTGATCGCCGTCGCTGACACATCGGCAATGCGCATCACGGCGTGGTCAGGCGCAGCTCCTCGCTGCCAGTTGGGCTGATGGTGAAGATGTCGTGGTTGGCGTTGCCGATCGAACCGCGATCGGAATCGAACGCGATGCGCGTGCCGTCGTGGTTGAACACCGGATTGCTGGCGGTGTTGCTGAAGCCCAAGTTGGTGGTCAACTTGATCTGGTTCGCGCCATTGGCGTCCATGATCCACACATTGCGCTGCCCGCCTGCGCGCGAGGAGATGAAGGTGATCTTCGATCCGTCGGGGCTGAAGGCCGGCGCTCTGTTGTTGCCCGAGATGTTGGCTAGCTGCGGCAGGCTGCTGCCATTGGCGTTCATCGAGAAGATCTCGTCGCGACCGCTGAAGCGGTTGGAGTTGAATACGATGCGGCTTCCGCTCGCATCGAATCGGGGCGCGGTATCTGCCGCCGAATTGATGGTCAGCCGCTGCGCGGCCCCGCCGTTGAAGTCGGTGGTCCAGATTTCCTGGTTGCTTAAGCGGGTCGACGACATGGCGATGCGATAGCCGTTGCCAAGCAAGGGACAGCTGTCGGCACCGTCGATGACGCCGTCGCCGTCGGTGTCTGGTCGGCCGAAGGCGCGGAAGAACTTAACATCGTCGTAGGTGGTCGCATTTCCGCCATCGTGGTCCACCACGCGCGTGGAGCGGCGGCAGGTGTCGCCTATGTCAATGCACAGCTGGATAGCGATTCGCGTGCCGTCGGGACTGAATTCCGCGCTGCCCTCATAAATCCCCGTTTCCTCGGGCTCGTCCCAGAGGGCCGCCACGCCGGTGCCGTCCGTTTTGGCCACGTAGAGGACCCGTGGCAGGGTGAAGCCGTCCGACCTGTTGCTGAACAATACAAGGCGGCCATCGGGACTGACGAAGAGATTGTTCTTTTCACCGACGATATTGCTCAGTCGCAGGCGGCCCCCGCCGTCGCCGTCCATGCGCCAGAGGTCGCCGTAGCGCCCATCAGGGGCGTTCTCTCGCTCGGACCGAAACACGATCCCGCCGCCCCGCAGGTATTTGGGTTCGTCGTTGTAGGAGCTATCGGAGGCTACGTTGGTGAGCGCTACAACGGTGTTGCCGTCGAGCGTGGACCGGTATATCTGTCGTGAGCCGTTAGAGGAAGCCTGCGAGGTGAACACCACGAACGCGCCATTGGGACTGAACGATGGGTTCTCGTGATTATTGGCGGTGATGTCGTTGCTGACCAGTGGGTCGGACGTTAGCAGGCGCTGGTTGCCGCCGTCGATGTCCATCAGCCAAATCTTGCCGTCGTCGTCGGTCGGCCCGCAGTTCCTGCGATAGACCATTCTCGTCCCGTCAGGGCTGATCGAGAAGGATTGATTGAAGCAGCCGTTATCGGTCAGGTTGGCAAGGCCCATGCCGTCGACGTTGACTGTGTAGATCTTCGGGCCACCGAAGGCGTGGGGGCTGAGAGAGAAATAGAGCCTGCGTGAGGCCGCATCGAAGACGAGTTGCTGAAGCGAGGAGTTGCTGCCAAAGTTGTTTTCCAGCACGAGAGAGGGCCGCGATCCGTCCAGGTTTTGCATCAAAAGCCGCAGATTCGTCGACCCGTTCGGGGCGCGCTCGGAATAGACCACACGCCCGCAGTTGAAGCCGGTCAGGCAATCGGTCTGCGCCAGCGCCGCGTTCCAGCCGCAAGCAGCTGCCAGCACCAGGGCAACGCGCATCGCAATCCTTCCGATCGGATTCGACGCTGGGAACGGGCGGGTCTGCATACGATGGATGCTTCAGCGAAATGGGGCGAGCGGTTTGCCAGCGTCTGCCCCGGAGGGCAGTTGGCGGGCAAATCGAATGCGCAACCCACCGACACGGCAGAAGCACGCGGGCGGGGCCAGCGGGCCAAAAAAACAGCGATGCGGCGCAAACAAAGGGCACCGCGAAGTAGCTGCCAGCCAGTCGCCTGAATGCTGCGCAGCGCAATCCGGGGTGGATTGCCGGCGAGTTGGAGTGACCCCGGATACCTTGCGCTGCATCCGAGCCAACTCGCTGAGGCGGGCTGGCAGCGTAGGCTATTCTTCCCGCGACTCCGCTCTAGCGTTAGGCCTGTGAGCATTGCCGCCCTTGCAACAACCTCAACACCGGCGCGCTGATCACCATGTTCGACCAACTGCTCGCAATCGCCACGGCCGTGCCCGCGATCATGTCGGCCGCCGAGGCGCCGGCAGACTATGCACATTGGGGTGCCAACGCGCTGGTTTTAGGCTGCACGTTGCTGTTAGCCGTCGCATGCATCCTGTTGCACTACACAGGCCTGGATTGGACTTGGCGTTATCTGGATCCGCGCTTGGGCGCGCGCCGCCATCGCCGCGTGCTTTACGGGGTGCTGGCGGCGATGGCGCTGCACATCGCTCAGATTTGGCTGTTCGGCCTCGGCTATTGGTCGCTGGCCCACTGGCCGGAAACGGGACACATACTTGGCGCCCAACCCCTGAGTCTTCTTGATGCGGTGTATCTGTCGGCAGCCTGCTTCACCACCGTCGGTTTTGGCGATCTGGCACCAAAGGGTGCGTTGCGCTTTATGGCCGGCACCGAATCTCTGACCGGGTTTTTGCTGATCACCTGGTCGGCCTCGTTTACGTATTTGGAAATGGATCGTTTCTGGCGTCGCAAAGCATAAGCGACGCTGCCATTTCCGCCTGCATCGCTCATCTCGCCCAAGCCATTCATCTGGATCCGTCTGGATCAAGCGCTAAATCGGCATTCGAAAGTCTAGACGCCTGCATCGCCGCGCTGCGCAAAGGCAACATCGACGCCGCCGGCGCTGAGCTTGCGAAGACACCGGTCACGCAGGTGCACACGGCGAAAGACAAGCAGGACGCGGTGACCGACAGCATCGTGCGCGAACATGGACGCGGTGAGAACCCTCGGCGGGAAGCACGTTGAGCGTGGAGGCCAGAAGTGAACCTGACCCGAATGGCGTGACCCGAATGGCGTGACCCGAATGGCACATTCGAAAAGCTCGTCATCCCGGCAAAAGCCGGGATGCAGCGCTGTTGAAGCTTTGCCACTGGCCGGAGGTGCTGGATTCCGGCTTTCGCCGGAATGACGATTGTTTGGCGCTTGCGCTTAAGTTAAGTGCCATTCGAACCTGTCCCCATTCTTGTGACCCCGCTCTTTGCTTCGCCCGAACCGTGCAAGAATCGGGTCATGAGTTGCCAGGGGGGAATTCGTAGGGCTCGGAGAGCAGTGCGCCTGTGTGCGCGCATGCTCTGTCTGGCGCTTGCGCTGGTTTCTTTGGCCACGGCGCAGCCGACGCCAGAAACTTCCCGCTTCCGCGTACTGAACGACAAGGACGGCCTGTCGCAGATGAGTGCACAGGCCCTTGCGCAAGATCGTGAGGGATTCCTGTGGGTCGGTACGCAGGTCGGGCTCAATCGCTACGACGGTGCTGAATTTCGCACCTTCAGCCGCAGCCACGCGGGGTTGAGTGCAAGTTCCGAGCACGATGTCACCGCCCTGCTCGCTGACCCCGGCGGCGGCCTCTGGGTCGGCACACTGGAGGGCCTGTTCCGCTTCGACCCCGACACTGAACGGGTCGAAGTGGCGTTGCCGATCAACGGCAGTGCAAAGCGGGTCAACGCGCTGGCGCTGGATCGCGACGGCGCCCTTTGGATCGCCCGCGACGGAGGACTGACTCGCTATCAGCCCGCCACTGGAGCGTTGGTCGACTACGCTGAGGACGTTGCTAATCGGCGCGTGCTCGCATTGGCGGATGATCGCGAGGGAGGATTCTGGGTCGGTACCACCCAGGGCCTGCTGCGGCTGCGCGCCGGTGCGGATCAATTGGAGGTGGTCGGGATCGAGGGGACCGCTGGTGCCGCGCTACGCACGTGGATCCAGGCCCTGTGTTTCGATCATGCCGGCGCGCTGTGGATTGGCACCAAGGACGCTGGATTGATGCGCTTAGACCCGGCCAGCGGTTCCTTGACCCAGTGGCAACACGCTGCCGATGATCCGGCCTCGCTATCGCACAACCGGATCTACGCATTGCTTGAGGATAGTGCAGGCCTGCTCTGGCTCGGCACCGAGGCCGGCGCGGATCTGATGCTTGATCGTGCGGCCGATGGTGCGGACAAACATGCAGGCGACACTGCGCGCTTCGTGCGCTTCCAGCATCGCGCGATGCTGCCCGCCACCATCGGCCCGGGGCGGGTGGTCAGTCTGATGCAGGACGCCGCTGGCGACCTCTTGTTTGGCACCTGGGCGGGTGGCGCCAGTCTGCTCAGTCCGGTGCGCAGCCGTTTTCTGAGTTTCGAAGCAGATTCGTCGAACCCTGGTGCCTCCGACGCCGCGGAGATCGTCAACATGACGCACGCAGACGGTGAGCACATCTGGCTCGGCTCACGGCGCGGACTGTTTTCGTTCGACGTCGAGCGACACCAGTTGGCTCCCATTCCCGCCACCGTGGGTCTGCGTACCTATGCTGTCGCCAAGGATGGCGACACGCTGCTGCTGGGCAGCGACCAAGGCGTGCACCGCTACGACCCGCGCCGCGATGTGTTGCAGAAGGTGGCACTACCGGCTGAGGTCGGCAATCCCTTCGTCGATTTCATCATCGTCGACAGGGATCGGATCTGGATCAGTACGCGCGACGCCGATCTGTTCGTATTGGATCGCGGCCTCGAAACCCTGATCGCCCACCATGTGATGGATTCGCGCGCACATTTCATGTCGGATTTCGACGCCGACTCGAAGATCCTCGGCGGTGACAAGGGTCTGTACTGGTTCTCGATCGACGGCAAACAGGTCGAACAACGGCTGCGGGCACATCCCTCAGACCCCGACGGCTTGCGTTCGGATACCTGCCATTTCTTTCTGCGCGCACGCGACGGTCAACTCTGGCTGGCCACGGCGGCAGGGCTGCATCGAATGGATATGGATGCCTCCGGCGACCCCGCCCGGGCCCGCTTCGTGGTGTACCGACGCAGCGGCGGCGCCAGCGCCAACTCGGCCAAGGCCATCGTCGAAGATTCAAACGGTCGCCTGTGGGTCAGCAGCAATGCGGGCATCGGCCGCTTTGATCCGCAGACCACACGCTTCAATTCCTATGGCGCCGCTGACGGTGCTATTGATCGCGGCTACTACGCGTTCGTATACGCGATCACGCCGGGCGGGCACGTCGCCTTCGGCGGCGCATCGGGCTTCACCGTGTTTCAACCCGACGCGATCGCGGACCTGCCGCCGCCGCCACGACCGCTGCTCGCCCAGCTCGAGATCGACAATCGCATCTTGCAACCGCAGGCCGACGATCCTGTGCTTAGCCGGCCGCTGCTGCGCATCCCACGACTGGTCCTTCCCGCCGGGTACGGGCGCAGCTTGGGATTGACGTTTGCCGCAGCCTATTTTGCCGCGCCCGAGCACCTGCGCTTTGCCTATCGGCTGGATGGCTTCAGCGAGCAATGGATCGAGACCGATTCGACCCGGCGACTGGCCACCTACACCAACCTCGCACCCGGCCACTATGTATTCCGCGTGCGTGCGCGCACCGCCGACAACGACTGGAGCGGGCAAGAAACCCGCCTGCCGATTGTGATCGAGCCGTTCTGGTGGCAGACAAGCTGGTTTCGCATCGGCGCGCTGTTCGCGCTGGTCGCCGCCATGTTCGCGCTGTTCCAGGCGCGGCTGCGCTGGCTCGCCGAGCAGCGGCAGCGCCTCGCCGACCTGGTCGCCGAACGCACCACCAGCCTGCAGCATTCCAACCTCGCCCTCGAGGCGGCCAACGCCCGCATCGAACAGCTGAGTCAAACGGATTTTCTGACCGGATTGGGCAACCGGCGCGCATTCCACCAGTGCCTGCCGCCACTTCTGCGCGCCGTCGAGCGCGGCGAGCCGGTGGCCGGCAATGCGCTGCGGCTGGCGTTTGTGCTCATCGACATCGACGAATTCAAATCCGTCAATGACCGTCTGGGACACGGCACCGGCGACCGCCTGCTGGCCGCACTCGGCAGCTTGCTACGCGAGCACTTCCCGGCACCCGCCCTCGTCGTGCGCTGGGGTGGTGAGGAATTCCTCGCCGTGCTGCCCGTTTGCAACGAGTCCGACGCATTGGTGCATTGCGAGCGCGTACGCGCCGCCATTCAGACGCACCTGATCGATCTTGGCGGTGGTGCCACGCTGGGCTGCACAGCCTCGCTCGGCTTCGCCTGCCATCCGTTCGATCTCTCGGCACCGCAGCGGATCAACTGGGAGCAAGCCCTCGAGATCGCCGACCACGCCCTGTATGCCGCCAAACAGCAAGGCCGCAATCGCGCCTTCGGCTATGTTTGCGCGGGCCCAATTGACAGAGACTTTGCGTCACAGCTGCGTAGTGGTCCACAGGGGTTGGCTGATGCGGGATGGTTGCGGTTGGTTGGGGGTGGGAGCGACGTATTCCAGGGGCGCTTGGGGTAGGTATGTTGTGGGGTCTGGTGGCCGAAACGAGTCATATGGTGTCAGGGACAATTTCAGGTCGTTGGCAATTTGGTCCAGCAAATTGTCCCTGACACCATTTCGTGGTTGGGGGTGCGAACTTTGGTCTTGTCGCGATACCTACTGGGCATGAGGAATTGAGTTGCTTCGGCGGATGCCACGTTGAGCATGGGGTCAGAAGTGAACCTGACCCCGTTTTTGTGACCCCGTTTTTGCTGTCACAGGGTGGTGCGCTTGCCTCGCTGCCGCGCAATCGACTTGTCGATTGCCTTCTGGTCGAGCGGCAGCGTCGACCGCGGCGGATTCGGGACTGCTGGTGGCACGGGACGATCCGATTTTTTCTTCGCGGACCGAAAAATATCGACCAGCATCCATGCCGGTCCGAGCAGCGAGAGCAGCGCGAATGGCGTCCAGAACAATGGGCGAAGCCAGCTCTCGGCAAAGCCGTCGACGCGCGCCTCGCCCGGCTGAGCGCTCAGAAAACGAATCGGAACGCGTGCGCCCATGACCGCTGCGCCAGAGAAAACCTCCGGCACAAAGCGGAAACGGTGCCCGTCGGCATCGGCGTACTCGATAGTTGCGATGTAGGTATCGACCGTAACTTTGCGGCTTTTCTGCCCACTTCCAATTTTGCGTCGAACCGTGCTTTGGCGATGCTCGACATCAATGATGGTGCCTTCTGCTTCGATGCCGTGGCGCCAGTACTCGATATTCGTCCAGGTCATGCTCGCGATCCAAGCGAGCCCGCCAGCGCCGGCAATCATGAACAAAGCGAGCCACCAGGACTGCGCTACCTGCCTCCAGCCGTCTCTGCTCGACACGACGCCCCCCGACCTCGCAACTGCTGGGCAATTGTTGCACGAAGTGTGAAATGCGAAGGGACGACCCGCTGGCCGGGTCTCCGATTCGCCGCCCCTTTCGACCGGGGGGCGACCCTCGGCTTCGACGCACCGTTCAAAGCTCTAGCTCACCACCCGCACGCCATCACCCGCCACACTGCTTGTCGCGTATGGCGCGTAGCTCCTTCGCGGCGATCAGGTCCTTGTCGCGGCCGAGCGCTTCCTTGGCGGTGATGAGGTCGTCCAGACTGATGGCGCGTATGCGGCGGCCGAGCAGTTCGATCTCGACGGCATCGCGCGCCACGCGGGTGAAGTCGCCGATGCCGGTGATGCGGCCGAGCAGGTCAAGGGTGCCGAGATCTGTATTGAGGTAAAGGTTGTTGAGCGTGACGCCCGGCTTGGGATCGTCGAGAAAGGATACCTGCGGCGCGGCCAGTCGATGTCGCGGATTGAATTCCCGGAAGGCATCGCGCAGCTTCTCGATCGTGTCAGGCGTCAGCGTCGCGCAGACGTCGAGTTTGCGAGTGAGCAGGCTCGATCCGTGCAGCATCGCGGCATAGCCGCCGACCAGCACGAAATCGATGCCGGCGTCATCCAGACGCAGCAGCAGTTTCTGCAGATCGCTCACGGAGTCGCTGTCCAGCACGCTCGATCTCTAGTGCAAGGTCCAAGGCGGATTGATGCTGCCAAGCGCGCTGCTCGAAGCTCAAACGGAGGTTGTCGTCGATCAGCGCAAGATCGATCCCAGCGCGCGCGGCAAGCTCGATGGCGGCGGAAGCAGTGGTCATGGTGCAAGGAAAGGGCGAAAGGTCGGCAAGTGGGGCCAAGTTCGAGTTGGCAGTGCCTTAGCGCTCGTTATCCCAAGGTGTCCACGTTCGCGGGCGTTGAGTGTCATTCGAACTGATGGGTGTCCACGTTTTCGGTCCACACGTTTTCGGTCCACCCCAGCATGCTCGCCCTCAATCACGGCCGCGGCAAAACCCCACCTTCAGACGAACCAGACGACGACTATTACAGCCAGTTCAAAGTCCCAGATGATTTGGTTTGGTACGGTGCGTCTCGGACGCACCGATGCCGCGTCTCGGACGCGCCAACGTCGACTCCACGAACCATCGGTAGAACCCGATGCACCGCTGGTGCGTCCGAGACGCACCCTACGTCGCTAGCGTTCAGCGCCCACATCGTGAGGTGTCGCTGGAAACGACCTCCGTGGCGACCGCCTCGGCCCGCGATCTGGCAGAATCGATGATAGGATGAATCTACCTAAACAGGATGATTCAGTCATGCCCATCAGCATCAAAGATCCAGACACCGACAGCAAGATCAGAGACCTCGTTTCCTTGACCGGCGAATCCATCACCGTGGCCGTGCGCACAGCGATCGAGCAGCGTTTGCGCCGAGAGTCTGCGCGCCGCCGAGCCGGCGTAGCGACCCGCCTGCTGGCACTTTCTCTGCCCGCAAGCGGCAAGAAGCAGTTCGCAGAGAGTGCCGAAGCGGCGATCGGCTATGACCAGAACGGCCTGCCGCGATGATTATCGACACCTCGGCCATCATCGCGATCCTTGCTGGTGAGCCGGATGCCGCGCACTACGCGCAATTGATCGAACAGAACCCGACGCCGCGAATCGGCACGCCGGCCTTGCTCGAGGCCTCCATCGTGCTGACCCGCTGGTTTGGCGAAGCCGCCGAAGCTGCGCTGGATGCTTTCGTGCGCGAGTCGGGCGCCGAGATCGTGGCCTTCGATCTGCCGCAATTGCGCGCCGCACAGGATGCCTACCGTCGCTTCGGCAAAGGCAGGCACCCCGCCGGTCTTAACTTCGGCGATTGCATGAGTTACGCCCTTGCGCGAGTGTGTGATGAAGCATTGCTGTTCAAAGGCGACGACTTTGCGCATACCGACATCGAACCTGCCGGCACCCGCAGATGAGCGTCCACGCTGAAATGCGTCGCCGCAAGGACATGCGCAAGGCCGAACTAAACGTACGTGGAGCGCATCGCCAGGACACGATTAATTGCCTCCGTCCCCTTTCCTCGCAGGCACTGGTGCGGCAGTGGTGTCTCGACCATCAGCTAGCGCCGGAGCAGAATTGGACAAACGCACAGGCACTTCATCCTTTGAGCCGCATCCCGGGAGCAGACAATGATTAAGCTCACCGCTATCGAAAACGCATCTGGCAGCCGTCTGTTGTTGCGCTTCTCCGATGGTGCCTTTGGCGTGTTCGACTTCCAATCGCTGATAGACGCCAACACCGAAATGACCGCGCCATTGGCAGACCAAGCGTTCTTCGATAGCTGCTACATCGAACTGGGCGCGCTGGCATGGCCCAACGGCTTCGATCTAAGCGCGCCATCGCTGCATAGGCAGCTTGAAAAAGCCGGCTTGTTACAGCGCAGCGCAGAGGCGGCCTGACGCCCGGAAGAGCGGAAAAGGACCCGGAGGCAATAGCGACTTAATTGCCTCCGTCCCCTTTTCGCTTTTCAAGAAAATCGAGCCCATCGCCGCGTAGGGTGCGTCTTGGACGCACCGATGGTGCGTCCAAGACGCACGATCATCGAAATACCTGACGAATCAATGCTCACGGCGCATGATCGGTGCATCAAGACGCCTCAACTGCGCGTGGGAACCACACCATCCGTGCGTCAAGATGAACCCTTAGCGCATTGGCTTTCTGGTGACACGTTGTGGGCATGACGACATGAGTTGCTCGGCGGGTGGAAAATTGAGCATGGCGATCAGAAGTGAACCTGACCCCGTTTTTCGGACCCCGTTTTTCTTTTAAGCATGGGGTCAGAAGTGAACCTGACCCCGTTTTGTTGACACGCTGGTTGACTTCATCGCCGACCACGCACGCAACCATCAGCAAGCTTAGCGGAGCGCTGCGTTCCGAGACTTTTTTGCTATTTAGCGCCACCAAGCGGCGAACGCCAGATGGATGAAGGCAGACGTATGAAGTGGACAACGCTGCCGCACATGGCGGCGGTCGCATTGGCGCTTGTCAGCCAATCGACTCATGCCGACGAGCTGCCCGAGCGCGCGCCGCGGGTGACGGAATCGGTGGTCGCCGTGACTTCCAAAATCAGCGCGGAACGGCTTTCACAGCCGCTGCTTGTGGATGGCGAGCTCAGCGAGTGGCCGACCCTCGCCGTGCCACGGGCGCGTCGAAGCTCCGACACGCCCGTGCTACGAACGGCGCAAACCCCGGAGGGTCTGGCGCTGGCTGTGAGTTCCGGAGCGCTTGGTCGGCCTTGGCTGCTCAAGCTAGCGATAAGCTCGGTGGACGACATCGAAATGCCGGGAATCAGCTGGCGCTGGCGCATGGGCCCTTCCATCGTTTACGCCAGTGCAGACGATTGTGAGCAGCCAAGTGATCGCGCGCCGGGTACAGCGCCACCCGCCTACGACGCGGTCGCCTGTCGTCGTTGGTATGCCGCGCAGCAAGAATATCGACGCGCGCTGCTGGGCGAATTTGTGCGCGAATTCGAGATTTATTCCGATGGCCGCGTGGTCGATCCCGAGGCGACACGCGCCCACTATTTGCCGGTATGGGCGAGCGAGCTGATCCGCGCCCAACTTGCCAAACCTCAGCCCTACACCATCGAACTGATGCTGCCGTGGCAAGCGCTGCCGCCGACCAATAATCTCGTGCTTTCGCGGGTTTACCTGCGCGCCGAGCTTTGCTGGCTGGCGTTCAATGGCGACGCGATCCGCAGCTGCGCCGCCATCAACACCTTCGACCCCGAGCAGCCAATGTCGGGAGCGGATGGCGAGTTTGTTGCAGTCGAACTGCCGCAGCCGCGGCACTATCAGCTCACACCCTGCGGCTTTCCGCTGCAGGCCGATGTTCGACCCGGCGTTGGCTCAATCGAGCCTGCTTTCTTTCTGCCGACTGCCAGTCTTCTGCTCGACGGCGTGTTCACGCTGCAGGAGCCTACGCACGGCTATCAGGATCGTCCTGAGGGTTTATCGCCCACCGCCGAGGCCGGCAGCTTCAGCTGGGTGAACCTGACTGACAACGAGCGCATCTGCTTCCCAGGGCCAGTGTGGCAGCGCGCAGATGTGCAGATCGCCGGCGACGGTAGCTGGGTCGAACCTAAGGGCAAGCTGCCGCCATACGATGTCGTCGATATTGACGACGGCAACCTGCTGCTGATTTCCGGCCCCAAGGACAACGCGTCCGTCAGTGGTGCCGGCCAGTGCGGCGCCTGCCCGCGCAAGAGTCTCGCCATCTGGTATCTCGACCGTCGCAGCGCCAGCCTGACCCGCGCTTTTGCGTTCAACGAACGCTATGACGATACGGATGAGCTGGAGCAAATTCGCATCGACTTAAGCGCTGATGCCCGCGTGATTGGCATCGAAAGCATCACCTGCCGCTGGGAAAAAGCGGAAGACCCGGAGCGCACCGAAGACGCGTTTCAAAAGAGCTGTTCGACCACTAGCCGCCAGGATTGGTGCTTGCCCAAGGGCAGCACAGTCTTTGCGGAATGTGCTGGCTCGGACTCATCGGATCACTCCTCGCCTGCAGACTGATTCGGTCAGACGCTTCACTGCCCCCTACGAGGTCTGCAGGTAAGCACGAACGGAGTTTGGGATGAGCGGCGAAGCTCACGCGAGGTCCACGCGCGCGACGCAGGGAACGTCTGGACGGGAGTTTTCATAGCGCTCACTCGGCGCTAGCCCGCTGAGGAGACGCATTCACGATTCAGTCGCGACGGTTTGCGAACGCCCGCTGCACCCACGATGCATGGGCGTTTGTTCTGGGTGTGGCCCCTGGTTCACGGCTTCTACGTGCTTAGAGGTGATCACCCACTCTGCGAGGTCGCCGTGCCCATCCCATCCAACCCTATCCAGCGATTCGCATCCGCGTTTTTGCTAGCCGCGCTCGGCGCTGCCCAGCCAGCGCTCGGCGCTGAGGCTATTCAGCCCGCTCGATTTTCTGGGCAGGCCACCGCTACGACGCCGACGCCGACCAGCAGCGATGGACGCTTTCAGCTCGACGCGGCGCTCAGCGCGAGTGCGCAACCCAGTGACGATGGGCGCTATAGCTTGAGCGCCAAGCTAAAGCCCGATCCGAAATTAGTTACGGGCACCTGCGCGCCTTTGGGCGATTCGATCTTTCGCAATGGCTTTGAGTGACGCCCCGGTTGCCGGTGCAGCAGCGCAAATCGCGGTGCTCATCGCTCTTATCTAATGCTTCCAAACAAGCACGCACAACGCTCTTCCACTTGAGGACAATCTGATGAAACGCACACTTCTAAGCATTGCTTTACTGGGTCTGGTCTCGATCAGCCACGCCGCACCGTGGACCTATCGCGGCACGCTCAATGATGGCGGCGTACCTGCAAACGGCCGCTACGATATACGCGTCACGCTGCTCAACTCAGAAAAATCCACATCGCTCATTGCGCCGATTACGCTGTACGGCGTGCAGGTGGAGAACGGCAATTTCGCCGTCGATGTCGATTTCGGCATGGATTTGGCCAACGCGCCGGCGATGGCGCTGAAAACCGAAGTGCAGCAGGGCAGCACTGGATTTGTCAGCCTTGGCGAGCCCACGCGCTTTGATCCCAAAGCGGCCTTGGCCGGCGTGTGTTGGGATACCGAAGGCAATGCAGGCACTAATCCAGCAAGTAATTTTATCGGCACCACCGATAACCAACCGCTGGTGTTTCGAGTCAACAACATTCCGCAATTGCGCATTTTTCCGCAATCTGTGTCACCAAATTTTGTTGCTGGAAGCCCCGTAAATAGCGCGGCTTTGGGTGGGAACGGACAGGTTATCGCGGGGGGCGGTCGCGCATCCAACGACTGCGGGGCAGCCGGAACAGCTTCGTGCGCAAATACTGCGCAGAATAACTATGCCACGGTGAGCGGCGGGCGCGGCAACGTAGCCAATGGCTCGGAGAACGTCATTGGTGGTGGGGTAAGTAATCAAACAGGCAACATCGCAAGTACCGTTGGCGGGGGTTCCGGCAACTTGGCAGAGGCCGGCTTTAGCACTGTAAGCGGTGGCTTACAGAACACGACAAGCCGGGGGGCCAGCACCGTTGGCGGCGGACGCTTCAATACAGCGAGCGGACAGAACAGCACCGTAGTCGGCGGATTTGACAATGATGCGACTGGCTTGAACAGCACCGTTGGAGGCGGCGCAACTAATTGTGCTGGTGGCGATTTCAGCTGGGCTGGTGGATTCAATGCTAACATCCGGGCCGGAAACGAGCCCTTCGACGGCACTTGCGTCACCAACTCTGGCGATGCTGACGGCGACAACGGCACTTTTGTTTGGGCAGATAGTCAAGCGACAACTTTCACTTCCAGCGGCCCCAACCAATTTCTAGTGCGCGCCGCCGGCGGCATGGCGATCAATACCAACGCGCCCGCGGCGGGTGCTGCGCTAACCGTCAATGGCAATGTGGCTGTCGCCACTACCGGCAGCCTCGCGTTCGGCTCGCAAAGCCGGCAGATGCTTAATCTCTGGGGAACCGAATACGGCATCGGCGTGCAAAGTTTCCGCACGTATTTCCGCACCGCTCAAACCGGCGGCGGGTTCAGTTGGTTTGAGGGCGGCGTCCACAACGACGCGGTCGACAACCCAGGCGCAGGCGGCACGTTGCGCATGCGCTTGAACAACATCGGCCAGCTGCAAACCACCAGCGGCACCATCAGCACGCTATCGGATGCGCGCCTGAAAGACCAAGTGGTGGACTACGCCGGTGCGCTGGATCAGATCGACGCGCTCCGCCCAGTGCGCTACCACTACCGCGACGCCGGCAAAGCCGCCTTTCAGCCCGAAGGCCTGCATTTGGGATTTGTCGCCCAGGAAGTGCAGCAGGTGTTCCCTGAATGGGTCAGCGAAGGTGAGGACGGCTATCTCATGCTGTCGATGCGCGGCTTTGAAGCCGTTGCGGTGCGTGCCATCCAAGAATTGAACGCGGAGAACAGTGAGCTTCGAGCGCGCCTGGCGGCCATCGAGGCGCGCTTGGATGCGCGCTGATCTTAGCCAGCATGGTTAGCCGTTGAGGCACAGAAGTCTGACGCCCCTAAACGATCAGTGCGGCTGAGTGCCGCAATGCAGGTGCGGCGGACTTCGCTGTGGCGCGCGTTGTGCAAGAGCTCCGTCTGGTGCGTCAAAGCCTATGTTTCGCCAGCTGCTGGTAAGTAGCCTCACACGCGTCAGCAAGCCGCTGACCATCAGCATCCAGCGTCGGCGGCTCGATCTGCGCCGACTCAAACCCTCACCGCCGATAGTGCCGTCCGTGTGGCGGCAGCGGTTCGCAATCGTGGGCGCAATCGTTGGGCGCAATCGTGGAGGCGCAATCGTGGAGGCGCAATCGTGCACCCGCAATCGTGGACACCCACTTCTTGGTCAGGTGCGGTCCGGGCGATGCGGCCAGATGACAGGCGCAATCGTGGACACCCACTTCTTGGTCAGGTGCGGTCCGGGCGATGCGGCCAGTTGACCGCGCCTCGGCTGACAGAACTGCAAGACCCAAGCCTGAATCCGCTCCGAGACCAAGCGCCGCCCGGTGCCGCTACACGACCAGCCTTTCTACGCGCCTGACCATCAGCCAGAGCTGCCCGATCGCTTGGGCTTTGTCGAGCAGCGCCTTGAGTCTGCCGCACCGACGTGGACACCCGCGGGAGGTGTGTCCATGACTTCTCATGCAGCGAGAAACCGCCGATCGTGCCGGCGTCGGCCTCGGGCGCATCCGCATCGGCGGGGATCGTCTGCAGCGTCGCCACCTTGCGCCCGGCCTGCGCGCAGGTGGCGATGCGGTAGGTGATCGAACTCATCCGCAGCGCGTCCAGGCCGTCGTCGCAGCCTGTGCGGGCAGACAACAGGGTGGAGACAGAAACGCTTGCTGATTCGACTGGCCGGAACTAGACTTGCGTGGACCAGTCGACATACTGGTCTACATCGTTTGAAGGAGTAGTTCGTGAACATCGAAGTTGGATCATACGAAGCGAAGACGAAGTTGCCAGAGTTGCTGCGTGGCATCCAAGCTGGCAATCGCTACACCATCACCCTGCGGGGTGAAGCCGTGGCCGATTTGTTGCCTTGCGCCGGCAACAAGCACGCGGATGCCATTGCAGCCGTCGATGAAATGCTGTCCTTCATGCGCTCTCGCAAACCCGTGGGCGGTGTCGATCTCAAAGCGCTCATGGATGAGGGCCGAGCATGAGTTTTGTTCTGGATGCTTCTGTGGCGCTGCTTTGGCTAGTGCCCGAAACCAATCTGGCAGGCGTGGATTATGCTGCGGCTACTCTGAAGGCGCTAAAGGAATCGCAAGCCGTTGTGCCTTCACTGTTTGCACTGGAAGCAGCCAACGTTGTCGCCAAGATCGAGTCAAAAAATATTGTGACCGAAGCGGACTCACAACGCTTTATCGCACTCATTAGGCGGCTCAACTTAGTGACCGATCAGGCGACAGCAACTCACGCTTTGGGTGATACGTTGAATCTCGCGAGGCGCTATAAGCTGTCGGCCTACGATGCCGCCTATTTGGAATTAGCGCAGCGTACAGGTCTGCCTCTAGCCACATTGGATGGCAATCTGGCGAAGGCAGCGACCATTGCTGGCGTTCCGATTTTCGGCAAGCAGTGATTCCGCCAGGCCTTTTTCCAGCCTTAAGAATGCAAATAGCCGTTTTTTGTATAAACCCATGAACCAGCGTTACCCCAAGCGTCCGCGCCGCCGATTCGCCGCGCGGACTTGCGATGACGGTCGTTTGTGGACGGCGCCTGATCCCAGCCGCGGTGTGGGGTCTCTTTGATCTTCGCCCTAGCGTCAGTCGCTCAGTAGCTTCGCGCCCTTAAAACGGCGTCACTGCGAGGCGCCCGCAGGGCGACGCGGCAGTCTCGGGTGGCGAAAGCGTCCGTTACGGCGCCAGAAAAAGAGCCGGCAGGTTTGAGTGGGTTTGCGCCCAGCCGCCGCTTATCCCGAAAAAGCTGGGCTTCGCCACTGCGAAACGCGGGGCGAACACAATTTGCATCTGCTGCGGCACTCGCGCTGCGAGGCTTCTTCGCTATCACCACAGCCGAGCCGCGTCATGAGCAACAAAGTTCAATGGGTCATCGATACCTACGTAGCCCCCGCCAGCGCTTTTGCGACGATTGCCGAGCGTCCAGCTTGGAGCTGGCTTGCGCTATTGCTGATCGCAGTGACCGGGGTCGTTAGCGTCTATGCGCTGCTGGGCGGCGCGAGCCCCGAGTGGATCGTCGAGCAGCAGCTGCTTGAGGTCTCTGACCTGACCCCAGACGAGATGGAGACCGCGCGCACTGCGCTCATTGAGGTTGCCCCTTATGCCGTGCATCTGGGTGCGGCGATGCAAGTGGTGCTGGTGCCGATAGTCAGCGCGCTGCTGGCGCTTTTGTACTTCGTGGGCGAACGGGTTGTCGGGCCCAGTCGCCGGCGCTTTGGTCAATGGTTCGCGCTCAGTGCGCTGTCG
>ENA-ORBV01007489-ORBV01007489.1-microbial-mat-metagenome-genome-assembly--contig:-NODE-7489-length-18733-cov-6.417346_pt1 | contig 18733 bp, 9 predicted proteins | sample MGYA00237777_ERZ505514 | MGnify/ENA primary metagenome ERZ505514 (study PRJEB26160, sample SAMN06269048) | microbial mat metagenome | isolation source: Oligotrophic lake microbial mat | place... | reverse complement strand
CCATGACGGAGCTGGGGGTTCGGACTGGCCATGGGGCCGAAGCCGAGCAGGCCGTCGCGGCGATCGAGGCGAGGCTCGCAGCGGTCCGCGCCCGGGTCGCCGGCAAGCGACGGCCGAAGACGCTGCTGGTGTTCTCACGCGAACCCAAGACGCTGCGCAACATCTACGTCAGCGGCGGGCGCGGCTTCCTCCACGACATGCTCGAGATTGCCGGTGGCGACGATGTGTTTAAGGACCTTGATAAAGAGTCGGTGCAGGTGTCCACGGAGACGATTCTGGCGCGCGCGCCGGACGTGATTCTCGAACTGCGTCCTGAGGAGATCCCGCTCGGCCAGCCGATGCAGGACGAGTTGGCATCGTGGTCGCGCCTGGCCTCGGTGCCGGCGGTCCGCAACAAGCAGGTACTCTTCATCTCCGGCCACGCCGTGACCGTGCCGGGCCCCCGCGTGGCCGAGAGCGTCGAGCGCATGGCCAAGGCCTTACATCCATGACGGCCCTTGCAGGGTACATGAAGGCTCTTGTAGTGCCCATGAAAGCTCTTGTAGGGCCCCCCTTTATGGGGGGCCGGCGATGAAGATTCTCGTGAGCTGGTCCACCGGCAAAGACTCCGCGTGGATGCTCCACACGCTTCGGCGACAGCAACCGGATGCCGTCGGCGGGTTGCTCACGACGACCAACGAGGCGTTCGATCGCGTCGCCATGCATGCGGTGAGGCGCGAACTGCTGCAGGCGCAGGCCGACGCCACCGGCTTGCCGCTGCACGTGGTGCCGCTGCCCTGGCCGTGCTCGAACGAGCACTACGAGCAGCTCATGAAGACGGCGGTCGAGGGCTTCGTCACGGCTGGCTTCACGCACGTCGCGTTCGGCGACCTGTTTCTCGAAGATGTCCGCCGCTATCGCGAGGAACGTCTTGCGGGATCCGGACTCGAACCGCTGTTTCCCATCTGGAAGACCAAGCCGACCGCTGACCTCGCGCAAGACATGCTGGAGGGCGGCTTGCGGGCGACACTCACGTGCGTGAATCCCAAGCAGCTCGACCGCTCGTTTGCCGGTCGCGCGTTCGACTCGTCGCTGCTCGCCGATCTGCCTGCCGGGGTTGACCCGTGCGGTGAGAACGGCGAGTTCCACTCGTTCGCGCACACCGGGCCGATGTTTAATCACCCACTCGCCGTTCGTGTCGGCGACATCGTTGACCGTGATGGGTTCGTCTTTGCCGACCTCCTACCCGCGTAGAATCGTCTGCCTCACCGAGGAGACCACCGAGACGCTGTACCTGCTCGGCGAGGGCGACCGGGTCGTCGGCATCATCGGCGTATCCGGCAAGGCCGAAGCCCTCGCCGATCGACTCAGCCGCGGCCTGGACGACATCCGCGCCAGCGCCGCGACGCTACCGCGGCGGCCAACAGTGTTCTTCGAAGAGTGGTACGACCCGCTGATCAGCGGCATTCGCTGGACTGAGGAACTGGTGCAGATCGCCGGAGGCGATCCGATCTTCCCCGAACTGGATCAGGCGAGCCTCGCCAAGGACCGCATCGTCACGAGCGAACAGGTGATCGCACGGGCACCGGACGTCATCATCGGCTCGTGGTGCGGCAAGCCCGTGCGTCCCGCGAGAATTGCCGCCCGACCGGGGTGGAGTGACATCCCGGCCGTGAAGAACGGACAGATCTACGAAGTGAAGTCCACCTACATTCTTCAGCCCGGACCGGCGGCCCTGACCGAGGGCGTGCGGCGGTTACACGACATCATCCGGCGAGCAAGCGGCGCGCGTGCTCGACCGGGGGACTCATGAGGATCGGCGCCTCGTCTTGAGGGCGACGTAGCGGTCAAGCTTGGGGTCCTTCGCCTTGAAGACGGCGCCCATGCCGCCCTCGCCAAGTTTCTTCACGACCTCGTAAGGGCCGATGTTGCTCCCGTCCGTCATGGCCGTCGATTGTTCCACAGAGTAGATCTCAGATCGACTTCAGGTATTCGATGATGGCGCGCTTCTCCGCCGGTGTGGGTTCGCGGCCATAGAACTTCGCGCCGGCGTGGCCGCTGCGGCTGTTGCCGCTGTCGGGGACACCCGCCCGGTGCTCGGTGGTGGTCATCTTGAAGCACATGCGCGGTGGGTTTGGCCCGCCGCAGATCGCTTGCCCCTTCGCGATGTCCACACCGACGGCGGTCGGGTCGAATTCGCTGTGACCGACCCAGAAATTCTCGGGCCGTTTCTCGGGGAACAGGACCGCTTCAAGCGTCGGCCACGCCCCGTTGTGACCGAAGGGCGCGGTGAAGGCGACGCCGTTGAGCGGCCGGGCGCGATAGACCGACATCGTCTCAACCGTGGCGGGGTCCTTCGGCCGGGCCCGGTAGAACCCGAACTTCTCTCGGTCCTGGGCCGCAACTTTGATGTCGGAATAGGTGTTGAGAAAGAAAGAGTCCGTCGCGCTGGCCGTTGCCCCGCCCAGCAGGACAAGCGTCATCACCGAACCATCCGCCTTGCGCATGGGATTGTCATCCGTCCTCTGCTGGGCGCGCGCTTTCTTGAGAATCAGATCGACAGCGGCCTGATCGACGACCGAGAGTTTGCGGCCCTCCAGTTCAGCAGCTTGGTCGTTCAGCCACGCCAATGCTCCGCCGACTTTGCCCCCCAGCTTGCCTCGTACTTGGTCGCGCAGACCCAATAGGGCTATGTCCCGAATCTTGCCATCCAAAATCTCGGTAGCGCTGACGTTCGTCGTGTAGCGGCCGGCGTGCACGGCGATGAACTGGTCGTCCGTGCCCACCTCAGCGAGTGACGACTTGGAGACTCGCCACACCTGGCGAGTCTTGCCGCCGGTGGGCTCTTTGGGCTCTGGCTGGAAGTGAAGCGCGAGATCCTGAGCCAGCTCGCCGTTCTTGTTTCTGCCGTCCCAGTTCTCGCCGTTGGTGTTCCACTGGGCCTTGAACGTGTCGAGGTAGGGCTGGGCGTGGCAACTCTGGCAGTGAGTCTTGAACGCCGTCGCCCCTTCAGCCCGATCTCCAGAGGGCGCTGGCAGCTTGGGCGACCACTTCGGACTCTCGACCCAGTCGAGCGCCTCTTCGGTGTCGTGGAGATTCTTGAACTTGACGGTCGAGCGGACGCGCAGGCGTTGCGACTCGTCTCGGTAGGTTTCGGCATCGCCGAACACGCCAAGCACTTCGCCGGCGTTGCGCGTGAGCGGATTGTTGGTCAGACAGTTGGTCTGCACGCAGTCCAGCCGCGCGGCATTCCACACGTGTGGGAGATTGACCGGGACTGACACGGGCTTGATGCTGTTCGGGTCACCGAACTGATCGCCAAACACCTCGTTCATGATGTGGCTCATCGCGTCGAGGCGACCGGGGCCAGCCTCGCGGCCGGCCGGCACCTGCCCGCGCGCCTGCAATCCGTCGATGCGGGCCCTGGCTGCGGCGAGGCGGTCGCGGGCGGGACCTTCGCCGGCGCCTCTGGCGGCCATGCGTTCGAAGTAGCGGGCCGCCTTCGGATCGCTCGACGTCTTGGCCACCGCCTGGGCCAGGTCATCCATGAATCGCTCGAAGTCCAGGTTCGCCGGGCCGCCGTGCACCAGGAAGCGCTCGCCGTTGTACTTCACTTCGCCGGTGTGACAGGCGGCGCAGGTCAATCCCACGAAGTCCTTCGTCAACTCCTTCGCGTGCTTGGCCAATGGCAGGTCGCCATCGCCACGGGTGTCCTTCACCATGCCGATCGGGAACTCGACGTCAGGCGCGAGGCCGGCCTGCCGGACGCCGAGATCCTGGTAGACAAATCCGTAGCTTTCGAGGCTTTCTTTCGCTGCGAAGGGCGTGTCATCGGCGGTTCGAGCAATCGACAGGAACACGTCGAAGTCGATCAACTGCGAGCCCTGTGGCGTGACATACCAAGCCTGCTTGAGCCGCTGAACGTCATACCCCGGCCGCCAGTCGTTGAGAAAACCCGCATCGCGAGCGACCGGTCCGCCGGGTGGCGGCGCGACGGGCGCCGGCGCTGGCGGGGTCGGCGACGAGCAGGCGCCGGAAACCAGCGCGGCGAAACAGGCAGACGCGAGCAGGCGTCGAGCGACACGGGACATACGTTGACCTCTTGGCTTCATAAGTGTTGCTTCATGAGGGCGGCGGGTTCTGTAACTCAGCCGGCGGATTCCAGCGCTGCTTCAGCGGCGTCGCGTCGGCCAACGGTAATTCGGCGTACTTGGACCACTTCATCAGCGACAAGTGCTTGCCGCTCCAATCGAGGATCCGCGTGGAACCTTCGGATTCGAGAGAGGCGGTCGCCACCAGGTGGCCCACTTCCGTCTCGATGATCTTGCGCTTCTTGACGAAATCCTGGTTCAGGTCGAAGAGACTCTGCGGCGCATACACCGGCAGCGAGTCGTACATGCGATCGAAGACGCTGTCGTAGATGACCGCGTGAGCGGGCAACTTGCGGGGAGCATGCGTGTATACCGGTCCGGTCGAATGGCGAATCGTCCCGCGGGGGTCCGGATCGACTTCCCTGATATCTTCGACGTCGTCTCTGACATCCAGGCCCTTCCGTATCGCATCCAGATAAAGTCCCCACGACTCGTCTCCTGGCTTCTGCCCCGGCCGAACGGCGTAGCCGCTGCTGATCTGTTTGAGCAGGAAATCGAGCGTCACGTCGGACAGGTTGTCGGTGGCGTAGCCGCCACCGACATTGGAGTGGTTGCCGCTGAACCAGACTTCGACAATGCGATCGGGGGCGGTGGGATCGGGATCCATCAGTGTCGGCTCGAACGAGTCGCGCGTTTCGTCGAGCGCGAGCATGTGATACGCACGCTTCACCGACAATGACACGCTGAGGTCCTTCAGCAGGTTGATGCGCTGAAAAGGAATGCCGAGAATGTTCTTGGAGATGCCGAACGAGCCGACGGTGTCCCAGCAGCCGAGCACGTCGATTTTGACATCGAGAGCCTTACGGGATTTCCACAGCAGCCAGTGCCGGCCGAACAGTCGCAACGTCCACAGGCTCATCGGCACCCCGCGGCGGCCGATCACGCCGGCGACCAACCTGGCGATGGCGGCGCCGCGACTGAACCCGAAGATGAAAATCCGGTCACCGGGCCGATAGGCCTTCACCACATCCAGGTAGGCGCGCTCGACAATCGCCGAAGCGCCCAGTCCGAAGCCGCCACCGAGCATCTGGCCAAGCTCGCTGTTATCCAGCTTGTTGCCGACACCCTGGTAATAGAGCGCGACCTGCCTGACGCCGGTCCCCTCGCCGTAGACCTTGAACTGGCTCGCGTTGTAGTGCGCGCTTGACGCCGCACCCTTGCACGTGCGGAACAGTTTGTAGACGTTGGTCACGGCGACGTGATCGAAGTCCTTCTGGCCGGGCTGATTCCAGGTGCCGTCAAGACAGACGACGATGTTCTTCGGATGAGCAGGAGTGGGCTCGATGCGGGCCTGCCTGATCAGCACGAAGGCAAGCAACACCAGCAGGGCGCCACCTTCCAGCGCGTACCGCCATTCCGGTCGGCCGTAGAACCAATAGACGCCGGTCGCCGCAAGCAGTACGGCCACACCGGCAAGCGCGAGGGCGCGGCGCCGTTCCGTTGGCCCGACGGCCGATACTGACTGCCGCCTGAGGCGGAACCCAATCAACAGCAGCAGCATCGCCTCTTCAAGAAGGTAAAACGTTGCCAGCGTCGACTGTTTAGAATCCGCCACCGGGGCGATCGCCCCGATGTTCATTGCGTCGAACGTCCGGTTGATCGCGAACAGAATGAGGAACGCGGCGCCAAACCACGTCCAGAACGCCCGGCGGTAGACCATCCCGAACAGGCCGGGAATCAGGGCGTAGAGACAGACCACGCCAACTGTCTGCAACTGGCTGCGGAGAATGGCGGGGTAGTCCGAGGAGACGTTTTCGGCCACGCCTGACGCGGTGTCCTGGAACAGGGCCGCAATCAGGAGTTGAACCCAGCTATCGGGGATGGTCACGAGCAGGTAGGTTCGCCAGATTCGATCGACCAGGTCTGTGGGGACCTGCTGGTCCCACTCCTCCTCGGTAATTTCGCGCTTGAGGGTGATGAGTGTCTCACGCCCGAGGTCGTCAGCTATCTGCTCCTCTTGCATGACCGTGGCCACTTGGTGGCCGCCCCGGTCGAACACTCGAAAGTGCCAGGTCCTGTCAGGCCCGACGCGGGCAATCACCCAGAGGCTCTTGCCCTCCGTGGGAATCGCTGCGACGACGTCCGGCACGGTGATCAGGCTCATGGTTACGCGGGGCACTGTGATGGCGTACGCGGTAAAGGCCACGACGCAGCCGGCCAGAATAAAGAGTGGAACCCCGCGCGAGCCCTTCTTGACGCCCCGCAGGTCCTCCGCGACTTTCAGCGCCGGTTCAGTGGTCGGTGGCCTGCTCATTCAGAATCGGCTCTTCAGCCATCGGTACGCGCGAGTGGGCAGCGACGGCGCCGGCAGGTCAAGCGCCGGGGTCGGGGCCGCGTTACATTTGGTCCAAGCCGGGTACTCGTAGCCAGGCTTGCCGTCGGTGTCGTCGTTGCGGATCTTCAGGTGCTCGATGATGGCGAGTCGATCGTCCGGCGACAGCAGTGGACCGACCATGCCATTCGTGGGCGTGTACTCGGGCGTCCACTCGACGTAACCGTTGTTGAACTCGTGTCCCTTGTTGCTGTTGCCGGGCAACGACGTGTCGAACGTGTCGCCGTTGGTCGCGCCGTTCTCCGGCAACACCAACCCGACGTGAGCGGGATCGAAATCACGGCTGCCCACCAGAAAGGTCTTCGGCCGTTCGTTGACGGGCGAGAGCAGGTGATACAGCGTCGGCACCGAACCGTTGTGCAGGAACGGCGGCGTCGCCCACTGGCCAGACAGGGGCCTCGGCCGGTACGCGGCCAGCACTTGCGGCGTGTCCAGCATGCCAAAACCGTCGAGCGCCGCCTGTTCGGCAGGCGACTTGCCTCCCTCGTGATACGCCTTCTCGCGAATCATCGTGCCGAGGAAGCTCAGCGCGGCGCCCGCGGGCACGCGCCTGACGTCGAGGCCGTCGAGTTTATTCCGCTCGTCCGCCAGATCAGCGAGCCGGCTGGCCCGCTCGGCCATCACATTCTTCAAATCGGTCTCGGCGGCGGCTTTGGCGGCCGGGCCGGCGGCCGCAAGGCGAGCCTGGGCGCCGGCGACCATCGTGTCGTAGTAGGCCGTCTGCCGCTTGTTCAGTTCGTCCTGCGCGGGGATGGCCGCTGCCCTCAGCTCGTCGGCCGTCATGCCGGTCTTCGACAGGTCAACCGTCCGGTTGAAGAAATTCTGTGCGGTGTTCGGGTCGGTGCCAATCTCCGGCAGGCAGACGTTCTTCAGCAGCCACAACGGTTGGGTCTCGCTCTTCAGCGGCGCGGTGGCCAGCTTGAATTCCGGCGAGGCGATGAACGGGCCGTGGCAGTGCAGGCAATGGTCGGTGAACAGAACCTTGCCGCGCTCGGCTTTCGGCCGATCGATCGCCCCGAGGTACGCTTCATTCCAGATCGGCGGCTGCAGGGTCTGCAGCGTGCGCTCGATCGTGTCGAGGTTGTCCAGCAGTGCCGACGAGCGGAAGCGCTCGTCCTTTGGCAAGGGCCGGCCTGCCCGGTTCATGAAGGCGTACTTGGCGCCGACGCCCATCGACTCGCCGATGTTGCGCGCCATCGGCTGGCTGACCGACGCGGTGTACTGCACCCAGTCAAACTTCCAGATGTTCCACACCGGCGGAAAGCTGACCGGCGCGTCGCCAACGCGGTAGTTCACGGGATCGAGGTTCTGACCGAACACCTTGTTGGAAATGCGCCCCAGCGCATCGGTGCGGCCGAAGCTTTCGTGGGTGGGCGACAACGCCTTCCACCATTCCGTAAACCCGGGACCGCCGAGCGCCGCGATCACCTCGCGCAACTCGGCGTGCAACCGCAGCGAGTCGCCGAGCGTATGCTCGCCCAGCACCCTCTGCGCGAAGCGGCGGAACTTCAACGGGTTGGTCGCCGTGCTGATCATGGCGGCAATCATGTTGGGACCGAACTGGCCAGGCGCAAGTGCCGTGAACGCGTGCATGGCCTGGCCGCCGTCAATGCGAATGGCCGTGAACGTGTCACCGCGCTTGACGCGCAGCTGGCCGGTGTGGCACGCCGCGCAGGTGATGTCCAGCAGCTGGTCATTCACTTCGCGATCGAAGTGCTGCGCAAATCCGATCGGCAACTGGTCCGGGTTCGCGGCACTGGGCTGGTCGACGATGAACCCGTAGGTGCGCATGTTGTCGGGATCGGCAAACCGCGTTTTGCCCCACGGGTTCTCAAGATTCACGAACCAGCGGTACCGCAGTCCCGACACGCCGGCGCCCTGGCCGGTGTAGTAGAACGTCTGCCGTGAGGGCGAGTCGAGGTCGCCGCCCCATCCCTGGTCGAGATTCACCACCTCGCTCACCGGCTCAAGTTTCAGCGCCGGGCCCAACTTGAACATCAGGTAGAACGAAAACCCGGCGATGCCGAGGACGACCAACAGCGCCAACGCGGCCACTGTCTTGAAGGCCGACCGCAAGGTGATGGGCGCCCGCGAGGCCGGCGTGAGGCTGACCGGCAACAGCGCCTGGCCAGGCGTCGCGTTGGCCATTCGGGCCTTGCGGCCCGCCGTCTCGGCGTACCAGCGTGCCCTATTGATGCTGCCGAGCGGGTAGGTATCCGGGGTCGAATTCTCCGTGACGTCGATGTACATCGCCGCCAGCTCGTCGTCGGTCAACTGTGATTTCGCAACCAGCGTGAGCCGACCGATCACGTGGAACGGCGCCTCGACTTCCTTCCAGTCGACGCTGGCGTTCTCGATCCAGAACGAGGCGCTCCGGCGTCTCCCGCGGTACGTCATGCGTTCGGCGTCGAGCAACTGGACCGCGAAATCGAACGAGCTCATCTGCTCGTCCTCGTTCAGGTGCCGCACCAGTTCCTCGCGCAGCAAGTGCGGGCCGGTCCCAAGGGGCCGACTCGGGTTGCCCGGCGACGGAATCAGCGAATACTTGACCGCGTCGTTGGCGCCGTGGCGAAACGGCACGTTGCTCCAGTAGCGATCCTTCTGATACGGCGTCTTGGGCCGGCGCTGCTGGCCCGCTCCCAGGCGCGCGGTTCGCAAGAACGCGATGGTGTCCCTGAAGGTCATCATCCACAGCGCCCGGAGCGCGCCGGCTTTGCTGCGCGCCTGCGCCACCGAAAATTTCATGAACGAGGCAAACGCGCGCGCATCGTTGAGCGGAAACACCGTGGCGTTGTTCAGCGAGTAGTCCTGCCGGGTGGCGCCGGCACCGCTCACGCCAGCGGGAATCGTCGTCGTGAACGACGCCGCCCGGACATCTTTGTCGCCATCCGGATTTACTTGCGAGGCGGCGTTCGCGAACCGCACCGTCGCGCGATAGCTGCCCGGTTTGGCATACAGACCCTGGGCGAGCCGGGTAGCCAGCGCCGGGTCGCCAATCGTCTTGCTGAGGTCGAACACTTCGAAGGTCGCGCGCGCGCCGACACCCTTGGTGTGTGTGCCGCGGCCGAGCGGCCGGCCCTGGCCCGCGGCCTTCGCGGCCTGAACGGTCAGGATGTCCTTGACGATCTCCGCAATGTCGGCGTCCTCAGACGACCGCTTCTTCTCGAAGTTCACCATGTCGCTTATCCAGTCCCGGACAATACCGTCCGCGCAAAAACAAGGTCAGCCGTGTCGTGCCCTTCGACGAACCACTCGTAGACCGGCGCCAGCACGGCTCGGGCGTCGGCCGAACGGCCGCTGTCTTTCAGAAGACTCGCCAGCCCGGTGGCAGCCCGCAGCTCAAACGACTTTGCCTGCTGCGCCTGCGCGCGCTCGAGCGCGGTGCGCAAGCTCTCTTCGGCGCCCGCGTCGTTGCCGGCCAGACGCAACAGCTCGCCGCGCGTCCGGAACAACTCGGCATCGAAGCCGTGCTGGTGCGACTGCTCGACAAACGCGAACCCCTCATCGACGGCCGCCAGTCCATCGTGCGCCTGGCCGGCGCGGTGGTACGCCTCGGCCAGGAACGACAGAAACATCGTCCGGGCGACTCCGGCTCGCAGCGACTTGAGGGTCTCGAGGGCCTGCTGCAGGTCGGCAATCCCTTCGGCCGTGCAACCGGCCAGCGAGTGCGCCGCCCCGCGGAAGCCGCGCGCCCACTCCGCCTCCTGCACGAGCGAATACTCCTTGCAGAGCGCAATCGCTTCGTCAGTCAAGCCAATGGCGGCGGCGGTCTCGCCGCGATAGACGTGGATGCCCCCGGCAATGAGCTGCGCAAACACCTGCGTGACCGGCTCCCGCTGGAATCGGCCGATCGCCAGCGTCTCGTTGTTCCGCGCCAGGGCGCGGTCGGGGTAGCCCAGCGCGAACAGCGGACGGCTGGACATCGGCCTGGCGTACATACCGGGGTCGGCGCCGTACATCGCGGAGTAGGTCTTGTGCTTGGCGGGCTCGTGGCGCGCGATCGACAGCTCCAGCAGCCGGTGGGCCTCGACAAAGTCGCCCATGAACTCCAGTGCCACGCCAGAGACGTGGTCGGCGGCCATCTGGTAGGCATCGTTGCCCGACTTCTCGGCCTGGGCGCGGAGTTCGGTGTTCTGATCGCGCACCAGTGCCATGTCCCCGCGGATCATCGTGAAGAAGTTGAGGTTCCACAGCACGGGGAACAACTGCGGCGGGTCCTGCATCTGGTGACACAGCTCACGCGCCCGCGCGAACGTCGGTTCAAGCTGGTTGGCCGCCCAGCCCTTGACCATCCGCAGCGACGTGCCACGCGTCAGTTGCAGGCCCAGCTCGAGTTGCTGGCGATCGGGACCGTCAGGCAGTGCCTTCAGCCCGGCCAGGCCGCGGTCGGCCAGCGACAGCGCCTCGCCAAAGCCGAACAAGGCAATCGCCTTCTGCGCGGCGAGATAGAAATACTGCGCCGCCGCGCCAAACTCGCGCGCTGTTTCAAACAGCACCGCCAGGTGACCGGCAATACTCGGCGCCGAGTCGCCGTGGTGCTGCACCAGCGACTTGACGACGCGCCCGGCGAGGGCGATGCGTCGCCGCGGCTGCAGCGAGGCGAACAGCACGTTCTGATACAGCACGTGCACAAACTGATATTGCAGTGTCAGCGTGCGGTCTGGAAACTCGTGCTCGTCACCGCGCTTGACGAACACATGCACGCGCTCAAGCACCGCGAGGCGATCCTCAACCTCGGCCGGATCCATGTCGACGGCTTCGGCCACGGTATTGGAATCAAACTCGTGGCCCTGTACGCTGGCGGCCAACAGCAGCTCGCGGTCCTTCTCATCCACCTGCTCGATCTTGCGAGCCACCATGCCGCGGACCGATTGTGGCAAGTCGCGCGCCTCGCCGGGCAGCGTCTGGGCCATGCGCCACACGCCGTCCTGCTCGACAATGCCGCCGGTGTCGCGCACGTAGCGCACCAGGTCGGCCATGAACAGCGGACTGCCTTCGGTCTTGGCGTGAATGCTCTTCGCAAAGTCTGGCGGGAACTGGTGCCCGGGGAACTGCAGCGCCAGGTAACGCTCGACATCCGCCTGGTCCAGGAACTTGAGCGAGACCTCCTCGAACAGGCCGCGTCCCTGCAAGTCGCTCTTGATGCCGATAAACGAATGCTTGGCCAGCTCCATGTCGGAGGGGCGGTACGTCGCGATGACCATCAGCCGCATGTCGGCGAAGCGACCGGCCAGATAGTTGAGCAGATCTACCGTCGAGACGTCGGCCCAGTGAAGATCCTCGATCACGAGCACCAGCGGCTGCTGCCGGGACAATTCCTGCAGCAACGCGCCAAACTCGCGCTTCATGCGCTCCTGCGACGGCGCCGGCCCCGACTCGCGGATCCGGCCCACCATCGATTCTTCGATCGTCCGTGTCGCCACCTGCACATACCAGGACGGCGCGACGGAACGAACGACGGCATCGAGCGAGGCCCCGACGGTGCGATGCAGCAGGCTGTCGAAGGCCTCGAGCACCGGCAGGTAGGCCTCGGCGCCAGCCAGGCTCTCTGAACAACGCCCGCGCGCGAGCGTCACGCGCTCGCCGCGAATCGCGAGGTCGGTGAGGAAGTCTTCGAGGATGGTGGACTTGCCAATGCCCGGCTCACCCGTCACCGCCATGATCAGGCTGCGGCCGCCCTTGACGCGGGTAAAGGCCTGCCACAGCTGTGTGCGCTCGGCCTCGCGGCCGACATTGGCCGCGCGCGCAGCGGCCTGCTCGGGCGACACTTCGGCGGTCGCTGAAATGCCCTGCATGGCCGCCAACTGGCGCTCCACTTCCTGCGCTGACGGCCGCCGCTCCGGGTCTTTCTCGAGCATCTGCTGCACGAGATCATCAAGGGCGCGCGGCACGGACGGATTGATGCGGCCGATCGGCACCGGCTGATCCGAGATGATGCTCGTCAGGATCGCCAGGTGCGTCGAGGCGACAAACGGCCGGCGGCCGGCCGCCATTTCGTAGAGCACTACGCCGAGAGCAAAGACGTCAATCGGCGAACCGGTCGACAACCCCTTGGCTTGTTCCGGCGCCATGTAGGAGGGCGTGCCGAGCAGTGTGCCGGGAGCGGTCTCGAGGTTGGTGCGCGTCGTCTGTTCACCGCTGCCGGTGTCGGTGTTGGTCTCGCTCTGGTGCGCCAGGCCGAAGTCCAGCACTTTCACGTAGCCGTCGGCGCGCACCATGATGTTCTCGGGCTTGACGTCCCGGTGCACGATGCCGGCGGCATGCGCCGCTGACAGCGCCTTGGCAATCTGGCCGCCGAGCTCAACGATCTTGGCCGGCAGCAACGGCTGCGTCAGCAGCGACCGCAGCGTGTGACCAACGATGAACTCCTGGACGATGAAGTGCTGGCCCGAGGGGGTCTCGCCCACCTCGTGAATGATCACGATGTTCGGGTGGTTCAGCGCCGAGGCGGCACGCGCCTCTCGCAAGAACCGCTGGACAGCGACCTCGTCGCCCTCCCCCGATCCCTTGAGGACCTTGACGGCCACGGGACGATTCAAGCGGGTATCGAAGGCGCGGTAGACCTCGCCCATACCACCCTGCCCGATCTTTTCGTCCAGACGATAGGGGCCGAAGCTGGTCATCGTCATGCCGGTCCACGCTGGGCGGCCAGCCAGCCGAGCGGTCGCTCGCACGAGGGATTGCCGCCGCGTTGCCCCTCGCCGGCCAGCTCGCCGCACATCTGATCCACCACATACGATCCGAGGGCGCGATAACTCTCGAACTGCGACTCCGTGAAGAACTGGTCGGCCGTCGATTCGTGCGGAAACGCCGGGCTCATGCGCGCGTAGTTGTCGACATCGGCCGGCTCGTGGCCATAGATCGCGGGCTTCACGTATAAGAGGACGCCGTCGTAGTCGTCGTCCGGCGTCGGGTCGCCAGCCGGTCGATCGATCTGCGAGTAGCGGATCCGGGCGATGGCCCAATACGTCCCGGCCGCGTCGGTCCTGGACTCACGGGCGAAGATCGGCATCCGGGTGGGAAACTCGATCGGCACGCCGAGGTCGATGCGAATTTTTCGCAGCGCGTTACCGAGATCCTCGAACGAGGCGGTTGGATCGCACCCGCCGTCGCTGACGAGAATGAAGCGGCACCGGCGAAGGACCATTTCGTAGAGGCCAAGGTTCTCGAAGTGGCCGCCGTCAGACAAGAACACGAACTCGCTGGTGTCGGTGGCCAGCCCGAACATCTCGCGGATGAGCGGCATCACGCCAATCCTCGGGCATGGCAGTTGAAACGAACTCTCGCCAGGCGCTCCGGGATTGCCGAGCCACCAGCCGAGACGGGCGTTGAAGAGCGCCATCAGGAATGTCACCGCCGGCGACGAGTTGTAGCCGGCCTCAGGGCTCGCCGCCGCACCAGAGATCGTCACCGCGGTGCCAAGAGAAATACCGGTCGGACCGCCGTACAGCGGTAGCGGCTGGTCGGGCGGCGCCTGGAACCCGTGCGGCACACTGGTCCGGCGGTATCCCACAAAGGCCGAACCGGCATGCAGCGCCGTCACCGCCAGCGGCGCCGCCTGCCGCTGCTGCCAGGCCAGCGACTTGCCCGCGACCAGGTTCAGCGTCATGTTGACGACGTGCAACGGTGGCATTCGCTCATCGCGATCCTGCGAGCGCTCGGCGTCGGTCTTCACCGCCGGCCACAAGCTCCCAATGGACAGATCGTCGCCCTTGTCGAACCCGGTGAAGGGATCGGCCGCGCGGGTGTCGCGCGGGCGCGACGCGCGCAGGTACGCCCGCGTCAGGCGGTTGCGATACATCGCGTGCAACGAGAACTGGTTGGTGTCGATCAACCGACCCAGGCCCAGCCCCAGCGCTACCAGGGTCACGATCACCATCGCGATCAGTTCCGGATGGGCATAGTCCGATGGATGCAGCGAGTGCGGCGGGATGTTGCACAAATTGACCGCCACGCGACACGCGAACGGCAGCACGACCTTGCCGTTGACGACTGACAGCACGCCGAACAGCGACACCGCGAACACCGGGGCCGCCACGGCCAGCGCGATGCGCTTGGCGATGGTCACCGGCCCGGGCGCCGTGGCGGCCGCCGTCGTGGACGATGCCGGCGTGGCGGCACTGCGGCCCAGGATCAACGTGATCAACCCCGACATGCCGCTCACCCCAAACAAGCTGGGACCGCCCCAGGTGGCCGACCGCTCGATCACGGGCGGCAGCATGAGGATGATGAGATTGAGGGCGATCCACGCCACGATCACGATGAACAGCCAGGCGTTGAAGCGCGCGCCCCACTCCCGCTCCTCGTCCGTCGTCCACTGGCTGGTCAGGCCGACCGTGAGCTGGCCGCCAATCAGGATCAAGCCCAGGAACGCGGGCACGGCCAGCGTGACGTAGATGCGCGGGGCGAGAATGCCCTCTTCGTCGATGATCCGCATGAGCAAGCCATTGCGCGAGACCCAGTGGACCAGGTGCCCCAGCCACGCCGAAAGCACGCCGCCGATCACGCCTGTGCCGGCCACTACGAACACCTCGATGCCTCGCCGCTTCAAGCGGCGCACGCCGGCCAGCCAGCCGAGCACGTGCATGGCGAGGCCACCGAGGGCGAACCACTGCAGCGTGCGCATCTGGAGCGGCAAGCCGCGCACGGCATTGCCCGGATCCCAGACTTCTTCGGCGAGCCACCACGCCAGGGTCAGCGCAGTCGCCGACAGGACGAGCGGGATCAGGCACCGCGAGATAAAGGCCTGCTGCGTGCGCTGCGCCAGCGGCGGCGGCAACCGGAACTGGTTCGGCCGATTGCGGTGTACATGCTGAATCGCCGCCATGCCTAGCAGGAAGCCAATGACATAGAGCGCCCAGACCAGTGAAACATCGGAAATATCGAACAGGATGTTGTGGTCGGGCGCGGCGCCGACCCGCAAGGTCGAGACTGCCAGTCGCGGCAGCAGCAGCGCCGCCAGCAGAAGTGGGACCACGACAATCCAGTTCAGCAGCAGGTTGCGAACCATCGTCGCGACCAGTGTCCAGGTGTCCGCCGACAGCATGCCGAGCGCAGGCGTCAGGTAACTGCTGTAGGCGCGCAGATGGCGAACAGGCTCGGGATCCGGCTGCAGTTTCTCGCCCGACATCGCGCCAAGCTGCGCCTGCACCGCCGGCGCGTTCTCGTAATTCATCCAGGCCGACAGCCACGAGCCGATATAGCCGCCGCCCGATACCGTGGAGAGGTAATCAAACTTGCCAAGCAGCTTGTGGCGGGCCAGGCCCGTCAGCACCCCGAGGGCAAAGGTCGCACTACGAATGCCGCCACCCGACAGGCAAATCGCCGTGTGCCCCCGTTCGCGAATCTTGGCGTAGACCGCAGCGAGGCGCACATCGCGCAGCCGCACGATCGACGGAGAGAAGGCCGACTGCAACAGTAGCCGGTTCGCACGACCGCTTCGCTCGGACGACGCGTCTGCCTTGACGACGCCTGCGTCCGAATATGAGGGCGATAAATTCCTTGCCGGCGAGCAGCGGTCCCTCAACAAGAATGTTGAGGCGCTCGACCAGGTGGCCGACGAATGCCAGGCGCCTGCCCTCAGTATCCGTGCCGGAGCCCCCCGGCACGAGCGACTCGTGCAAGGCCTTGGCCGATGCCCTGAGGGCCGCAGCGCCCTCGAGCACACACAGGGCCACGCTGTGGGCGGGCGACCGCTCCCACGCGCGGTCGCTGTGTTCCATGGCTTCCCAGAAGATCCGAGCCATCGACGCTGCATCCCTGACCTGATCGGCCGTGAAGCGCCGGTCAGCGCCCGCCGGAGTGTCCCCGGGATGCAGCTGGGCATACTCCTCCTCGATGACCTCAAAGACATCGAGCGAACGATCCGCCGGGGGGGTCGGCATGGGTCATTACTCTTCAGGGAACCGAAGAGGCGCGGCCATTATAGTCCCGCCAGCGATTACAATGGATCAAATGAACCGACTCGCGAGACAATAAGCGATATTAGCGGCCTCCCGGGTCAACATAAGGTTCGTTCTCAGACCTAGCGCTCATCAGGCCGCTTCTCAAGGCAGACCACGCGGGGCGTATTCCGGGCCCGGCGACGCCGCTCGGTCAGCGCCGACCAGGCCTTTTCATCGGCTCGCGCCATTGCTCGACAGGCCTCCGGCTGGACTCCCGACTTCAGGTGGCCGATTTCAGTCGTCGTCTCCCGACACGCGATCGTCAAACGGATCGAACGGCAGGGGCGGGGCGCGCGAGGGCTGCATCTCGGGCACGACGTCCGGCAGGCCCAGGTGGCGCAGGATGCGCTGGATCACCGCGCCATCCTGAATCAACGCCACCAGTTTCAACCGACCCGCGCAACGCGGGCACGCCAGCACGTCGAAGCCGAAACTGCGCTGCATTAAATCGGCCCAGGTGCGATTGGGGACACGCGGTGGCGGCGTACCGTCGGTACCGCCCGCACACGTGGCGCACCCCTGCCGCCCCTGGGCGCCCTCGCGGGAGGGCACCACGGCCCGCCGCCACGCCGCACGGGGCGCGAGCACGCCGTGGTACAGGATCAGGTTGATCCGCGGTCGCGGTGTCAGCGCGGCCAACCGCTCCAGCAACTCCACGGGGTCGAAGACGAGATGCGTCGTCCCATCGGTCCAGCGCCGGCGCAACTCCAACACGGCCGTGCCGTCGGGCATCAGCTGCAGCCGGTCCTGCCCGACCGGCGGCCGCAGCGCATATCGGCACAAGCGTTCCAGCCGATCGCGACGGCCCGCCGGCACCACGATACCCGCGTGGAGATCAAACCCCTGCTGGCGGGCATGCCAGCGAACGATCGGCTGCGGGTCTGGCACGTCAATGGTGTCACCCCAGCGACGCACCGGCGCACCGGCGCGCGCTCCGAGCGCGGCCACGCCAGACACCGACGCGGCGGCCAGACCCGCCAGGGTCGGCGCGTCCTCAGCCCAACGGTCCGGCGCGTCGAAGCCGTCGCCGCCATCCGCCACGCCGCGGCGACGCACCAACGCTTCGATCCGGCGTTGAATGGTCACCAACAGCGGGCCGACCTCGTCATCGTGTCGCTCATGCACACGGAACGACACGCCACCACGGCCGTCGGGCGCGAACACGCCGTCCAGCACCAGCGCGTGGATGTGCACGTTCAGGTTCAACGCCGCGCCAAAGCGCTGGACGACGGCCACCGCGCCGCCGCGGCCGTCCCTCACACCGCGACGCCCGGCCTGACGACGCAGCCAGCCGAGCACGGCACGCAGATAGACCGCGACCACGGCCCGGCAGAGCGTGTGGTCCCACGCCAGCAGGTAACGCAGCCGCGGCGGCAGCGTCAACACCCACTGTCGGATGGGGACGTCTGGGAACACATGATCGACCAGGTGCGCAGCCCGATCCGTCATGCGGCGCCCCCCGCAACTCGGACAGAACCCACGCCCCTTGCAGGAGAACGGGACCAGTCGATCGAAACGGCAATCCGGACACCGGAACCGCGCGAACCCCGCCGCCAGGCACCCGCACGTCAGGAAGTCGCGAAACTCTTGTTCAACGAAACGCGGCAGCCCCTGTCCGTCGCGCAGGTGCGCCGCCTGCGCGCGGAATGTCTCGAAGTGGTCGCGCACCAATTGGTGGAGGGCACCCTGCTCGGGTCGACGCGGTCGATAGGTGGAGGAGGCGCTCGCCACTCCGTCCACGGGCGCAAGGCGCGTGCCCGGCGGTCGAAGCCTGTCATGTCAACGAGTTGCGGGGGAAACGGATAGCATCGATCGCAGAAACGGCCATCGGGCGCGCGGTGGAGCGGCGCAGATTCTGCCACGCGGCGCGTTCGTCTCGCACGGGCGTTACGGCTCTCGTCCGACAGAGTTCACGCCTCGCATTCGGGACCGGGAAACACCACCAGGTCCTTCACTGCGCCTCAGGGCAGGCGCGGAGAAACGGCGACCCATCCGGCGCGAGCGCGCCAAGCGCGTCGAGCAGGCCGCGATCGATCGGCTCGGGGAACGCCACCCTCACCGCATTGGTGGCCCCGGATGCCGGCGCCGTGATGGTCCACCCTTTCGGATCGATTGGGCGATCACTCCCGGGCACGGCTGCGGCGCTCTCTCGCCTGGTGTCGTCCGCCGGCGCGCCCGCACTCAGCGAGACTGCGAGCACGAACACGACCGCGACCGCTCTCTTCGACCGCATGCTGGGTCTGAGAACGGGCGTTCGTCTTCCCTTGCGCAGCGCGTCGATGATGCTGCCGAAGTAGAAACCGCCGAAGTTGTTCCCATGGATCACC
>ENA-ORBV01007488-ORBV01007488.1-microbial-mat-metagenome-genome-assembly--contig:-NODE-7488-length-18740-cov-4.969887_pt1 | contig 18740 bp, 16 predicted proteins | sample MGYA00237777_ERZ505514 | MGnify/ENA primary metagenome ERZ505514 (study PRJEB26160, sample SAMN06269048) | microbial mat metagenome | isolation source: Oligotrophic lake microbial mat | place... | reverse complement strand
CCACTGAGATCTACACCTCTCTATTCGTCGGCAGCGTCAGATGTGTATAAGAGACAGTTTTTGAATTCTTCAGAGGAGATCACTGCCATCATGTCTTCAGCAATCTTATCAGCAACGTCAGACCAAATATCGATGACTTTATTATATCGTTCACCGGAAGTGATCAGACCTTCTTGATACTGCTTCTCAATCTCATGAGCTTTATCTTCTGATTTTTTAAGAAGTGCAGCCTTAGTATCAGGGATAATCATATCCTTAATAGCAATGGAGGCACCTGAAAGCATAGCGAACTTATAACCAACGTCTTTTAGTTTGTCGGCTAATAGTACAGTTGCTTTGTTACCAGCATCACGAAAAGCTTCATCTATTAATTGACCAATCTCTTTTTTCTTCATGAGGCGGTTAATGCGCTCAAATGGAAGAACCCTAGGAAGATTTTCAAATAGAAGTACTCGACCAACGGTTGTAGGATAAATGACACCTTCAATTCGGCACTTAATTCCAGCCTGAAGTGAAACTTCTTTTGTTTCCCAAGCAAGTCTTACTTCATCGATGTTAGCGAATGTTCTACCCTCACCTTGAGCATATGGTCGCTCTCTAGTCATATAGTATAGACCCAACACAATATCTTGTGATGGAACAATGATCGGCTTTCCGTGAGCAGGACTTAGGATGTTGTTTGTAGACATCATAAGTATGCGTGTCTCAACTTGAGCTTCCACTGAAAGTGGGACGTGAACCGCCATCTGGTCACCGTCAAAGTCAGCGTTGAAAGCTGTACATACTAGTGGGTGAAGTTGAATCGCTTTACCTTCAACTAGAAGCGGTTCAAATGCTTGAATACCCAAACGATGCAGAGTTGGTGCTCTGTTTAGAAGTACTGGATGCTCTTTAATAACTTCATCCAAGATATCCCAAACAACTGGTTTACCCTTTTCAACCATCTTCTTTGCACTCTTGATGGTGGTTACGTATCCACGCTCTTCAAGTTTGTTATAAATAAATGGCTTAAATAATTCGAGTGCCATTTTCTTTGGAAGTCCGCACTGATGAAGTCTTAATTCTGGACCGATAACGATAACGGAACGTCCGGAATAATCCACACGCTTTCCAAGAAGATTCTGTCTGAATCTTCCGGTTTTTCCTTTAAGCATATCGGAAAGAGATTTTAATGGTCTCTTATTTGGACCGGTAATAGTTCTGCCGCGACGACCATTATCAAAAAGAGCATCTACTGCTTCTTGCAACATGCGCTTTTCGTTTCTGATAATAATGTCAGGAGAGCCAAGTTCAATAAGTCTCTTTAGACGATTATTTCTATTAATAACACGTCTATATAAGTCATTTAGATCGCTAGTTGCGAATCTGCCACCATCTAATGGAACAAGCGGTCTTAGATCTGGAGGTATTACTGGAACAGTAGTAAGCACCATCCATTCTGGACGATTCGAACTTAGTAAGAATGACTTAACAACTTTAAGTCTCTTGATAAGTTTCTTTCTTTTAGCTTCTGAAGTTGTATCTTTTAAGGCTGAAGCTAATTCATCATGAAGCTTAGGCAGATCAAGTGCAGTCAACATGGTGCGAACAGTTTCTGCTCCCATACCAGCATCAAATCTAGATCCCCACTTCTCTCTTTGTTGACGGTAATCTTTCTCTGTTAAAAGAGTTCCAAGTTCTAGATCAGATTCACCTGGATTTGTGACAATATAACTTTCAAAATAAAGAATTTTTTCTAGATCGCGTAAGCTAATGTCAATGATCGTTCCAATTCGACTTGGTAAGCTTTTTAGAAACCAGATATGAGCAACTGGACATGCAAGCTCAATGTGTCCCATGCGTTCACGACGCACTTTGGATTGGATAACTTCAACGCCGCATTTTTCGCACACAACACCACGGTGTCTCATGCGCTTATATTTACCGCAGTTACATTCGTAATCTTTAGTTGGACCAAAGATCTTAGCGCAGAATAGTCCGTCGCGTTCAGTCTTAAATGTACGATAGTTAATTGTCTCAGGTTTTGTTACCTCGCCGTGTGACCAGCTTTTGATCTTATCTGGGCTAGCAACAGAAACCTTAAGCGCATTAAACTTCACTGGATTCTTAGGTTTCTCAAAGAGGCTAAATAAATCGTCCATTTTCAATATCCTTGCTAAAAAGTCTGCTAAAAACTATCAGGTCCTTCAACAATTTGAAGGACCTGCCCTGAGTTTATCGAAGGGTCCCTTCGACAGGCTCGGGTTTAACTCACATTCGCAGCTGATGCTGGAGCAATTTGAACTCCTTCCTCTGAATCATCAGAGATGGAATCTTCGTCACTCTTTTCCTCGACAAGCTCCACATCAAGACCCAATGCCATCAACTCCTTCATCATAACATTGAAGGATTCTGGTAGACCTGGTTCGAGAACGTGCTCACCCTTCACAATCGCCTCGTACATTCTGGTTCTACCTTGAACGTCGTCTGACTTAACGGTGAGGAATTCTTGAAGAGTGTATGCTGCGCCGTATGCTTCTAACGCCCAAACTTCCATTTCTCCAAGTCTCTGACCACCGAATTGCGCCTTACCACCAAGAGGTTGCTGTGTAACCAGCGAGTATGGCCCAATCGAGCGTGCATGAATCTTATCGTCGACTAAGTGATCTAATTTCAGCATGTACATGACACCTACTGTCACCTTTTCTGAGAAAGGCTCTCCAGTACGTCCATCAAACAATTCTGATTGTCCATCGATTGATCGACCAGTGTATTTAAGAAGATCTCTAATCTCAGGTTCAGTGGCACTATCAAATACTGGACAAGCCACATGGAATCCACCAGTGAGCTTCCTACCTAGTTTGAAAGTGTCATCATCAGAAAGACCTTTCACCATCTTAACAATGGCCTCTTTCTGATATGCACCACCGATAAATTCTCTCAACTTGGAAGCTACATCTTTCTTCTGCTCGGAAGTTGTACCCATTCGATCTGCACCAGTGCTTGGATCAACCACATGCTCGATCATTTCATAAACCTTACGGCCTACTGAGTAACCAGCCCATCCAAGATGAGTTTCAAGAATCTGACCAACATTCATTCGAGAGGGAACGCCAAGTGGATTTAAAACTATATCAACTGGAGTACCATCTGCTAAATATGGCATATCTTCTTCAGGAACTACCTTAGAAAGAACACCTTTATTACCATGTCGTCCAGCCATCTTGTCGCCAACCTGAATCTTTCTCTTTATGGCGATAAAGACCTTGACCATTTTAATAACACCAGGTGCTAATTCATCACCTTCTTTGAGTCTCTTAATCTTTTCATTAAGAGCGGCTCTCTTGTTATTAATAAGTTGTCCTGTACGAACTACAACTTCATTAACTTTATCTTGGATTTTTTCGTTACCAATCTGGATATCTCTGATGTACTCAAAAGGAGTTTCATCAATGACCTGATTTGTAATTTCAATATCCTTAGCAAGTAATTGTTTTCGCTTATCATCTATAAGTTTAGCTGTTGTGGTTTTTCCAACTAGGAGCTCTTTAATCTGAAGAAGTGCAGCATCGCGCAAGATGTTCATTTCATCTCTCTGATCCTGTTCAACTCTTTCGATTTCACGCTTTTCTAAAGCAAGAGTTCTTTCATCTTTCTCAGTTCCCTTTCTCGAGAAAACTTGAGCTGAGATGATTGTTCCTTCAACACCAGGAGGTAATCTCAAACTAGTATCTCTAACTTCACCTGCTTTTTCACCGAAAATAGCTCGTAAAAGTTTTTCTTCTGGGCTTAATTGAGTTTCACTCTTAGGAGTAATTTTTCCTACCAAGATATCGCCTGGTTGAACTTCAGCTCCAACCATGATGATTCCGGATTCATCAAGATTTTTCAGAGCTTCTTCACCTACGTTTGGAATGTCTCGAGTAATTTCTTCCTTACCAAGTTTAGTATCACGAGCGATACATTCAAATTCTTCAATATGGATTGAGCTGAATATATCTTCTCTAACTAATCTTTCATTTAGAAGGATCGAGTCTTCGAAGTTGTAACCATTCCAAGGCATGAAGGCTACCAACACATTTTGACCAAGAGCCAATTCCGCCATGTCAGTTGAAGGACCGTCACCGATCACTTCATTCGCCTCAACTTTCTCACCAGGAGTTACAATCGGACGCTGATTGATACAAGTATTTTGATTTGTTCTTCTGTATTTAACTAAGTTATAAATATCCACTCCAGTATCCAATGGATCTTCTGTAGTTTCATTTGCTTTGATAACTATTCTGTCAGCATCAACCGATACGATTGTACCAGCTCGCTTTGCTACAACTGTAGCACCAGAGTCTCTAGCAACGTTAGTTTCAATACCTGTTCCAACGATCGGAGCCATTGTCCTTAAGCAAGGAACGGCTTGGCGTTGCATGTTCGATCCCATCAAGGCTCGGTTAGCATCGTCATTTTCAAGGAAAGGAATTAAAGAAGCCGCAACACTCACAAGTTGTTTTGGGCTTACATCCATTCGAGTTACGTCTTCAGAATTAGCCATGACGTAGTCATTGCTTCTTCGAGCAGGAACTGTGGCATCCATGAATTTGCCTTTAGAATCAAGTCTAACTTGACACTGGGCAATTACTTCTCTTTCTTCTTCAAGAGCAGAAAGATAAATAATGTCTTCGGTTGCTTTATGATTATTATCGATAATTCTGTAAGGAGTTTCGATAAATCCAAGATCATTAATTCGAGCATGCGTTGCCAACGAAGAGATCAGTCCGATATTCGGTCCTTCAGGAGTCTCAATTGGACAAATTCTGCCGTAATGAGTTGGATGTACGTCACGTACTTCAAATCCAGCTCTATCTCTAGTTAAACCACCGGGCCCAAGGGCAGATAATCTTCTCTTATGAGTAACTTCAGAGAGAGGATTTGTCTGATCCATAAACTGCGATAACTGAGAAGATCCGAAGAACTCCTTAATAACAGCAGCAACTGATTTATAATTAATAAGATCTTGCGGAACCAGGGTGTCAATATCCTGCATTCCCATTCTCTCTTTAACGGCTCTTTCTAAGCGCACTAGACCGATACGAAATTGATTCTCAATCAATTCGCCAACAGCTCTAACGCGTCTGTTACCTAAATGATCGATATCATCAACCATGTATCGTTGAGGATCGTTAGCACTCTTAAGCTCTAACAAGTAGCGAACAGTTGCCCGTATATCATCTTCAGTAAGAATCGGAGATTCTGGATTTGGGGAATCTTTACCATGGATAATATAAAGTTTGTGATTCAACTTTAATCGTCCAACAGAAGAAAGGTCATATCTTTCATCGTTAAAGAATAAATTCTTAAAGGCTGCTGCGGCAGTCTCTGGACGTGGTGGATCTCCTGGTCGGAGTCTTCTGTAAATTTCTATTAAAGCTTCTTTTGAAGGCAATCCAGCTAATCTGGAATAAAGATCTTCTGTATCCGGATTTAATTTATCCGACATCACAGTTCTCCATAGAGAATCACCGATATGGTTGTCTTCTAAGTAAAGAATCTTAAGTTCATTAATGCCCTTCTCGCGAAGGTAAGTAACAATACCTTTGTTAACGATGTCACCTTTAGCATTAACTTTATCAACGCTAATATCATCACCAGCATTAATTAAAACTTTGAATTTAGCAGAGAAGAATTTCAAATCTTCTTCATTAAGATCCTTTAGCGGCTTAACCAATTGCTCTTGAATCTTATCCCAACCAATAATTACTTCGCCTTTATCAGCAAGAGTTGCGCCACTTCTAGGATGCACAACTTTTAAGTTAGCTTCTATGATGGTATCAGCAATCTTAAGTGTAGCAATTGACTCTGGATCAACATCAACATCTTTGATCTTAGATTCTTTCATGCGACGAACAACCGCACGATTAAACTTGCCACCTTTCTTTACTAAAATACTTCCATCGCTGGCTTTAACTTGCTTGAAAGCTTTTTGACCTTCAAGTTGGCCCGGCATAAAGCGTTTTGTAATCTCGCCATCTTTTTCAAATGTTAAGAAATCGCTCTTATAATAAGTATTAAGAATTTCATCAGAGGACATTCCCAACCCACGCAAAAGAACGGAGGCATGAAGTTTGCGTCGACGATCGATACGGACGTGCAAGATATCTTTAATGTCGAATTCGAAATCCAACCAAGATCCACGATAAGGAATTACTCTTGCTGAATAAAGAAGTTTTCCAGATGGATGGCTCTTACCTTTGTCATTTGAGAAGAAAACACCAGGTGAACGATGGAGTTGGCTCACCACCACTCTTTCAGTTCCATTAACCATGAAAGTTCCTCTTTCTGTCATCAGAGGAATTTCACCAAAGTAAACCGTATCTTCTTTAAGGGCACTCAATGTTTTTGCGCCATTATCAGAAGTTTCCCATAAGACTAATTGAATGGTTACTCTAAGAGGAGCAGCCCAAGTCATGCCTCTATCGCGACATTCATCGACATCATATTTCGGAGTACCGAGTGTATAAGAAACGAATTCCAAGGAGGCATTTCCATTGTAGTCACTAATTGGAAATACAGATTTAAAAACTTTTTGAAGACCATTCTCTTCTCTCTTCTCAGCCTCAACATTGAGCTGTAGAAATCGATCGTATGATTTTTTTTGAACCTCAATTAAGTTAGGAACTTCCGCAACCTCTCCCACTTTTGAGTAATTGCGACGTAAACGAAAACTTGTCTTAATTTGAGATTGTGCTGTCATAAAAGTACTCAGGTAAAGTTAATGCCGAAAAATTTGGGATTGACGATTATCAAATGAGTCGATATCTCTCAGACTCAAAGGGTCAATCCTTTCACTAAAAACTAGAGATCTTTATCAAAAAAATAGCAGACGGTGAAAGAAGAGACATGGCCAACATCAATAGCCAAAATCGACTCCCTCACCTCACTAAAAGAAATTTTTTGATTGTACTTAACGCTCAAAGCCACTCAGCTAACGCATCGATCAGAAACCATTAAAGGATTCAGACCAAACTCTTCTTAATAATCTAGTCAGAGACAACAAACCCAATAATGTTGACTATTTACTATAGACAACACCCTGGTTTGTCAACTCCGGGGGACCGAGCCTTCCATTATACAAAGCTCAATTCAGAGCCTCAAAGTGAAGGTTCAGCTAAAGTCCCTGAGCTTACCTTATGAAAGGAAAAACTCAGGGCTTTTTTATATTACTTAAGAGAAGACTTTGCGCCTACTTCGTCGAATTTCTTCTTCATGGCATCAGCATCAGCCTTGGACAATCCGTCCTTAACTAGCTTTGGAGCACCATCAACTAAATCCTTAGCTTCTTTTAAGCCAAGGCCGGTAATTTCTCTAACTACCTTAATGACCTTAACTTTTTCTGCACCGGCTTCATCAAGATGAACGGCAAATTCAGTTTTCTCTTCAGCAGCAGCGGCACCGCTAGCAGCAGGTCCGGCCATCATGGCAACTGGAGCAGCGGCTGTAACACCAAGCTCTTCTTCAAGCTCTTTAACAAGCTTGGCAGCGTCCATAAGTGACATATTCTTAATAAAACTCTTTACCTCTTCTGATGTCACGCTCATTTTACACACTCCTTAATTAATAAATTCTAAAATTTAAATTGTTCCCTTTTCTCAAGCTCCACCTTTTTTCTCAAGTTCGGTGCGGTAAGCTGCAAGTAGGCGCACAAATTGTGAACCTGGGGCTTGCAACAACTGCACAACTCTTGTTGCAGGTGTCATGAGCAAATTGAGAAGTTTTGCCAAGGTTTCCTCACGGCTAGGCATCTTCGATAGTTGATCGACTTCCTTCTTATCAAGGAAGGCACCATCTAACCAAGCACCTTTAATTTGGAACTTTTCATTTTCCTTTGCAAACTTTGTAAGAACCTTTGCTGGACCAACTAGATCAGTTGTTGAGAAGGTTACAAAATTAGGCCCTGTGAAAAGGTTTGTAATCTTTTCTACATCAGCCTGATTGTCATCTTTATAGATTTCTTTAAAAACTTTGATTGCTAAATTATTCTTAGCTACTCGAGCAGAGGCCTTAACGCCACGAAGCTCTCGTCTTAATTTAGTAATTTGAGCCACAGTTAGGCCCTGGTAATTTGCAAGAACTGCCAGCTGCGAGGTGGAAAACTTATCCTTTAGCAAGGCTAGCTCTTGTTGTTTCTCTTCCTTATTCATCTAAGATCCTTAAAACAAACTTACAAAAATTTATCTAACAAAAAAACTATAATGCTCTCAACGCTTCACAATCAATTTTAACGCCAGGTCCCATGGTGGCGGACATGTAGCATGATTGTAAGTAAATTCCCTTACTGGTTGAAGGCTTCGCTTTGTTTATTGCTTGAACAAAAGCTAACGCATTTTCACGAATTTTATCTGCACCGAAAGAAACCTTACCAATCGGAGCCTGGACAAGACCGGCTTTCTCAACTTGATAATTAGCACGGCCTGCCTTGATAGCTTTAACAGTCTTAGCAATATCAAAAGTTACTGTGCCAACTTTTGGTGAAGGCATAAGACCACGAGGTCCTAAAACTTTACCAAGCTTACCAACTTGTCCCATCATATCTGGGGTTGCAACAACGGCATCAAATTCCATAAAACCACCAAGTACTTTTTCTACTAGGTCTTCAGCACCAACAATATCAGCTCCAGCTTCAGTAGCTTCTTTACCTTTCTCAGCTTTTGCAAAAACTGCAACCTTAACTGTTTTTCCTAAGCCGTGAGGAAGCTCCACAGAGCCTCTTACGTTTTGATCTGCTTTCTTTGGATCAACACCAAGCATCATGCAGATTTCAACTGTTTCATCAAACTTGGCAGTCCCAGTTTGAGAAAGAAGTTTAATTGCTTCGTCCATGCTGTAAGCTTTAGGCTGAACCTTTGCTCGTACAGCTTTGTATCTTTTAGATCCGCTAGCCATGAAAATTACCTCAAACAAAAACTAAAAATCAAAAATAAGCACTAAACTAATATCCTGATTGGTCCCGACCGCAATCGGCCGAAGAAGGACTAAACAATCTCAATTCCCATATTGCGAGCAGTGCCGGCAATAATTTTGCAAGCTGCTGCTTCATCATAACAATTCAAATCGGGCAGTTTCTTTTTTGCAATTTCGAGAACCTGGGCCTTTGTAACTTTTCCAACCTTATCTCTATTTGGAACAGCAGCACCCTTTGCAGCCTTAGCAGCCTTCAACAACAAGAAAGAAGCTGGCGGAGTTTTTAACTCGAAAGTGAAGGATCTGTCATTAAAAACAGTAATTAAAACTGGTGTAATTTCACCTGCTAGTTTCTGAGTTCTGGCATTGAACTGCTTACAAAACTCCATGATGTTAACACCATGCTGACCCAGTGCTGGACCAATTGGAGGAGCAGGATTAGCCTTACAGGCTTCGATTTGGAGTTTAATTGTTGTTACGACTTGCTTTGCCATTTTTCCTTCTTACTATTCTAAATCACTAAATCTTCTATAACTAAAAATTTTTAAGCTAATCTCTCGACTTGTGAAAAATCAAGTTCCACAGGAGTTGCTCGGCCAAAAATACTTATCAGCACCCTTAGTTTGCCCTTTTCCGGACGAACTTCATCAACAGTACCATTGAAATCCACAAACGGTCCGTCAACAACTTTGACACTCTCCCCTTGCTGAAAATTCATACTGGCTCTTGGAGCTGCTCCTGTATCAGAAACTTGCTTAACAAGTCTCTCAACTTCTTCCTTTGTTAACGGATCAGGATTTGTTTCATCACCGATAAATCCTGTTACCTTTGGAGTTTCTTTAACAAGATGCCATGTATCCCGATTCATGGTCATTTGAACCATCATGTAACCAGGGAAAAACTTTTTATTGCTGGTCTTCTTCTGACCACGCACCATCTCAATAACTTGTTCTTGAGGCACTAAGACGGCTCCGAAAACAGCCTCCATATTGTGGCTCTTAATTCTCTCTTTTAATGAAGTCTTTACCTTCTGCTCAAAGCCTGAGTAGACATGCACCACAAACCAATCCATGCCATCTTTGATGTCAGAGATGTCATTAAGCGGAAGCTCCACTTTCTTTGGTGGCTTAACTTTCTCAGCAACAACAGGAACCGCAGCTGTAACTTGAGACTCAGCTGAAACTACAGTTTCAATTGAATTTTCAACGACTACTTCGTCAATCATCGCGACCACTTTGTTTTGTTCGTTTGCATCGTCCATTTTAAATCACAATCCAATTGCGATTAAAGCCAAACTACTTTTTCACGAAATTTTTTAGGTTTCGCTTCTCTTTTACTTTTGCCGCGTAAGCAAAAAGCACTACAGGAATGCCTGCATCAGTTTATAAAAAACCAAGTCTAAAAGTCCTAAGTAAGCCGCTACCAGTACCATCATAACGAGAACAACTAAAGTTGTTTGAATCGTCTCTTGTTTGGTTGGAAATGTTACCTTCTTAAGTTCGGCCCAGCTTTCCTTTGTAAAGGAGACTCCGGCGCCAATTCCTGTGGCTTCATTTCCTTCTGTATTAGACATACTTACCTAACTTGTATTCTTTACCCAAAAGCATCGATTTACGGTGGAGAAGCGTAAGGACCGAGAGGCCCTACACACCGGAAAACATTGCATAAATTGCAACATACTAGGGGTTAGAGGGGTGGAGATTAGCAAAACCAAGAGGTTGTGTCAAAGGCTCGAGTAAAATAAGACAAAGAAGCAGATGACCATTTAATCCATCATGGAAATAACCGTACTTTCCGCCGTAGCGATGAGGATTATATGAAGTGCCGCTTGAGGCAATTGGAAAGCCATATGCCCTGTAGTTATAGCTATCAGTGATTGCTCCCGAAGCATTTGTTCAATATCTTGTCTCTCCTTGAGGATCAAAGTGATAAAATCGAGATTTGTTCTGCAGAACTGTTCTTTCTGATTCAGGTTCTTCTGCTCCCTAATGGAGCAACGTCAATCTTTCACTTCATTCACAATTTCGATTGAAACATCATTCCAAGATTTTTCGCTCTTATATACCTGAGACGATTTAATGGAAATTTTTAAATGCTGATCGTCAAGCCAAGATAAAGTAATGTTGTCCTTATCTTTCATAATCAAAATATCTTGTTCATTTGACGTAGAGAAAGGCTCTCCTTTAATTGTTAAACAGACATGGGTATTGAAAGGAATCGTGGCGTTACATTCTTTATTATAAATCGTTGCTATATATTTTCCTGAAGTTGAGGGCACTTCCATGACATTAGCAATTTCACATCCACTATCTATACAGCCGCCGAGGAGGAAGGTACATAAAGTAAGAAATATTAACAAATGTATTTTTGTTTGTATAAATCGCTCACTTATTATTTTACTCATTGTAATGATCGTAACTATATAAAGATCTATTTAACGATCAAACGAATAATATATATACCATCCGTTACGTAAACTTTTATAAATATACTGATTTTCTTTTATGACACCTGAATCGATTTTCTTCGGAAGAATTTCATCATCTAAGGAATCGGTTAATGGTGCCAATGGAATTTTAGAAAACACCAACCCTTTCTCAGCTCCACCTGTAGCGAGTCCACGAGTGGCAATTGTAAAGTAAATGGCATTATCATCTGTCCTATGAATAATTGTTATGTTCAGATCTTTTAAAATTGATTTATATTCTTTCCATCGTTCATTAGAAAAAGCTGAAGAATTTGTATTCTCATTCCATTCACGATTGTCACTTAATAAAACTCTATCTTCGTTAATCGCAGTGATATTTGAATCACTAACTATCATTTCTTTAATAGTTGATAGATCTCTTGAATGTGATTCTTCAAACTCTGCAATGATTTTATCTGACGGAAACGGGCGATTAAGATACAATTTAAAAGAAATAAAAATCGCCACTATTAAAATAGTCAAACTTATAAGTGTCACCGCTATCACTTTAATAATTTTACCAAAGGCTCCTTTCAATCGCATTTACCCTCTTCTAAACATTTATAGTATTTAATGCCTTCATTTATCCGTTGCTGATCTTTAGGATCGTCTCCATATGGAAAGTTACCCCACGGTTTATCCAATCCTGAAGTATCCCCTTCTTGCACAAGGCCAGGTGCTCGGTGGAGTATAAATTCAGGAAATCCAAAAGCTTTACCAACAGCACCATAATGAAAATTTCCAAAGTCTGCATAGATAGAATTTTTTTGCTTAAAATCCCAAGGACCCTTTTTCCTTACCATCATGTAAAACCAAAATGGATCCCAAGAATCTTCTGCCATAGCGATATTTTTTTGCATATCTATGCCTTCAGGTGCCGGAATATTCGGACAACTTTGCAATCCACTTGGATCCACCCTATTAACTGGATTGCCCTCAACATACTCATAAAGGTTAGTGCCACCTTCATACCCAATCGGATCATGAGTGAACCAACGCATCAGATAACTTGAATACCACCTTCTACCAATCAGCAGATGACCATTAAGACCATCATGGAAATAACCGTACTTTCCGCCGTAGCGATGAGGATTATACGAAGTGCCGCTTGAGGCAACTGTTTTTCCGTATGCTTGGTAAGTATAGGTATCAGTGATTGCGCCAACAGCATTTGTTAAATACCTTGTCTCTCCTTGGGGACCGAAATGGTAATACCGTGATTGTGACGATGGAATTAACCTTTCAGAAACTAAGCCATCTCGTCCCCAGGTATAGGCAACCTGAGGCACTCCATTTCTATTGATCTCACCAATTAACTGATCACCATTAAAGATGTAAAAAACATGCTGGGTATTTGGAGAGAGCCACTGCAGCACCCTTCTTCCCAACCCGTCTGTTTTGTAATTCGTACTATTAACGCCATCTATACTTTGTGCTCTTAAATTAGAATCATCTTCATAACTAAAGGTTGGGCGTTTGCTTGGCGTTCCTTAATGGCTGCTGAAATTTATGTCACCGTAATAACAGGATTTGGTCTGGGTCATCTTCTTCATTATGGAAGAGAGTTACATGCAATGGATCAGGTTTTAGGGGTAATGTTTGTTATCGTTCTAGCAGGCTACCTTATTGATAGAATATTATTTGCTCCAACGGAAAAGTATCTTCAAAGACGCTGGGGAGTTGTTCACTAAGCTATTCTATTCATAAACCTATCCAATGTTGACCTAAGTAGTAGACTTAACTATTCTTGATCTATTCAAATAACTTACAAATTATTTATGAAGATATTACGAACTCTTAACTTTACTTTTATCGTCAGTATCTCATTAGTAAGCCTTTCCGCCTGTTTTTGGTACTCCTATAAAGTTAAAAAACCAAATGTTTTGATATTAATGCTCGATACTCTCCGTGCTGATCATATGAGCGGTTGGGGATATGAAAGAAACACTACTCCTGAACTAGATAAATTTGCCGCCGAAAATTTAAAATTCTCAACTGCCTTAACAACAGCACCTTGGACTCCACCTTCAGTTGCTACAATCCTAACTGGATTATATCCGAGCGAACACGGCATGATGCCTCCTAATGATCGAGATATTGCTAAAGCAGCCACCTCTAAACTTCCTTCTAGTGTTATCACAATTGCTGAACGACTTAAGGATTTTGGATACAGAACTGCCGCTATTAGTCCTAATCCATGGATAACAAAGGAGTTTGGATATACTCAAGGTTTTAATGATTTTCATTATAAACACAGGGGCATTGCTGAAGAAATTAATAAATATGCAATAAAGGTGATCGAAAAATTTCTTACAGAAAAATCGAAAGATCCCTTTTTCCTTTATGTTCACTACTTCGATCCGCACGATCCATATGAGCCTCCAGGCGAATATGCTACAAAATTTAAAGGACCATTATCTAAGTCTGCATTTACATACGACGAAAGAATGCTTGAATTAATTGCAAAATATGACGGCGAGATAAGCTATCTAGATGCTCAACTTGGAAAATTATTTGCTTTTCTTAAAGCAAAAGATCTCTACGATGACCTATTTATAGTAGTTGTGGCTGATCATGGAGAGCAGTTTATGGAGCATGGAGATCTACGTCATGGTTTTAAACTATTTAACGAAGAGATTCATATTCCCCTAATTATTCGTACGGGCAGAAAAGGGGACGTCGGACGCGTTGTTTCTGAGGTTGTTAGCCATATCGATATTGCTCCAACCATTTTAGATCGAATTGGAGAAAGTCTTCCAAAAGAACTTTCCGGCATCTCTCTTTTAGATGACCAAAAAATAAAATCTCGCCGAGGAGTAATGTCAGAAATTCGTCGCGTATATGATATGAAATCTATGACGAACCTTGAGGATCAGCGATTAATTATGGATGTCCCATATAACAAGAAAAATCCCGATCCTAACGCAAGCTTGGAACGCTGGAAAACGCCTAATATTATTGGAATTTTTGATTCAAGAGTGGACTACGCCTGTAAAGCAAAAACTTCCAATCAGGGCTTAGAAAACGCTCTTAAATCCTCATTTGATCAGACCTTTGCCTCAGCCCAGACAAATGCTGTAGTTTCATTACCGGAAGATAAAATTCAAGTTAATGATGAAACTCTAGATCAATTAAAATCTTTGGGTTATCTGCAATAATTTTATAAGTAATGCCTTTCATGAGAAAAATTACCGTACTAATTCTTTTCTCCTCTTTTGGATTCTTGTTTCCAGAGTCTGCCCTTGCTTACATCGGACCTGGTGCCGGTTTTGCTTTTCTTGGTTCCACTTTCGTATTTGTACTTACGATTGGCATGGCTCTTTTAACCATCTCGCTTTGGCCTCTTCGATGGACAATTAAGAAAATAAGCAAAAAAGGGATCTCTAAAAATGCTCGCGCTAAAAGGGTTGTTATCATCGGCCTTGATGGTCTTGAGCCTAAATTAGTTGACAAATACATTGCCGAAGGAAAATTGCCAAACTTAGAGCAGCTTTCTATAGCCGGATCTTTTGATCGATTAGGAACTACTTTGCCAGCACTCTCGCCAGTAGCTTGGTCAAGTTTTCAAACCGGAGTTAACCCAGGTGCTCACAATATTTTTGATTTTCTAACTCGCGATAAAAGATTTTGCCTACCGCAATTAGCTTCAACTGAAACTAATATAACAAAGAAGGTTATTAATCTTTTAGGTTTTAAGATTAAAAAAGAAAAGGCCGAAGTTAAGATTACTAGAAAATCTCAGCCCTTTTGGAAAATCCTTGGAAACAATGGTGTTTTTTCAAATGTAATTCGAGTTCCCATTTCTTATCCTCCCGAAAAATTTAATGGAAATGTCCTTTCCGCAATGTGCACACCTGATCTTAAGGGCACACAAGGAAGTTTTTCATTTTTCTCAACTAAGAAAAATACCACTGATAAAACAACAGGTGGTGAAGTTGGCCAACTTGTTCGTGAAGGAAATATTTTAAAAGGAGGAGTTGATGGTCCTCCTAGATCAGATGGTAAAGGTTTTATTAAAGCACCATTTGAATTGACTTTAGATCTAAATAAGAAAGAAGCAACAATCAAAATTTCAAAAGAAACCGAAACACTCAAACTCAACGAGCTCTCCCGCTGGCTTGAAGTTGAATTCTTATTCGGCAAAAAAATTGTTTCTGGAATCTGTCGTGTTTGTTTAAGAGAGATTGGATCGGAAGTTTCCATTTATTTTTCCCCGATGAATATTCATCCTGAAAAACCAGTTCTACCAATCGCTCATCCAATTTATTTCTCAACATGGCTTGCAAAAAGAAACGGGCTCTACGGCACTTTGGGTCTAATGGAAGATACCTGGGGTCGAAACGAAATGGCGATCGACGATCAACGCTTCTTGGATCAAACATATTCGATCCATGATGAGCGCGAGAAGATGCTTAACGATGCTCTAGATAGAACCAATGAAGGCGTTTGCATCTGCGTTTTTGATGCCAGCGATAGAATTCAACATATGTTCTGGCGTTATCTTGATGATAAACACCTCTCTCCACTAGAAGATGCCTCCTTCATAAATACTATTCCAAAGATGTATGAAAAGATGGATCAATTAATTGGCAAAGTTCAGGCCAAATTAAATAAAGATGATCTATTGGTTATATTAAGCGATCATGGTTTTTCTTCTTTTAGACGCTGCATTAATCTTAATACTTGGCTCTTAAAAGAGGGTTATCTTGTTGTTAAAGAAGGCGGACCAACTGGAGCAGATTACTTTAAGGATGTGGATTGGAGCCGCACAAAAGCCTTTGCGGTTGGACTTTCTGGACTTTATATCAACAAAAAAGGTCGCGAGAGTTACGGTATTGTTGAAGAGGCCGAAGCCCAAAAACTTAAAGCAGAAATTATTTCAAAACTAACAGGAATTAAAGATCCCCAAGATGGCTCTGTTGCTATCCGCAATGTTTATGATACTGCCAAAGAGTATCGCGGACTCTACACAAGCGAAGCCCCTGATTTAATTATAGGCTACAACCCAGGCTACCGAGTTTCTTGGGATTCAATCACTGGTGGTATCGAAAAGGATGTTTTCTCAGATAATCTAAAGGCCTGGAGTGGAGATCATCATATCGATCCGGAATTAGTTCCTGGCATTCTTTTCACAAATAGAAAACTAAAAACAAAAAACCCGCATATTGTCGATATTGCTCCAACAATATTGGATGTTTTTGATATTAAAATCCCTGTATATATGGAAGGTAAAGTTTTGCTTTGAATCTGAAGGTCTGCTAATTAGTGCCTTTGTTGTATGAATTCACCAATTACCTCCAATACGCCTCCTTCCATAGATCCAAATAAAGCGACACCTGCTTCTACTGACTCCCGTGGTGAGTTGTCACGAATTGAGGTAGAAGAGGGGACTGAGCTACTAGGGGAATGTATCAATATCCCTTTAGAGATCTGTCCTACAGCACGTAACTTGATGGAGCACCTAAAGGAAAAGTATGTATTATTTTCCTTTAATTTTCCCAATTTTGATTTAAATCTGTTTTACAAAGCTTGCGAAAATGCAATTAACACAGGCTATGGAGAATATGAAAGATTTTCTATTTTAATATCTCACACCGAAAATGCCGTGGCTATTATCGACGGAACTAGCCCTGCAACTTTAAGACAAGATCATAAATATATTGAAAACGATACCAGTTTTGGAATGATGCCTTGTTCAATAAAACCGCTACATCGAGAAATTGCTGAATGCTTGAACTTTGAGCCAAATGGTGGTGGCCATGTTAGAAGAGATAAAGGAAAATATATTGTGGTTGGTAAGACAGATCATGAGGCCACTCAGTATACTGAAAAATATACTCTATGGAGCAGCTCTGAAAGTTATGGCAAGGGAGATCACGAAAAAGCCGGAAAAATTCTAGCAAAACTTTTAGCTAAAGCCCCAACTCCTAAGGGAATCGTCGAAGTTCAAGAATAAGAAATCATAAGTTATCGAGAGTCCAAGAAGACTTTCCTAAAAAAATCTTTTTTTGGAGTTACAATCCCCGGCAGGGATGATAAAGTGAGTTTCAAAAGTCCTTGCCGAATAGAATCCGCCTTTGCCCTTCGACAAGCTCCCTTCGACAAGCTCAGAGCTTCTGCGGGATATAGCCTACATGAAATTATTGGCACTTAATGTCTATAAGCCTCTCTCTTTTCAGAAACCTATACAATTTGCTATCGTGTCCTAAAATGGGTCAATAATGGGCCGATAAGTTTAAGGAGATAGTTATGTTCGATCCTAAAATAAAAGTTTCTAAACATCTGTTAGGTAAACTTAAAGTCGCCTCGGAAATTATAGGCTGCTCCTCCGTTGATGAGTTCGTTGAGAGAACACTTGCGGCAGAGGCAGATCGAGTAATTGCCAGTACAGGAAAACGTACGGCAGCAACTGATAAAGAAGTAGAAGAGATTACGAATCAGCTAAAAGGCTTGGGATACCTTGAGTAAAATCATTGAATTATTAAATTCTACAGTTACGACAATTTTTGATGTCTTGCTGTATCCAACCTCTGTAATTGCATCCCTATGGGGCCTTTTACTAATTTCTATTTTATCAGGAATTATCCTGCTCTTAGTTTATGGAAAAGTTTCTAACCAGGCTGGAATTAAAAGTACTAAACGAAGAATCTATTCTTATGTTTTAGAATCAGTTCTTTTTAGACATGATCTGAATCTTTCACTGAAAGCTCAAGGAAATATGTTTTTAGCTGGTTTTAAATATTTTGTATTGGCCGTACCTCCTATTTTAATAATGATGATTCCATGTCTATTAATTTTGGCTCAACTTAATTTACGCTATAGTTCACAACCATTAAAAAATGGTGATAGCTCTATTGTTTCTCTAACTCTTGACTCAGATCAAAAGCTTTTTGAAACATCACTTATCGCTCCTGAGGGAATCTCTGTCACGCCTCCCCTTCGAGATCTTGATAATAATTCAATTAATTGGAGACTAAATATTACAAATCCACCAAGAGAATCTAAAGAAATTCAAATAAACATCGGATCAGAAACCGTATCTAAGCCCCTAATTTTAGAGCAAAATTCAACAAAAATTCCTTCTAAAACTTTTTCTGACTGGTGGTGGAGCTTTCTTTATCCCGGTGATAGTATCGCAAGGTCTATGCAGGGAATGGTAAAAGAGATTTCAATTTCATACCCTGAAAGAAGCTACAACATCTTCGGCATAAAAATGCACTGGTTAGTTGTATTTATTATAATTTCTCTTCTTAGTGGAATTGTAGGAAGTAAGATTTTCAAAGTAGAAATTTAATGAAAAATAATCTAATTTTCATCGTATTCGATAGCTGTCGCTTTGATA
>ENA-ORBV01007486-ORBV01007486.1-microbial-mat-metagenome-genome-assembly--contig:-NODE-7486-length-18741-cov-8.465227_pt1 | contig 18741 bp, 22 predicted proteins | sample MGYA00237777_ERZ505514 | MGnify/ENA primary metagenome ERZ505514 (study PRJEB26160, sample SAMN06269048) | microbial mat metagenome | isolation source: Oligotrophic lake microbial mat | place... | reverse complement strand
GTATCATATCGTCCGGAAATTTCCGCCGTTCACTAACGGCGGCCCCATTGAAGCATCTAGGATCAGTCGATCTAACCAAGCCCGACCAGATTTCCGCCGTTCACTAACGGCGGCCCCATTGAAGCCAGGACGGGGATCAGGTGCTGGAGTGGGATGCCTTAGAAATTTCCGCCGTTCACTAACGGCGGCCCCATTGAAGCTAAGGGGTCCTGGGGTCCTGGGTCTTCATCTGGAGCCCATTTCCGCCGTTCACTAACGGCGGCCCCATTGAAGCGCCCCGTCGAGCCAGCTGGTGACCGGCTTCCCATCGTATTTCCGCCGTTCACTAACGGCGGCCCCATTGAAGCCACGTGCCGCTTGAGTACGAAGGCCCAGCTAAGATCGATTTCCGCCGTTCACTAACGGCGGCCCCATTGAAGCTACTCGGTCTCTTGCGCTCGAATGTCGTCGTCGATATTTCCGCCGTTCACTAACGGCGGCCCCATTGAAGCACTTTGAACAACATCGTGCTGGGCCAGCAGATGGGAGATTTCCGCCGTTCACTAACGGCGGCCCCATTGAAGCTACGCCGCAATCAGCTAACGACGCTCAGCGCGGTGCGTATTTCCGCCGTTCACTAACGGCGGCCCCATTGAAGCGAGCCGTGGAATCACCCGCCGGTTCTCGGCGAGCTAATGATTTCCGCCGTTCACTAACGGCGGCCCCATTGAAGCTCTGGAAGGACGGGACCAACCTCAAGTTCCGAGCGATTTCCGCCGTTCACTAACGGCGGCCCCATTGAAGCCCGCCCGCGCCGCCCTGCGTGTGCCGGACTTGGCTGCGATTTCCGCCGTTCACTAACGGCGGCCCCATTGAAGCAGGCGGACCAGGACTCTGCCTTTGCGTTTCCCCTTATTTCCGCCGTTCACTAACGGCGGCCCCATTGAAGCTGGATCTCGCTCTTGCGCTTGCTGAGAATCGCTATCATTTCCGCCGTTCACTAACGGCGGCCCCATTGAAGCCGCCGATCGCCATTGCTGGATGCGTGGCGTTCTGGATTTCCGCCGTTCACTAACGGCGGCCCCATTGAAGCGGTGCTCGTAATCAAGCAGCACGATCCACGGGGTCACGCAGCATTGGGTCGTTCATGACAACGCCCTCGCAACCGCCACGATGAGTCCCCCCGCCATGGCTCCTCCAAGCACCTTCACGATGTCGGTGGCGTAGTCTCGACCTCCGCTGACCCACGCGATCACGCCCTTCACGATCGTGTTGCTCACGACAGCGACCGTGATGGCCAGCGCCGCGACGTCCATATCGAGCTCGCTAGCGGCGGCTAGTCGTGTCGCGGCTAGCGTGATCGCATCCACGTCCATGAGACCCGAGAGTGCTGCCGTTACGATGAACCCGGAGTTTCCGAAAGCGCTGCGCGCCATCGCGGAGGCGACGAGGACGGCGGCGAGCAGAAAGCCCCACGTCAGGGCCGGCAGCAGCGAAAATGGGTTCTTGAGCTCAAGCTCCGCCGCCTTTGCAGACTCTCCTCCGTCTGAGATCCGGAGGCTTCGCCACTTCCAGAGCGCACCCGCCAGCGTGCAGACGGCCATTGCGCCGATTGGGAGCGCGAGTGTCTTCGTGACGCTTGGACTAATGAGAGCTGAGACGACGAGGACGCGGGCGAACATGATCGTGCTCGCAAGGAGCGTGGCGAGCTGGCCCGGCTGCACCATCGCGGGCGTGCCGCGCGCATGCTGTGCCATGGCCACGGTGACGGCGGTCGAGCTGACAAGCCCTCCGATGAGCCCCGTGAGACCAGCGCCACGCCGACCGCCGAGGAGTCGATTGAGAACGTATCCGACGTAACCGATACCGGCGATGAGCGCGACAAAGACACCGATGCGCCGGGGTGACAGCACGCGCCACGGGTCACGCGCCTCGTCCGGCAGGATAGGAAGGACGATGGCGAGGAGGATCAGAAGCTGGAGGGTGGCAGTCAGATCCACGCGCCGCATGCGCGGAACGAGCGCGCGAAACCATGGCTTCGAGATGAGAAGGAGCGTTGTAGCCAGAGCGAGCGCGACGGCGATGGCACGCTGGTGATGGACCAACATGCCGAGAACCAGCGTTGTGAGCGCAGCGACCTCCGTGGTCAGACCGCGGCCCTGCTCTCGCTCGCGGAACGCCGCGATAGCCACGAGCACTCCTGTGACGACCAGGGCGGCAACAGGCAGCCAGGGATTGGCCTCTCCCGAATACGCGGTCACCCAGCCGAAGAGCGCCAGTAGCGCGAACGTCCTCACGCCGAGGAGCGACTCCGGGCGCACACCCACCTCGCCGTCTGGATCCTGGTGCTCAGCCACGTCGCTGTGCTCGCGTTCGAGGCCGATAAAGAGACCGATCCCAATCGCCAGCACGGCGTCGATCAGAAGGCGGAGCGTCGGATCATCAATGGGCGGCACGGAGCAGCATGTGGTGTGGCGGAAGCGAAGGCAGCATGCAACTCGAGTTCCTCGCGGATTGACGGAGAGGCGCTGGCATCCTATCGCAGATATACGATGAAGCCAGGCGCCCAGGCCCAGAGCCTCCTGTTCCTTTGCGTCGCAAACTCCGCGCGCAGCCAGATGGCCGAAGGCCTCGGCCGCATGATCTTCGGCAATCGTGTCCCGGTGATGAGCGCGGGGAGCGAGCCGTCGAAGGTGAACCCCTACGCCATCGAGGTGATGCGCGAGCTGGGTGTCGACCTCACGACGCACCACTCCAAATCGGTTCAGACCATCGATCCGGCCACGGTCGGCACCGTGATCACGTTGTGCGCGGAGGAGGTCTGCCCGGTGTTCTTGGGCAAAGCGCGCCGGCTCCACTGGCCGATCCCCGATCCCGCGAGCAAGGACCCGTCGATTCCGCGCGAGGAGATGCTCACTCGCTTCCGAACGGCGCGCGACACGATCCGCGGCATGCTCGAGAGGTTCGCGAGCGACGAACTAGCCCAGGCGTAGGATCTTGCGCGAGAGCCCATCACACTCAATTACCACCAACCCCCGAAACCTTCCAAGCAACACCCAACAGCGCGCTCGCAGCCAGCGTTTTCGGCACTCCCAGCTTGAAGCGAAACATCGCCAGCATCGCCAGTATCGCCAACACAGCCGAGGCCGCATCCACACTCGCCAGCACCGGCATCAACAGGCGAATCGGCCCTAACTGAAGCTCGCCAATTTGGCGAAAAATCACATGCAGCCCAAACCAAATCGACAGATTCAGGATAACGCCCACCACCGCCGCGGTGATGCAGGAGAGCGCGGCGTGGAGTGAACGATTGCCGCGCAATGCTTCGATGTACGGTGCGCCGACAAAAATCCAAAGAAAGCACGGCACAAACGTCACCCAAACCGTGACGAGCGCGCCGGCCAGGCCCGCCAACATCGGCGGCAGTGCCCCTGGGTTGCGAAACGCCCCGAGAAACCCCACAAACTGCACCACAAGGATCAAGGGACCGGGCGTTGTTTCCGCGAGCCCGAGGCCATCGAGCATCTCCCCAGGCCTCAACCAACCGTACGTCTCCACAGCGCGCTGCGCAATGTACGCGAGTACGGCATACGCGCCGCCAAACGTCACCACAGCTGCCTTCGAAAAGAACACGGCCTCTTTCACCAACACAGATTCTCTTCCAAAACCAACGAGCAGCCCTAAAATCGGCAAGGCCCAAAGCCCCAGGCACACGGCCAACACGCGCAAGCTGCGCCGCGTTGAAGGCCGCGTGTGCGAAAGCTCCCCCGCCTCAGCCATCCTTTCAATCACCGTTGCTTGGAGCACGTCCACTTTGATGTTGGCTGGTTCGGGAAACGCTGAAGGCACCAGCCGCATCCCCACAAGCCCAAACAGGCCCGCACTCAGCACCACCAACGGGAACGGTACGCGAAAAAAGAAGATGCCGACGAAGGCAGCCGCAGCCACCGCCACCATCAGTCGATTCTTGAGCGCGCGTTTGCCAACACGCAGCACGGCCTCCACCACCACCGCCAAGACGGCCGCTTTCAAGCCAAAGAACAGTGCCGCCACTGCAGGTAACTCGCGAAAACCCGCATAAAGCGCGCTCAAACCCAAGATCGCCACAAACCCCGGCAACACAAACAAGACCCCGGCGGCAATCCCGCCACGCGTCTTGTGCATGAGCCAACCGATGTACGTCGCCAGCTGCTGCGCCTCGGGCCCCGGCAAGAGCATGCAATAGTTCAAGGCATGCAAAAATCGCTCCTCGTCAATCCAACGCCGGCGTTCCACCAACTCCTGGTGCATCAAAGCCACCTGCCCCGCAGGCCCACCAAAGCTCAGAAAACCAATGCGCGCCCAAACCCGGAGCGCTTCGGCAAACGACACCTCGCGTGGTTCAAAGCTTTCCAAGCTGGCATAAATAGGCTTGATGCAGCCCCAGCGCAACACATCCTCCATCTAGCATGAGCAGTGAAGGTGGTTGCCCTCCCCCGCCGCCGCAGGAAGCGGCAGCTTGCCCCTCCCCGATGTTTCGCTCCGCTCGCCATGGGCGGGGCCACGGTGCGTATTCGCCGCTGTGGCGGGGCCACGGTGCGTATTCGCCGCTGTGGCGAGGCTGCTGCGCGTGCCCACCCAGATTCACGTCCGCAGCTGCAACCACTTCGTGCCCCCAAAGTACTTCGTCGTAGGCCGCGGCCTCAGAAAAAAGGAATGCGAACTTTTTCCCACTTATTGAGAGTTGGGCCGGCGGGTTCCCAGGGGTCGCGCGGCGTACGCGGTTGGTTGCTTCGCCAGGTGCCGAAAGTTGGATTGGATGACGCTGCCAAGGGTGTTCTCAGTGCACCAGCACTAACGCCGAATGCTTAGCGATGCCCGCAAAATCGGCCGTGTCGCTGGTGATCAGCGCGGAATCACCGTCGATACAGGCTTGCGCGATCAGGCAATCGATCGTGGAGCGCACGGTGACGCCTTTGCTTCTCAACTTGCGATACAATTGGGCTGCACGACGCCGAGCCACTCGTTCTCGTCAATCGCTTGCTCCAGGCGCCGCCCCGCGGGCGTATCAGCGCCGTTGAAGTAGTCGATCCAAGCCGATGAGTCGACGATGATCAAACCCGCGACGCTCGCAACTTGCGCAGATCGCCTTCCCACTTCAGTTTGCCCTTCGCGGCTTTGAGCTTGACCTTGGTCGTTCGCATTCGCACCAGCTCGCGCAATGCCAGCTCAACTACCTCGCGCTTGGTGGTCACGCCAATGAGGAACGCAACCACGTTATTGGAGCGCCCTGCAGCATCAGTTGTGATCCCTTTGGCGCGATTCGATACCTGCCCGCGCCGGCTTATTTCAGAGACATGCGTCTCACACGGCCTCAAGAACACGCGCTTCGGTGGGCCGATGAACACTCCTTTCGAGAATCTCCGACCCAGGCAGAGCAGCAACCCATAGGGCGCCTTACACCCCTCTCTACTGAATTTTTATAACAATAAACTCACTTTTATTTAGTTTTAGATTTACAAAATTGATTTTTTGGTTAGATATACGCTCGCATGCCTAGCCTCCCCACAGAATGTCCCGCCTGCCGGGAGCAGCTTGAGGTGGCGCGCCTCACCTGCTCCAGCTGCACGGTGCAGCTCAACGGGCGCTTTGAGTTGCCTGAGCTCGTGCGGCTTGGGCGAGAGGACCTCGAGTTCGTACTCGATTTCGTTCGTTGCTCGGGCAGCCTCAAAGATCTCTGCCAGCTGCGAGGTCTCAGCTACCCGACTATTCGAAACCGTTTGAATGACGTCGTCTCCAAGCTCTCGGCGGACAAGGAAACGCTGGAAACCAAACGCCGAAAGATCCTGAATGCCATCGCCGAGGGCACTCTCACAGTGAAAGAAGCGACACAAAAATTGAAGGAGCTTGCCACATGAATACGAAAGAACAGGTACTGGAGTTGCTTTCGGCGGGAAAGATCAGCGCGACGGAGGGCGAAGAGTTGCTGAACGCCCTGAGCCAACACCAGCGTTCTAGGTGGCAGCGATGGGTCAACCCCTTTGAGAGTTTGAATCCAACATTGGGCCTTCTTTTGGGTGCCGCAGGTGCTTTGGCTGGTGTTATCTTGTCGCGTTGGAACGTGAGGTTTGACGGCGCGCTCGATATCCATGCAACCCCCATCCCGGCTTCAGTGGCGGGAGCACTGCTTGAGCAGGCCGTGGCGTGGCCGCTATTGGCCGTCGTCTTGTGGAGTGCCGCTAGCCTGCGCGTGCAGCAGGTGCGATTGGTGGATTTCTTGAGCAACGTTGGTGTGGCCCGGCTGCCCTATTTGATACCCGCGCTGATGGCTGGAGCGATGAAGGATCAGCTGAGCGTTCCCCCCGAACAACTCATCAAAGCACCGCCTCCCGGGCTCCTGTTGTTGTCGCTTGTTACGGTTCCGGCTGTCGTGTGGGTAGTGACGTGGCTATGGCAAAGCTTCCGCACAGCCTCGGGTCTACGCGGACCAAAGGCGGGACTTCTGTTTGCGGGTGCGCTGCTGGTCGCAGAAGTGCTTTCCAAAATTGTGCTGGGATTTCTCAGCGTGCTGCTGCACCACAATGGCCTCTGACGAAGACATCTTTCGTGGCCCTCCTTGGGTGCTTGACGTTCGTTGGCGGCACAGTTTTGGCGCACTTGCCGCAGTTTTGGAAGGTGCCCGAAGGGCCAACCCCCGCACACGAGCTCGTCGCCCATTACCAAAACTCACGGTCGCTAATTATCTGGATGAACGCCGCAATTGTTTGGCTGTTTGTGGGCCTGAACTGCCTACCTGGGAGCTCATTCCCCGCAGCACCGCGAGGTCTTCGAATCACCCTCGCAACTGTGGCTATTGCAACCGTGGGCACTAGTATTGCCAAGGGCGTCGAGATCCTGATTGGCCGGCACCAGCCCCAACGTTTTGTAGAGAGCTAGTGGTGGCGTTTCCGCCGTTCACTCTTTCAATCAATTGGCCTACACAGTCTCTTCGTCGTGCTTGTGCTCAGCAGATCCTGCGGTGGCGGTGGCGCGGCCGCGCTCGAACCCGACAATTTGACGCCGATCGCTGATGGCGCCGTTGAGATATCGCTCCTCGATCCAAGCTCAAGCTCCGAACCAACGTTGGATTTCAAGAACCCTTCGACGGACTATGCCGACCCGTTGTTGATCCTCGAACGGAAGGACGAGCGGGCTGATTTTGGCGAGCCACAACCGTTCATTCCGAGCCTCGCCCAGAGCATCAATACGCCCAAGGGAATGCTCCGGGGCCTACTCTGCTTCATTCCGAAGGACACAAAGTCGCTGGACGAGGTGGAGTCATGCCACCCCGTCGGCACACTCTACGCTCGCACTCTGTACGTGCCACGAACGAATTTTCGTGAAGGTTTCCCTGGGATCTCTGGGCGCTACGAGTGGTTCGCCATCGACTATCGAGGCACGTTTACGGTCCGCACTGCTGACTCCTATCGTTTTCGGCTCTACTCGGACGACGGAGCCCGCCTGGTCATCGATGGCAAACTACTCACGAACAACGACGGCATTCACCAAGCGTCGAACGCCTTCGCCACCATTGCCCTCGCGGCCTCAGAGCATTCCATCCGCGTTCACTACTTTCAGGGGCCGCAGATGGAAGTAGCACTGATCCTTTCGGTCATCCCACCCGGTGGCGTGGAACGTGTGTGGTCCGCTGAGCTCTGAAGCGAGAAACGGTGTGGCGAGGCTGCTCACGACGCGACTGTCTGGGTGCAGGTAGTGATCTGCCAACGCCTATTTTGGGGCGGGAAGGCCGACTGCACCCCACCAGCGGCTACGCCCGCGATCTGCGCGAAAGTCCCAATGCCGTAGCATCGCGCACCCGTCCCTGACATCGTCCCAGGCGCGACCTTGGCTATTTGTAAGTCAATTTGACAAACGTCCAACTTATTGTATTTACAAATGAATGTTGCCGAGAAAAATGTCAGCTTTGCTGCGTAAGCGGGCAACTCAATTTCCCGTGGTCCAGGTTTCGGGGCCGCGACAGTCTGGCAAAACGACGCTTTGTAAGGCCTGTTTTACCGAGCATACGTACGTTTCCCTAGAGTCACCCGACGTGCTGCGCCAAGCTCGCGAAGATCCGCGCGGCTTACTGCGAGCGATCGCGGGGGGAGCAATCCTGGATGAGGTGCAGAACGCACCCACGCTTCTGTCCTATCTGCAGGCAGAGGTGGACCACGATCCGCGCCCGGGAAGATTCATACTTACAGGTTCACAACACCTTGCACTCACCGCCGCGGTGACTCAGTCACTTGCGGGACGCGTTGCGATTCTTGAGCTCCTGCCGTTTTCGTACCAAGAGCTTCGGTCGGCTCGGCCAAATGACGACGTGTGGACGGTGGTTTGGCGAGGTGGCTACCCTGCTCTATTCGATCGCCCCGTAGAGCCGTACGAGTGGTTGAGCAGTTACGTTGCAACCTATGTCGAGCGCGATGTTCGGCAGATCCTGAATGTGACGGACTTGACCGCCTTTCAAACCTTCGTTCAATTGGCAGCCTCCCGAACGGCCCAGGTGCTGGACCATTCGCGGCTGGGTGCCGATGTTGGGATTACCCACAATACTGCCAAGAAGTGGTTTTCGGTTTTGGAAGCGAGCTACTTGTGCTTTCGCCTACCGCCCTTTTTTCGCAATCTTGGAAAGCGTCTCGCCAAGACCCCAAAGGCACATTTCTTCGACTCAGGTTTGGTGTGCTACCTGCTTGGCATCCGCTCCCCGGAGCAGCTTCGGCTCCATCCGCTTCGAGGCGCCATTTTTGAGTCTTGGGTTATCTCGGAAATTGTCAAGGCTTACGCCAACCAGGGTGAACAACCCACGTTAACCTATTTTCGCGACAAGCACGGTCTCGAGGTGGACGCGGTAATCGAGCTCGGCCTCTCAACTTGTACCGTTGAGATAAAGTCGGGTGAAACGGTCCCCTCTGATGCTTTCGTAGCTCTGGATCAGTTGAGTAAGCTATTCGAATCGCAGAGTGAGCCTGTGAGGGCGAATCTCACCGCACTGGTTCATGCTGGTGCGGCGCGCTGGGAGCGCAAGGGGACCGCGGTTCTGCCATGGTCGGCGGCCGGAGAGTTCGCTTGGCCTGGGCTGAAAGCCAACTGATACCAAAGACATCGCCGCTATCTTCCTCGTTGACCATGCAATATTGGGCGCTAGCTAACAATTCAACGCTCGAAACGAGTTCGTGGCCTGCGACTCCACGCGTGGCTCCTACGTAGTAACTTGTTCGAATCTCATTTCGAGGGTTGACTCGAGAGAGAGAGGCTTGCGTTTGCCCTTACTGCCGCGTGGTGGTGGCTAGGAGCCGTCGGGGAGAGCGGGCGGCGCCCGCCTCAGCACCGAACGGCGGTCGCGAGTTCAAGACCGAGCGAGAGTGAAACGTCGTCTAGGCCCAAAGCCCCAAGTGCACGGGTACGGAAAAGCTGATGCGCGAATTCTGGGGGTCAAAACGCACCAGCGCTGCAGCTGCCACGCGCGCGGCAGAAGTTGTGCTTGCTACATCCCGAGACTCAATCCTTAGGGTTGCAGCGCTTGGCTGGCTCGACATTGCATCAGCTCACGATGAGGAAGGGTCGCGTGCGCCGCTCGACGCGTCCGCCTACGCTCAGCTGGCAACCGTGAACGACCAAGAACAGATGGTATTGCTCCGAGAGTTTGTCAACGCTCCCCCCGACGACCGAACTGTGAGGCAGCGACAAGAAGAGATCGCGTGCGTAGCGACAAATTTCGCAACTTGCGCAGCTCGCCTTCTCCGCTTCGCGCACACGAGGACAATTCGGTTGAAGTGCGTCTAGGCACTAGGGTTTTCCCTAATCGACAAGCACCACCACGACTCCTACGTTGTTCTTCGTGCGCCTCAAGCCGACCAACGACTTGGTCTTCAAGCTCCTGTTTATTGCAAATCCGGCGCTCCTTCGCGATCTGCTGGAAGCCGTGCTTCAACCGAGCTCCCCGATCACGTCGTTAGAGGTTCTGGACCCAGAAATTCCTGGTGATCTCGCGGGCAGCAAAGCCATTCGGCTCGATGTGCGCGCCCGCTCGGAGGACGCCTCCATCTTCAATGTCGAAATGCAGGCATACGGGCACCTGGCGTTGCCCGCTCGATTTCTCTTCTACTGGGCACGCGGCTACACCGAGCCCCTCGGCCGCGGCCAACCACTTCCAGCTCCACCTACTCCAGTTGCCGTGCCTCGCCGCGGCCTCTGACACCCCAAAAAAGCTGTCCCTTTGGGCCAGATTTCTAAGCGCAGCCTCCGACCAAGAATTTGATACACTGGCGAAGGAAGATCCCATCATGGCCAACGCAGTGAACGAACTCGACAGAATCTCCAGCGATCCCCTCGCACGCAGGCGTGCCCAAGAGCGCGAAGATTCCATCAGAATGTACGAGGACTCCTTAGCCGTGTCACGCCGTGACCGTAAAGCCGAAGGCAAAGCCGAAGGTAAAGCGGAGCTCGTGCTCAAACAGTTAACCCTCCGCTTCGGTACGGTGGATGCGGTCAACACCGAACGCATCCGCAATGCTTCTCCGGTAGAGTTAGATACGTATGCTGAGCGCGTGTTAACGGCTCGGGATCTGGACGACGTTTTGGGCGCCTTCTAGGTACGCTCGAGATTCTCAGCCCAAGACCTCAGCGGATCAGTTGCGCGTTACCCAGTTTCGATTGTGCCCGATCAACGGTGAGGGTGGCTAAGCCGGCACGTTCGTATCGGGCTTGAATCAACCGATCAACAAATCCCGCCTTGTTCGAAATCTTCGAGCGAAGTACCTCGATCACCGGAGAGCCTGCCTCCGGCCGAATGAGTCCACTGGTCAAAGTGAGCAACAACGCCTGGCGAATCGCTGCTGAATCAAGTGCATAGTGATACTTCAGCGCGTAGTACGCCTCCGCGATGACCACATCGCTGGCTGTCACGGGTGCAAGCAATCGGTGCGCCTCCAAAAGGCGCTCGCGAATCTTGGCAACTGTTGCCGACGGCTGGCCCACCAGCAGACGCACAAGCACCGACGTATCGATGCCAAATTTCATCGCTTGCGGCGTTTCCGGGCCTTCTCGACGCTGGCACGAATGTCTCTCAGGTCGTGACTGACGCCCGGGGTCGGCACCAAGGAACCGATCCAACTGGTGTCGGGCTCCTGGCGATCAAAATAGAGCGCGAGCGCCCGACGAACAATGTCGGACATGCTCAGGTGCGATCGTTCCGCCACCCCGCGAAGCCGGCTGGCTGTTGATTCGTCGAGAACTATCTGTGCCCGTTGCATGCTTGAATAGTTACACACCAGCGATGTGTAATCAACGCTCGTCCTTTGCCAAAAGGTGATTGATGCAATCCCGTGGGATCACGAGGGCTTCGGTGACCTCACAGTTGACAACCCAGCCGTCTTCGCGCGAGGCCCAGCAACATCATCCATGCAAGGGCCCCAATAACACCTGGCGACGTAGCACCGCGGCCCATTCTGCAGCCTTGCCCGGCATTTGAAACGCACCCGAACCCGGGGGCCTGATTCGCTATCGTGAGTGGATACAGGGAACACAGCGCCCGTGCCTCATCGGGGGGCAGTTTGGCGGGGGCGTTTGCCGGGCGTCCCTTCAACTCGTAGCTTGGAAACATGAGCGCTTCGCGCACAGATGCAGACGCCTTTTCGCAGCGCTCAAGGGGAGCGCCAGAGCTTGAATGCAACGGTAGGATCTCGGCGCCATCGTCGCAGTTATGGGCGAGGCCCAAGGAATGTCCGAGCTCATGGGCAAGCACGAGGTCGAGTGGTTTCTTTTCACCAGCACCCCCGCTTGCCCAGTCAAAATAGAACGCATTGAGCTCTATATCGGCCTCGACGATCTGCTGGGTACCCTGCTTATTGGCCCGATAAAGCGTCGTCATCGCCAGGGCCTCGGGCTCGTAGCACCGCGCGGCGTCCCTATTCCCATCGCGGCACCAGGCTCTTCGACGAAACGCTATGCTGCTCACGCCGTCTTCCGCAGTTCTCCGGTAGGTGGGCTCCGTGGCGATATCGATTGTTAGAGAAGAGCAGGGAGCCGTCCAAAGTCGAGCCGCTCGACGCGCGGAAGCAGCCACCTCTGTTGCAGTCATCCCGCGGGGAAGCTCACTGGTGGAGAGCACGAAGTGGATCTGGGCCGTAGCGCGCGTGATGTTGCATTCGGCGTTCTCACAGCGCGATTGAACGAATGCCTGCGATGGCTGAGACATGAAGACCACCGCAAGCAGGACGCTGAATGCCTCCACCGCGCGCCATAGGGCGAGTTGCCTGAGGTGCAACACGCCTACTTACGGACTTTAACGCCGGCGCGCTCAAAGACCTCATCTGGGACGTAATAGACCACAAACTGGCAGTCACAGCTGTTGGGTGCGTTCAACTGGCCCCTGTTCTCAAGCGTCGATGCTGCCGAATCGACTTGGACCGGGTAGGTCGGCTGTGAACCCAACCCAACTACCGAGAAGGTCGTGATCAGCTCACCAACGCGTCCTGGCAACACCTGCCCCCCGCTCCCCGAACATTCCCAAGCCAACCCCGTCCAAGAGCACAACAGATTCGGCGACATCGCGTCGCTAACTGTGACCTTCACCCCTGCCTGTTGCACCAAATTGGGAACATCAACCTCTCCCCGCCGGCAAGGATTGCAATCGCCACTACAGGCCACCAACTGACAGGACTCAGTGGGTGTCATTTGACTGGCACGGGAACGGCCCCGACTTTCTCGAAATCCTCGCGAGGGAGGGCTAGGCTTCGGTAGCTGCACTCGCTGCTGTTCTCTTCAAGTACCACTCCGTGTCCGGTAAGGTTCAAATCTATAGCACCGTGGGGGCCCTCAATGTGCACGGGATACGACTCATCTTGCGCTAGTTGCGTGTAGACGAATGCATCGTTGGTCCCAAAGTTGCTGATGCGGCTGCGCGGGCCCGGCACGCACTCCCAGGCACCCTTCCACGTGCATGCAATTGGCTGCGAGCCAACCACGTCAACCGTCACCGCCACAGGCTCAGGCGACAGCAACTTCGGCAACACCAACCAACCCACGGGGCAACCATCGTCACTGCAGGCAATCGCCAAGAACACGCACGAGAGCCCCGCACTGCGGCTGCGGCTCAGCAGCCTGCGTCCCCTCGCCTTCAGCAACGCGCCATGCTCCATTGAGCCGACTACAGACCGAGACATGTTTTCAGGCTACCGTTTTCAGAGCGACAAACGTCCGTTTTGTTAATAACTCGACCATCCGCCATGCACTCAAACGCGCTCGGGCCGAACGCGCTGAGACACTTTCGCAAGACATAGTATTGGCTCTTGCAGGCCTCAGCTTTCGGAAAACCATCGCAGGTGACAGTGTTGCAGGAGTCCATCGTTGGTCCCATCGCACAGCCAGCCATGCTTTGGACTCGACAATACTCCACGCACGCTTCGCTTGCAGACGGAGGCTGACCTGCCGCTCCCGCTAGGCCGCCCACACCTGTGTAGCCCCCGACGAGAGGAGGTTGCGGGGTTCCACCTAGGCCACCACTGTTCGCGCTCCCACCTCCCATTGCCGTAGCCGCACCGCCGGTTCCCGCTGCTACCCCAGAGCCCCCGCCACCGGAGCGAGGAATTTCCGGCTTGTTTCCGTTCTCCGACGAGCCACCGCCGCACGACGCGATGGCCGAGCACGCGAACACCAAGGAACTTATCAGGATCGCTTCACGCACAAACCACCGCCTACCTTCAACTGAAAAGAATACTCGCGGGATGCACACGCCGCAAGCTATCCTATAGGCTTCCGCGCTGAACTCATCGCCGCCGTGCCATGGGACTCAGTGGGTGTCATTTGACTGGCACGAGAACGGCCCCGACTTTCTCGAAATCCTCGCGAGGGAGATTTAGGCTTTGGTAGGTGCACTCGCTGCTGTTGTGTTCACGTATCACTATCCCCACGGTTAGGGTCGAATCTACAGTGCCCAAGGGGCCCTCGATGCGCGCGGGGTACGAGGCCTTTTGCCCCAGTTGCGCAAAGAAAAATTGATCGTAAGTCGCGGAGTACCTGATGCGGCTTCCTGCGCGCGGCACACACTCCCAATCCCGATTCCATGTGCACGTGATTGGCTGCGAGCCAACCCCGCCGATCGTTACCGTCAACAGCTCGATCGACAGCAACTTGGGCAACCCCAACTGGCCCATGGGGCAACCATCGTCACTGCAGGCAATCGCCAAGAACACGCACGAGAGCCCCGCACTGCGGCTGCGGCTCAGCAGCCTGCGTCCCCTCGCCTTCAGCAACGCGCCATGCTCCATTGAGCCGACTACAGACCGAGACATGTTTTCGCGATCATTTGAGTGGAACGGGGATGGCTCCGACTTTCAGAAAATCGTCGGAAAGGAAGTTTAGCGTCTGAAAATTGCACTCGCAGCTGTTCTGTTCACGTATGACAGACCCTAGAACGAGGCTCGAATCTATTGCACCGAGGGGGCCCTCAAGGTGCACGAGGTACGAGTTTTTCTGGCCCAGTTCATTGTATACGAAAGTATCATGGCTCGGGGAGTCGCCGCTGTGTGAGCGCGGGCGTGGCACACACTCCCAGGCACCATTCCATGTGCATGTGATCGGTTCCAAGCCAGTACCGTCAATGGTCACCTTCACCGGTTCAACCGACTGCAACCTAGGCAATCTGAACCACCCCGTGGGGCATCCGTCGTCACAAGGGGTACACGAAAGGCCCAAGAATACGCATGAGAGCCCCGCCCTGAGGCTGCGGCTGCGGCTGCGGCTGCGGCTCGCGATCATTGGTTGATACACCTTCCCAAGTTCCCCGTTTCGAACTTACACCCATCGAGCCTGTTGGTGGTGCCCCTATCAATACACTCCTGGCCGCTTGGGCCGAGCGCGATCAGGCAAGTACGCAACAGATAGTACTCGCTCTTGCACGCCTCCGCGCGCGGGAATCCATCGCAAGTAGCCGTGTTGCAAGACTCCATTGTCGGCCCAATTGGGCAGCCAGCCATGCTTTGAACGCGGCAATATGCCATGCATGCCTCGACCGCTGATGGCGGCTGACCGGCCATGCCACCAGACCCAGCGTTGGCTGCCCCCGCAAGGCCTCCCGTTGATCCGCCGGTGTCTCCAGGCTTGCCCCCCAAGCCCGTGCTCCTGCGGCCGCCGGCGCTTGCTGCGACACCTCCACCCCCAACAGCGTCGGTCCCACCGGACGCGGGTTTGACGATGCTGCCAGCGTTGGTATCGGAACTTCCTACCCCGCAAGAGGCACAGGCTAGAAAGCCCAAAACCAACACCCCAGTTCTCCGAGTTGATCCCAATGCTACTCCTATCTAATTATTACGTATCCAACGGAAGAGTCGAACGAAACGCCTGAGGTGGACTTGACGGTCGCCCTCACGCGCTCAACTTGAGTGAGTTGTGCTGGACTGAGCACAAAATCCAGAAGCCCGCAGCTGGAGCCAAAAGAATAACAGCTCGCGTCGGGACCGCAGCTCGTGCCAAAGTCATGATACACGCCGGAACGCAACTGATCACTAATTCGGAGCGTGCGGCCATCTACGAATAGTAGATCAATGGTCACCTGCCCGCGCACAGCTTCACATTCGGCCCGGTTTGCAGCCACTGGGTCTATGCGAAATGGAAAGTTGGTGACGCCACAACCGTCAGCCAACGGAAGGCTCTCTTGTATGCCTAGGAAGTCTACGATATGAACGCCGTCGCACGTGGTTGGACCGCCGCCGGCTACAACCCGACTGTCCGCAAACCTGCACCTATCCCAGCCACCAGGCGGTGTGATGTCCAGAGTGGCATCCACAGCGCAGCCAAGGCACGCGGTACGATCTGGGTTTGGAACTTGACCCGCAGTGCAAGGAGCGCACACTCCGCTTACCTGAACATCATTCGCGTCGGCACATGTGCACGCAAGCCCAGACGGATCTGCGATTTCCCGGGCTCCACAGGCAACACAAACACCCCCGGAGAGCACTTCCGTGGGCGCACAGACTGTGCAGCTATCCGCCAGCCGAGATAGGGGAGCAGGAGGTGCGCCAACCCAGGCCGCGAGGGGCGAGGCGGTGCACGCTGTCATTCGATCTCTTGCGGAAGGCCCGACGTCTGGCTGATGCAGAGCGAAAAGATCGCAGACCTCGCACCAGCTATGTCCCCGAATCACCTCAGCTAAGGACAAAAACAAATCATCACGGTTAAGCGTGGTAACCGTCCCCTTGTTGGCCCAGCCTTGAAGCCAACCAGCGATTGAGGAGCCTGGAAGGGTGATCACTTCGTCTGAGGTGTCCCCGTAGGGGAGGGATGCGTTGAACTCCAGCTTGCCACCGCTCGAGACCCACGCATCGCCGTTAGTGGGCACGTTCTGACCGCGCCACTGCCGGCCGTCAAACGCATCGTGGAACAGAGTTGTGGCCTGCGCCACGGCAAGATCGGCATAGTCGGGCTCGTCGATCGTCTCCTTGTATGCGAAGATACCCCCGCTGCCCTGGATGCCGGTAGCATTGCCGTCCGAGCAGCTCATCAAGGTTCCATTGCAGTAGCCGATGCTTTGTGAAGCTGTTGAGTCGGACGGACCCCATCCGGGATCGGTACTGCAGGTAGTGTTCGTCGCACCGCAAGCCCAAAAATAGTTCGTTCCACTCACCACCTGATGCGCAAAGAAGTCGGCGAACGCCTCGTTGAGCACCGCATTCTCGTCATCCGGCCCGAAATCTCCGGGCTCGAAAACTCTCGCTGCCGTAAAGCCCGTCATCGCGGTCGGGCTTGCATCAAATAGGCTGCTGCACAAGAAGTAGTGCCCATATTCATGCACCATGATTCCCCGCGACTTCCGCGCACGAATCACGTTTGGCATGACGATGTCCACAGCGCTCAAGGTGCCGATGATCTCGCCCGCAACGGGCACAACCCTTGCCGCGGCAGCTACAATCGTGTCCTGTGCAATATTGGGGAACCCAAAGCAAGGAGCGTAGATTTTACCATCAAATCCGCCGAGAAGGGTTCCCAGCCATCCGTGCGCAACGGTTACCTGATGCGGCGAATAGCCGACCACACTCTGAGAGTAGCGGTAAGCGTCGGTCAGCATATTGAGCGTGTGGAGAGGGTAGCTTCCGGTTGTGAAGGTTACCACATTGTCCCGCTGGGTGCTCAATTTGAACTGCTGTCCGAAGTCACACACTTCGGTCGGGAGCAAGAACGTGGTGAGCTCGGCACCCGCATTTTTCACCTCTATGCAAATCCCGCCATCTCGCGGGGAGGCGTCTTTCGCAACTTCGAGGTAAGCCACCCCATCCTGAAGCGTGCTGTTAAAGCTCGTCGGCAGCGGGATCCCAAGAGACCACAGCCTTTGCGCCCACTGGCGCACCTCGACTCGAACGCCGTCCAGCCGGAGTTCCTGCCCCGCTCGTGCGCCCCAGGCTTGTGTCATCGTCGCAGAGGCGAATGCCGGATCGCGATTGGCGATGTGTACTTCGATGCCTTGGACAATTTTCCCTGAAGCAAATTTATCAATCTCCCCCAACCCATCCACCACGGTCTTGACGACCACCTGGACGACTTTGGCAATAGTCTTGGCGACGCGACGCTTGAGCGCGTTCCAGAAGGGCTGTTGAGCTTCGTTGCTCAACGTGAAGGTTCTGAGATCCCGATAATAAAAACCCGCCAGCTTCAACGCATCCCACGACAGCGAACCGCCACGCGCGCGCGCAGCTGCCGGAATATCCCGCAAAACCAGAGCCTCAAAAAGGGGATTCTGGGGGTCCGCAAGCGCCGCTTGACGGATCAGGTTGTAGGTGATGCCGGGAAGCACCGCAAAGACAAATGTTCCCGCGCCGTCACCGTCATATTCGATGGCCCCGCACCGGCCCCGATAGCCTTCCATCTCGGTGAGGAATAACGGGCGATTCTGGTGGTGAATCAACAAGTCGTCGAGACCAGCGAGTTCCTCGCGATCGCGAACGTAAATGCTCGCGTACCAAAGAGTGGGCTTGCCGTCGGGCAAGGTTTCAGGAACAGGACGCGTCTTGCTCCAGGAAAAGCCTCGGCGCATACGAATGCTTTGCTCAGCGGAAATTGGCTGGTCGAGCGGCTCGCTACAGCCCTGAACACCCAGAAACACCTCGACGGTGGTTCGGCCAATCGCCGCCGTCGCGTCCCCGCCGCGCACTTTTAGCTCATAGGAACTGGAGCGCACGCGCTGCCCAGCTTGATAGCCCCTCTGGCAGCCGTCGAAATAGTAGAAGCGGGACCTAGCGGCCCTTAACGCCGCGTCACTTCGGCATTCGTCGTTAGCACCCCCGCGATACGTGCAGACGAACTGCTTTTGCGTGGTTGCATCCTTGAAGGTAAGCGTGGCCGCTCCGTCCCCCGAGGCACCCTCGATGACTCGAAGCTTGCTCGGGATCTCAAATTCTACGGGCTCGGCGAGATTTACCGTCGCATCTTCTGCCCTATCGGGGTGGTAAAATCGGGTTGCCCTGAGGTCCACGGGGGATTCAGCCCACTGGATGTTGGTGGGCGCGTCCACGTGCGGGCAAATGCTTAACCCGAGTGCCAGTCTAACTTCTGGTCTGGCGTCGTCGTCGTCTGCGTCGTCGTTGTCTCCGTGCCGGTCGTCGTCGTCTGCGCCGTCGTTGTCTCCGTGCCGGTCGTCGTCGTCGTCTGCGCCGTCGTTGTCTCCGTGCCGGTCGTCGTCGTCGTCTGCGCCGTCGTTGTCTCCGTGCCGGTCGTCGTCGTCGTCTGCGCCGTCGTTGTCTCCGTGCCGGT
>ENA-ORBV01007481-ORBV01007481.1-microbial-mat-metagenome-genome-assembly--contig:-NODE-7481-length-18747-cov-8.322335_pt1 | contig 18747 bp, 17 predicted proteins | sample MGYA00237777_ERZ505514 | MGnify/ENA primary metagenome ERZ505514 (study PRJEB26160, sample SAMN06269048) | microbial mat metagenome | isolation source: Oligotrophic lake microbial mat | place... | reverse complement strand
ACGGCGACCACCGAGATCTACACCTCTCTATTCGTCGGCAGCGTCAGATGTGTATAAGAGACAGGGACTCCCCTGCGTAAGGGGACGATGCCCCCTTAACCCCCACTGGAAGGTACCTTTCCCGTGCAGCACGGCTGGTGCTGTCATGCCCGCGCCGGGGTCGGGGAAGCGCGGTTAGGCGCGAACCAATCCTGCCGGGCCGCCGGGCCGCCGGGCCGCACAGCTTCCAGAATCGCCCACGCTCGTTGGCGGTCCGAGGCATGCAGCGACACGCGCCCTCGGACGTGGCGGCTATCGGCTTTAGGGGTCCAGGGGACGCAAGTCCCCGGCGCGGGGGTTCTTAGGGGGCTGGCGGCAGCCCCCTGAGGCCGGGGTGCGGGGCGGCAGCGCCCGCTCACGATCGCCTGTGCCGAGAAAGCCGGGGTGCGTGGCGGCAGCCCACGCTTGACAAGCCGCCAGGCTATGCTATTATCACGTTTGCAAGTTTACTGAACTATCTAAATAGTCACGGGCGGGGCGATGACCGACCACCTGCTAGCGAAGGCGACGCGCCAGCACACCAAGGACCACAACAGCCGGCTGCTGCTGCGCACGATCTACGAGTACGGCGAGATCAGCCGAGCCGAGCTGGCGCGGCTCACGCGGCTGACGCGGGCCACGGTCTCGGAGGTGGCGGGCGAGCTAATTGAGCGCGGGCTGGTGGAGGAGGTGGGGCACGGGCAGGTGGCCGTGGGCCGCACGCCGATCCTGCTCAGCGTGGCCGACGATGCGCGCCTGGCTGTGGCGGTCAGCGTGACGACCGACGAGGTCCACGGCGCGCTAGTGAACCTGCGCGGCGCCCTGCGCCAGACGGCCGAGCGCAAGCTGACGAGCCGCGACGGCGATACCGTGCTCGACGCGATCTTCGCCGTGGCCACGACGCTGATCGCCGCCGCCGACCGGCCGCTGCTCGGGATCGGCATCAACACGCCCGGCCTGATCGACACGGCCACGGGCACCGTGCTGCGGGCCGTGAGCTTCGGCTGGGAGGATCTGCCGCTGGCCGCCCAGCTGCAGCAGCGCTTCCAGCTGCCGGTGCATGTGGCGAACGATAGCCACAGCCTGGCGCTTGCCGAGTATATGTTTGGCGCGGCCCAGGGCACGCCAAACCTGGTGGTGATCAAGGTTGGGCGCGGCATTGGCGCGGGCATTGTGCTGGATGGCCGCCTCTTTTCTGGCGAGGGCTACGGCGCCGGTGAGATCGGGCACCTGGTGGTGGAGCCGGGCGGCGCCCGCTGCAAGTGTGGCAACCAGGGCTGTCTGGAGACGGTGGCGAGCAGCGCGGTGATCCTGGCCCGCGCCCGCGAGCTTGTGCCTAACCCCGAGGCGCTGACGCTAGAGGCCGTGGCCCGCGCCGCCGAGGCGGGCGACGAGGGCATGCGCGCGATCATCGCCGACGCCGGGCGCTACCTGGGCATCGCTCTGGCCAGCCTGGTGAGCGTGCTGAACGTGCGCCGCGTGGTGATCACGGGCCGCGTGGCGCCGCTTGGCGCCCTGCTGCGCGACGCCGCCCGCGCCGAGCTCGCCCGCCGTGTGCTGCCGGCCCTGCTGCGCGGCACCGAGGTGGAGGTGCTCGCCATGGGCCCCGACGCGCCGCTGCTCGGCGCGATGGCGCCTCTGCTTACCGATGAGCTTGGCCTGGCGCGATTGCAGCGACGGTAGGACGTCTGGATCACGAAGAGCGCGAACGGTGGCGAAGGGCGCGAACACGAAGGGCGCGAAGGGGATGATGATGCTTGAAGCGTATGCTGAGCGCTACCGGCGCGATCTGTTTGACTCGGTGATTCCGTTCTGGGAGCGCCACAGCCTCGACCGCGAGCACGGCGGCTACTTTACCTGCCTCGACCGCGACGGCAGCGTCTACGACAGCCGTAAGTATGTCTGGCTCCAAGGCCGCGCCGTCTGGATGTTCGCGCGGCTCTACAACACGGTGGAGCGCCGCCAGGCGTGGCTGGATGCCGCGACGCTCGGCGTGGAGTTTCTGCGACGCCACGCCCGCGATGGCGAGGGCCGCGTGTTCTTCAGCCTGACGCGCGAGGGGCAGCCGCACTTCTTCCAGCGCAAGCCGTACGGCGCGGTCTTCTACCAGATGGGCCTGCTGGAGTATGCGCGCGCCACGGGCGACGCCGCATGTCTCGCCGAGGCGGTGGAGCTGTTCTGGCAGATCGTGGGCTGGATCGCCGACCCGGCCCTGCTCGGGCGCCAGGCGCTGCCCGGCCAGGCCCCGATGAGCAAGCTCGCCGACCTGCTGGTGGTGGGCATGATGGCGGCCGACCTGGCGCAGCAGCTCGACGACCCGCGCTACCTCCAGGTGGTGCGCGACACGCTCGCGGGCGTGGCCCGCCACTACGACCCGGCGCGCCGGATCTTTCGGGAGCACGTGGCCCACGATGGGCGCGACCTGATGGACACGCCTGAGGGTCGGCTCTTCCTCCCCGGCCACTCGATCGAGACTGCCTGGATCGTGCTGCATATGCTGGATCTGGTGCCGAGCGCCGAGCACACGACCATGGCGCTGGAGGCTGTGGAGGGCTCGCTGGAGCTGGGCTGGGACGCGGGCCACGGCGGGCTGCTCTACTTTATGGATCTCGCCGGCCGGCCGACGCTCCAGCTGGAGGCGACGATGAAGCTCTGGTGGCCACACGCTGAGGCGATCTACGCACTGGTGCTAGCGGCCGTGCGCACGGGCGAGCCGCGCTGGCTGCGCTGGCTAGAGCGGGTGGACGCCTACACCTACAGCCACTTCCCCGACCCCGAGCACGGCGAGTGGTTCGGCTACCTGGAGCGCGACGGCAGCCTGGCCCTGAGCAGCAAGGGCGGCAACTACAAGGGCTTTTTCCATGTGCCGCGCGCGCTGCTGTTTAGTGTTCAGGCGATTGAGGCCAGAATTTAATCCGCAGATTACGCAGATTACGCAGATTTCCGGCCTCTTTGCCGTACCCCTAACGGGCCGTGGCCTTGCGCTCGATCTGCGTAATCTGCGAAATCTGCGGACAGATAAAACAATGCGTATCGGCCTGATACCCCTAGACGAGCGGCCCGCGAACACGCGCTACCCGGCGATGCTGGCCGCGATCGCGGGCGCCGAGCTGGCGCTGCCGCCGGCGGAGGCGTTGAGCGCACGCCGTCGCCCCGCCGACTGCGCCGCGCTCGGGCGCTGGCTGGCGGCCGAGGCGCCCCAGCGCGACGCGCTGATCGTCGCGCTGGAGCAGCTGGGCCACGGCGGCCTGATCGCCGCGCGCACCAGCGCCGAGCCGGCCGCCGCCATCCTTGCGCGCCTGGAGCCGCTGCGCGCGCTGCGCCGCGCCCACCCCCACCTGACGATCTACGGCTTCAGCGTGATCACGCGCGTCTCCAACGCGAACGACGCCGTGGAGGAGCCCGCCTACTGGGCCGAGTATGGCGAGCGGCTCTACGCGCTCTCGCAGCTGCTCGACCGGCGCCGCCAGGGCCAGCCCGTGGCCGCCGAGCTCGCCGCGCTAGAGGCCGCCATCCCCGCCGCCCATCGGCGCGACTTCTTGGGCCGCCGCCTGCGCAACCACGCCGTGAACCTTGCTGCCCTGGGCCTGCTGGAGGACGCCACGCTCGACCTGCTGGTGCTCAGCTCCGACGACACCAGCCCGTACGGCCTACCATCGGCGGAGAAGGCCTGGATCGCGGGGTGGGGGGAGCTGCTCGGCCTTGCGGCCGACGGTGGACGGTGGACGGTGGACGGTGACGCTGGCCTTGCGGCCGACGGTGGACGGTGGCCGGTGGCCGGTGCAGCAGCGGCGCTGCCCGGCACTCAGCACTCAGCACTCAGCACTCAGCACTCATCGCTCCTGATGTACCCCGGCGCCGACGAGGTGGCCTGCGTGCTGCTGTCGCGCCTGCTCAATGCGCGGGCGGGCGTTGCGCCGCGCGTGGCTGTGCGCTACGCCCCGCCCGAGGCCGCCGCCAACGTGGCCGCCTACGAGGATGGGCCGATCCAACTCACCGTGGAGCGCCAGCTGCTCGCTGCCGGGGGCCGCCTCGCTGAAGCTGAGGCGGCGCTCAGCACTCAGCACTCAGCACTCAGCACTCAGCACTCAGCACTTTGCCCGGCGCCCGACCTGTGGCTGGGCGTGAACGCGCCGCTGCCCCGGCGGGCCGAGTGGGACAGCGCCCACGCCAAGGCGGAGCGCGTAGGCCGCCAGGGGGCGCTGGCGGCGCTAGTGGCCGAGGCGAGCGCGCAGCTGGCGGCGGGGACGCCCGTCGCCATCGCCGATGTGGCCTACCCCAACGGCGCCGACCCGGCCCTGAGCGACGCGCTGCTCGGCGGCATCGACCTTGGCGCCCTCGCGGCCTACGGCGCCTGGAACACCGCCGGCAACACGCTGGGCTGCGTGATCGCGCACGCCTTTGTTGCGCGCCTGATTACCACACCCGAGGGCCGCGCCGCGCACATGCGCTTCCTGCTGCACCGCCTGGTGGAAGACTGGGGCTACCAGCAGCTTGAGCGCGCCGAGCTGCGCGGCTGGCTGTGCGCCACCACCGGCCACCCCGACCCGCAGACCCCCGAGATGGTGGCCACCGCCGAGGCGCGCATCGAGGCTCGGCTGGGCGCATTCATCGCGCGGCTGCCTGGCTTCGGCGAGACGTTTCGCATCACACCCGGCAGCGTGCGCCTGCCATGGGGCCGCACGTTCGAGGTCGATTTCGCCGTACAGAGCTCCCCGGAAGGGGGTGATCGCGCCGCGTAACCTGTCCGTAGCCTGACATAACAGATACCCTTGATATTCAAAGGAGACCTGCCATGAACGCGAAGCGCATCTTCGCCCTGCCGCTGCTGCTGATCACGCTGCTCGCCCTCGTTCTTAGCGCCTGTGGCGGCCAGGCCCCGGCGGCCCAGGGCCCCACCGCCGCGCCCCAGATTGTTGTGCAGACCCAGGTCGTCGTGCAGACCCAGGTGGTCGAGGTTGAGAAGCCCGTCGAGGTGATGGTGACGCCCACCGCCGGCCCGAACCCCGAGATGGGGATCGCCGATGTCGAGGCTGGCGCCGAGATCACCTTCTGGACCTTCTTCCTCTCGCCGACCTTCGACCAGTACATCAAGGATACGATCGCCCGCTTCAACGAAGCGTACCCTGACGTGACGGTGAAGTGGGAGGATCGCCAGGCCACGCTCCAGGAGGAGTATCGCAACAGCCTCGCGGCCGGCAACGCCCCCGATGTGGTGAACGTGCCCACCGGCTGGGTGCAGGAGTTCGCCCAGAAGGATCAGCTCATTAATATGAGCGAGACGCTGCCCGCCGAGCTTCAGGGGCAGTACTTCCCCAATCTCTTCAGCCAGACCGACGTGGGCGGCGCGAGCTACCAGGTGCCCTGGTACCAGGCGGTGGACGCCTACCTGGTGAACACCGACGTGATCAGCAAGGCGGGCTACACGCTGGAGCAGCTGCCGAAGACCTTCGACGAGCAGAAGGCCTTCTGCCTTGAGTTCGCCGAGAAGAGCGGCATCCCCTGCGGCCTGCGCATGGCCACCGACAACCTGCTCCAGACCATGGCGTACGAGGGCGATGTGGAGGTGATGAACGCCGACCAGAGCGCCTTCACGTTTGACTCGCCCGAGGCCGTGCAGTGGCTCCAGGACTACGTCGACCTGCTAAATGCCGATGCGATCCACAAGGACATTGTGCTGCTCAACGCCGCCGACGACCGGATCGGGCTTGAGCGCTTCACCCAGGGCCAGATGCCGTTCTACGTAACGGGTCCGCAGCTGATCCGCGTGGTGCGTGAGAGCAACCCCGGCCTGTACGGCTACCTGGCGATGGTGCCGCGCGCCGTGGGCCGCTCGGGCGCCCTGCCCCCCGTCTCCATGTCGATCGTGGCCTCGAAGAGCACCAAGTTCCCGAAGGCGGCGGCGGCCCTGGCGGCCTTCTTCTCGAACCCCCAGAGCATGCTGGAGTTCGCCAAGATCGTCTCGATCTACCCCTCCACGCCGGCCTCCTACGAGGACGCCTTCTTCACCCAGAAGCCGGTGGCGATCGAGGATCAGATCCGCCCAATCGCGGAGAGCATCATCTCGCAGCAGAAGAATATCCTGCCCGAGATCCCCAACCAGGCCGAGGTGAATGAGGTGATGCGCCAGGCGGTCGAGGCGGCGCTGTTCGGCGGCACCGATCCGCAGACAGCTCTCACCGACGCGGTTGAGCAGGCGAATGCGCTGATCAAGTAGGCGTGACAAGGTGACCGGGTGACAAGGTGACCGGGTGACAAGGTGACCGGGTGACAAGGTGACCGGGTGACACGGTGACACGGTGACACGGTGACCGGGTGACACCTAATGGTGCCGATAGGTGTCACCCGGTCAGCGCGAGCGGAGCGAGCGGCAGTGTCACCGTGTCACCGTGTCATTCCCACGAGCGGAGCGAAACGACAAATGAGCATAAAGCTTCAAAATCGCCTGACACCCTATCTCTTCCTACTCCCCGCGCTGGTCTTTATGGCGATCTTTACGCTGTACCCGCTGCTAAGCGTCGGCTACCTGAGCTTCACCGAGTACGACATCCTCTCGCCGCCGCAGCCCGTGGGCCTGGAGAACTATCAGAAGCTGCTGGTCGATAAGATCTTCTGGCTCTCGCTGCGCAACTCGCTCACCTACCTGCTGGTGACGCCGGTGATCATCGTGCTGGCGATCCTGCTGGCGATTATGGTGAACCGCAAGCTGCCCGGCATCGGCGTGTTTCGTGCGCTCTACTACATCCCCGTGATCACGGGCAGCGTGGCGATCGGCATCGCCTGGCAGTTCCTCTTCGACGGCAGCGGCGGCCCGGTCAACGGCCTGCTGATCTCACTTGGCATCATCCAGAAGCCGATCATCTTTCTGGTCGATCAGCGCTTCACGCTGCCGATCGCCATGCTGATGACCACCTGGATGGGCGTGGGCTACTACATGGTCGTGTTTCTCGCAGGGCTCCAGGCGATCCCCGAGGATCTCTACGACGCCGCGAAGATGGATGGCTGTAACGATCTCCAGAAGCACTGGCACATCAGCGTGCCGGGCCTGCGCCCCTCGATCGTGTTTGTGGCGGTGATCTCTAGCCTAAGCGCGCTCAAAGTCTTCGACGAGATCTATGTGCTCACCAACGGCACTGGCGGCATTCTCAGCAGCGGCTCCACGATGGTGTTCTACCTTTGGAAGCAGGCCTTTAAGCTGCAAAACGTCGGCTACGCCTCGGCGGTGGCCATGGTGCTGCTGGTGCTCACGCTGGCCTTCTCGATCTTCAATGTGCGGCTGCTGGAGCAGGGGGAGGAGTGATGAAGCTTCCCGGAAGCTCACTTAGGAGCATGAGCATATGAGCACGCTTGTCGAGCCGAACTCCACGACGCGCGCGCGCCAGGCGCGACCTACCTGGCTGAGCAATCTACTCTGGTATCTGCTGCTGGGCGCTGCGGCGTTTGTTACGGTGATGCCGTTTCTGTGGCTGCTGATGACGGCGCTGAAGGGGCCGACCGACGCGGTGTTCAGCCTGCCGCCGCAGTTCCTCCCGCGTGACCCGACGCTCGCCAACTTTGTGCGGGTCTGGGAGCAGCTGGCGATCTGGCGCTTCTTCCTCAACAGCCTGTTCGTGGCTATACTCACAGTGGCGCTGAACCTGCTCGTCTCGTCGCTTGCAGCCTACCCGCTGGCTAAGATGCGCTTCCCCGGCCGTGAGCTGATCTTCTACCTGCTGCTGGCTACGCTGATCGTGCCCGCCGAGCTGACCTACATCCCCGGCTACATCCTTGCGGTGCGCGTCTTTAACTATTATGATACGCTCTGGGCGCTGATCTTCCCGAATATCTTTAGCGCGTTTAATATCTTTCTGCTGCGCCAGGCCTACAAGTCGGTGCCGAACGACCTGATCGACGCCGCCCGCATCGACGGCGCCAGCGAGCTGCGCATCTGGTGGGGCGTGCTGCTGCCGGTGATCCGGCCCGCCCTGGCCACCGCCGCCGTGTTCAGCGCCGTCACCTCGTGGAACGCGCTGCTCTGGCCCTCGCTGATGCTGCGCAACCGCGATCTGTACACGCTGCCCGTGGGCCTCACTGCGCTGCGCGGCATGTTCACCGCCGACTTCCGCCTGATCTCTGCTGGCGCGATCATGGTGATCCTGCCCATCCTGATCGCCTTCGTCTTCGCCCAGCGCTACTTCGTGAACGGCCTGGGCGGCGCCGTGAAGGGGTGAAATCCGCAGATTACGCAGATTACGCAGATTATGTACGGACGCCCAATAGTGGCTGTGCGAAAAATGGGCCGGAAATCTGCGCAATCTGCGGATGAAACTAAGGCTCCTATGCTGATTGATGATCTTGGCCCGCTCGCCACCGACTACGCCCACGTCTACCTGTCGCCGCACCTCGACGACGCGACGCTCTCGTGCGGCGGCGCTATTGCGGGGCAGGCGGCCCGTGGCGAGCACGTGCTCGTGGTGACGATCTGCACCGGCGCTCCGCCGCCTGCTGGCCCGTTCAGCGCCCTGGCAGAGTCGTTCCATCGCGAGTGGGGCCTAAGCGCGGAGCAGGTGCTGGCCGTGCGGCTGCGTGAGGATGCTGACGCCAGTGCCACGCTCGGCGCGGACAGCCTGTGCGCGGGCATGCTGGACGCGATCTATCGCCACCCGGCAGCCTACAGCAGCCGCGCGACGCTCTTTGGCGCCCCTGATCCCGCCGACCCGCTGCTGCCAGCGCTGCGCGTATACATCGCGGCCCTGCGTGAGCGCCTGCCTGCCGCCACCTTCTACGCCCCGCTCGGCGTGGGCAGCCACGTGGATCACCTGGTGACGCACACAGCGGCGACGGAGCTGCTGGGCGATAGCCTGTGCTACTATGAGGACTTCCCCTACGTTGCGCGGGCCGGCGCCCTCCAGCTGCGCCTAGCAGAGCTGCACGGCGCCCTGAAGCCTTGCAGCGTAGAGATCGCGGGCAGCCTGGAGCGCAAGATCACCGCGATCTGCGCCTACACCAGCCAGCTGCCCGAGCTCGCCCATAGCCAGCTGGGGCGCCAGGTGCCCAACCACGAGGCCGCCGCGCTGTTCGCCGCCGTGGTGAGCGATTACGCACTACAGGTTGGCGACGGCATACCCGCCGAGCGCCTCTGGAGCCGGGAGCCGATAGCCGGGAGCCGATAGCCGGGCAGAAGCGCACCGTCCACCGTCCACCGTCCACCGTCCACCGTCCACCGTCCACCGTCCACCGTCCACCGTCCACCGTCAAACGAGGAGATTCTATGCCAACGCAGGCCAGGATCGGGTTTATCGGCGCCGGCTGGTGGGCCACCGCTATCCAGCTGCCCTTCTTCGCCGCCCGCGACGATGTGAAGCTGGTAGGCGTCTGTCGGCTTGGCGCCGCCGAGCTCGCCCAGGTGCGCGAGCGCTTCGGCTTTGAGCACGCCACCGAGGACTATCACGAGCTGCTGCGCCTTGAGCTCGACGGCGTTGTGGTGGCCTCGCCCCACACCCTGCACTACACCCACGCCCGCGCCGCCCTGGCGGCAGGCTGCCACGTGCTGATCGAAAAGCCAATGACCACCAGCGCCGCCGATGCGCGCGAGCTGGTGGCCTTCGCGGATACGTGCGGGCGCCAGATCGTCGTGCCCCAGGCCTGGTCGTTCGCCCCCTGGGTGCGTGAGGCCCGGCGGCTCGTGCAGGGCGGCGCCGTGGGCGAGGTGCGCCATGTGGTCTGCCAGATGGCCTCGGCCACCGCCGATATCTTCAGCGGGCGCCCGCTGGCCGAGAGCGAGGGCGCGCTCTTCCAGCCCGACGCGGCCACCTGGGCCGATCCCGCCAACGCCGGCGGCTACGGCTGGGGTCAGCTCGTCCACGCCCTCGGCGTGCTCTTTCGCATCGCCGACCTCCAGCCGCGCCAGGTTGTTGCGATGATGGGCGACTCGCCCTCCGGAGCCGACTGGTACGACGCGCTCTGCGTGCGTTTTACCAACGGCGCCACGGCGGCGATCTCGGGCGCGGCCACGCTGCCCAAGCCGATGGGCGCCCAGAACGACCGCAGCAAGGGCTACCAGATCGACCTGCGGATCTTCGGCACCGCCGGCGTTCTGCTGCTCGATATCGAGCGCGAGCGCCTGCTGCTCCGCCGCGACGACGGCGCCGACTTTAGTGTGCCCATGGCCGCAGGCGACGGCGACTACCCCGCCGAGGCGCCCTTCCCGGTCTTTATCGCGATCTGCCGTGGCGAGCCGGCGCTGAACGAGATGCCCGGCGCGGCCGCCGCCCGCACGGTCGAGGTGTTGGACGCGGCCTATCGTTCGGCCCGCAGCGGCCGGATTGAGGAGGTTTGATGCGACTCAGCGTTACGGCCTGGTCGTTCCCCGCCCTAACCCTGCCCGAGGTGGCTGGGGTGGCGCGCGCCATCGGGATCACGGCGGTGGATCTGGGCCTCTTCTATCGCTCGGCGCTTGACCGGGCGCGCCTGCTGGCTGCGCCCGAGACGCTCGCCGACGAGCTGCTCCAGCTTGGGAGCGCTTTTAGCAACCTGTACTGGCTGTTCGGCGCCGACATGGTGCAGCGCAATCTGGCCGACCCCACGGCGCGCGCCGCCAACCGCCACGACTTTGTGCAGGTGCTGCGCTTCTGCAAGGCCGCAGGCATCCCCTCGGTGATGCTGCTGCCGGGGATGCTCGGGCGCGGGCAGAGCCGCCACGACGCCCTGCGCGAGTCGGCGGCCGCGCTGCGCGAGCTGCTGCCCCTGGCCGCAGAGGCCGGCGTGACCATCGCGGTCGAGCCGCATGTTCACTCGTTTGTCGAGTCGCCGACGCTGGCCCTGGAGCTGCTCGCTGCGGCGCCCGGCGCAAAGCTGGCGCTCGACTACGCCCACTTCGTCTGCCTGGGCTATCGGCAAGAGGAGATCGACCCGCTGGCCGCCCACGCCGCCCACGTGCATCTGCGGCAGGCCCGGCCCGGCGTGCTCCAGGCAAAGCTCGCCCACGGGACGATCAACTTCCCCGCCGTCCTCGCCACACTCCGCGCGGTCGGCTACGCGAGCTACCTGGCGATCGAGTATGTCCACCAGGAGTACATGGACACGCGCCACGACGATGTGCTGACCGAGAGCGTGCAGATGCGTGATCTGGTCCGAGCCGCCCTGTAAGAAGGAGTCACCCTTGACAACAATGCCAGGCAGATTGAGTGGTCGGATCGCCGTGGTGACCGGCGGGGCGCGCGGGATCGGGCATGCGATCGCCCAGCGCCTGTCGGCCGAGGGCGCCACCTGCGTGATCGCCGATATTGAGGGCGCCGCCGCCGCTGCGACAGCTGATGCGCTCGGTGGGCTTGCTGTTGCCACCGACATCAGCTCCAGCGCTGCGGTCAACGCGCTGCGCGACACGGTGCTGGGGCAGTTTGGGCGCGTCGACATTGTGGTGAACAACGCCGGCATCCACCTGCAAAAGCTGGTGGTGGACATGAGCGACGCCGAGTGGGACGCGGTGCAGCAGACCAACGCGCGCGGCTGCTTTTTTGTGTGTCGGGCCTTCGCGCCCACGCTGATGCGCCAGGAGTCTGGGCGGATCATCAATATCATCACGAAGCTGGGCGCGGGCAACCCCTACTCCAGCGCCTACATCGCCTCGAAGTCGGCGATCTTCGGCTTCACCCAGTGCCTCGCGAACGAGCTGGCGGCGTATGGCGTCACCGTCAACGCCGTGGCGCCCGGCCACATCGGCCCCGGCACCGGGCTAGAGAAGTGGTTCTTTATGAAGGCCGAGCTGATGGGCCTGAGCTGGGAGGAGTTCGAGCGCAACGTGCTTAAGAGCATCCCCATGGGCCGCTGGTGCCGCCCCGACGATGTAGCCGCCGCTGTGGCCTACCTCGCCAGCGACGAGGCCAGCTTTATCACCGCCGAGACGATCAACGTCACTGGCGGCTGGAGCGGCTACGGCAGCCCGCCCCCAAGGCAGCCGCAGGCCCAGCCGGGCGCGGAGGGCGCGCTATGAACCGGCTCACCCGCCAGCAGATCCTCGACGGCGGCTTCTCGACACCCTGGGACGCGCCGATGGTGCCGCCGTTCCCGATCAGCTTCCGCAACGCCGAGGTGCTGACCCTGGCCTACCGCACCAGCCGCGCGGCGGTGGAGCTGCTGCTGCCGCCGCCGCTCGAGGCCAGCGGCGACCTGGTGCTGATCCACATCTACGCCATGCACGATGCAGACTGGGTGGGCGCCTATGGCGAGTGCAATGTGATGGTCGGCGCCGAGCTGCCGGAGGCCGGCCTGCGCGGGGCGTACTCGCCCTACCTCTTTCTCTCCAGCGATGTGGGCGTCGTGCATGGCCGCGAGGTTCACGGCCAGCCCAAGAAGTCTGGCGAGCCACGGCTAGAGGCGCGCGGCGATCTGTTTGTGGGCACCGTGGCCCGCAACGGAATTGACATTATCACCGGCACGCTGCCCTACAAGCAGCGCCGCGCCAGCCTAGACGAGCTGGCGGCGACCATGGACTTTGCCCTGAACCTGAACCTGAAGGCCGTGAACCATATCGATGGGCGCCCGGCCATCCGCCAGCTCACCTCGCGGCGACTCGCTGATCTGCGCGTCCACGAGTGCTGGAGCGGCCCCTGCACGGTGGAGCTGCGCCCGAACGCGCAGGCCCCGGTCTTCCGCCTGCCGGTGGTCGAGCCGCTCACCGGCTACTACTGGCGCGCCGACTTCACGCTGGTTGCCGGCACGGTGATCTACGACTACATGGTGTGATGCCGGGCATTCTGTCCACAGATTGCACCGATTTCCGGCCCACTTGCGCATAATCTGTGTCATCTGTGGATAAGTATCCACGAGGGCAAGGTACGCTCTATGGCTGAATCACTTGATGGCCGGGTGGCGCTGGTAACTGGCGCAGCCCGTGGGATCGGGCGGGCGATCGCGCTGGAGCTGGCCCGGCGTGGCGCCCAGGTTGTGGCCGGGGTGCGGCAGGCGGCGGATGCGCCCGAGCTGGCCGCCGCCCTGGGCGCGCTTGGCCCTGGGCACCTGGCGCTCGCGTGCGATGTGCGCCGCTACGACGAGGTGGTCGCCGCTGTGGCTGCGGCGCGCGCGCAGTTCGGCCGGCTGGACATACTGGTGAACAACGCGGGCGTCGTTACGCCGGTGAGCCGCATCGCCGAGGCCGACCCGGCGCTGTGGGCCGAGAATATCACGGTGAATCTGGTTGGCGCGCTGCACGCCTGCCAGGCGGCGCTGCCCGCGCTGCTGGCCCAAAGCGGCGTGATTGTCAACATTAGCTCGGGCGCCGCCAGCCGCCCGCTGGAGGGCTGGAGCGCCTACTGCGCCGGCAAGGCTGGCCTGGCGATGCTCACCCGCTCGCTGCAGCTGGAGTACGGCCCGGCCGGCCTGCGGGCCTACGGGCTGCGCCCAGGCGTGGTGGACACCGCGATGCAGACGATCATCCGCGCCTCGGGCATGAACCCGGTGAGCCAGCTGCGGCGCGAGGATCTGGCCGACACGGCGGGGCCGGCGCGCGTGGCGGCCTGGCTCTGCGCCCAGGCGCCCGCCGACCTGGCCGGCGGCGAGGTAGACATTCACGACCCGCGTATTCGGCAGCAGGCTGGCCTGGAGGCATCATGAGCTGGGGGGCGGCGCACGGTTGCGGGCGTTCCGGGTGCCGGGCGGCGCACGGTTGCGGGCGTTCCGGGTGCCGGGCGGCTGAAGCCGCGGCTAAGGGGGGTGCCAAGCCCGCCTGCGCGGGCTGGTGAGGCCGCGCAGGCGGCCTTTGCTTTGCACAGGTAGCCTGCGGCTTCAGCCGCCACGGCGGCCCCCACTCGGGCTTCGGCCACACCTTCTCGTTCGACTTCCAGCTGCTGGCGGGGGCGGGGTACGCGGTGCTCTTCGTGAACCAGCGCGGCTCCACGGGCTACGGCGAGGAGTTCGCCAGCGCGATCATCGGCGACTGGGGCAACCTGGACTACCACGATCTGATGGCGGGGGTGGATGCGGCGGTGGCCCGTGGCCTGGCCGACCCCGAGCGGCTGGGCGTCTGTGGGCTCTCGGGCGGCGGCAACCTCTCGTGCTGGATCGTCGGCCAGACCACGCGCTTCAAGGCGGCCGTGCCGGAGAACCCGGTTACGAACTGGGTGAGCTTTTACGGCGTGAGCGACATTGGCCCCTGGTTCGCCACCCAGGAGCTAGGCGGGCGGCCCCACGAGATTCCCGCGGTCTACGCGCGCTGCTCGCCGATCAGCTACGCGCACCGCTGCACCACGCCCACGCTGCTCATCCAGGCCGAGGCCGACTACCGCTGCCCGGCCGAGCAGTCCGAGCAGTTCTACGCGGTGCTGAAGATGAGCGGCTGCCCAGTGGATATGCTACGCCTGCCGGGCGGCTCGCACGCGGCCTCGATCTATGGGGCGCCAGAGCTGCGCAAGGCGCACAACGAGGCTCTGCTGGGCTGGATGCAGCGCTACGTCTAGGCGCGGAGCACGGAGCGACTCGTGTCGTGCGGCAACGTAGATCTTGTCATATCATCTCACTACCTGTGGCAAGGCGCCTCAAGGCAGCCTCTTGCGCTAGAGCGTTTCTAAAAGCGTTCCAGCGCTAGTACTCCTCGATTATCCAAATGCGCTCTCAGGTAACTAACGATCTGGAAGGCCTGCGGGCCGCCCGCAGGCCCGGTCGGCATGAGCCTGCGCGGCCAGAATGCCCGCCTGGCCGCCTGGGACGCCGCGCTCGGCATCTGGCGCTTCCGCACCGCCACCGCGCGCTACTTCCTGTGCGACCGCAGGCGGCTGCGGGGCCGCTTCCATCCCCCGCTCACCCTGGCCGGCGCCGGCTCCCTGGAGCAGTGCCTCAGCCACGCCTGTGTACGCAGCTCGCCGCGCTCAACTACCAGCTTATCTACAGCGCGCAGGTGCAGCGGGCGCGCCTGGGTGGCGTGCTGCTGCGCCAGATGCTGCCTGACTATGAGGCAGTGAAGGACGACGACCTCGCCCTCGGTCTGGCGCTGCACCGCGCCATGGATCTCGCCCTGGCGATGCAATACGGGCTGCTGAACCACCACGCGCACGCCGCCCTGGCCGAGGCCTTTCGCCACGAGGGGCCGTTTACACTCAGCCGCCTGTTCTGAATGGGTGGAGATCCAGGTGCGCGTGCGCGGCGAGCGCAAAGCGTGGCTGGTAGGCGTCGTGGTCGGGGCCGTACCACGCGGTCATCAGGTCGGCGTACCAGGCGGCGCGGGCCGGATCGGTAGCCCAGCGCACCCCAAGGTAATCGGCGGCCTTGGTGATGCCGAGAATGGCGTGCTTGCGCTCCTCCTCGCTGTAGGCGGGGCCGACGGGCACGAGCAGCACGCGGGCCAGATGCGCGGCGGTCGCCGCCACTTGGGGCGCGCCGTCTTCGCGCAGCGCCGCGTAGTGCAGCGGGCGCAGGGCGGGTAGCCAGCGCACCGGGGTCTGCTCGCCCAGCACGTAGGCGTAGAAGGTCGCCGCGTCGCACGGCTCGGGCACGTAGAGCGCGACGTGCTGGGCGAGCACGCCCGGCGCCGGTTCCAGCAGTGGCAGCCCGGCGGCCTGGGCCAGGCCATCGCGCACCGCCGCGAGCGCGTCCTGCTGGCGAGCGGCAAGCCCGTCCGGCCCGGCTAGTCGCCGCAGCTGGGCCAGGGCCAGAGCGCCGTCGGGCTGGTCGTCGGGGCCGGTGAGGGCCGCAAGCGCCAGGGCCAGGGTCGCATCGTGGCAGACGACGAGCGCACCCGCGTGGCGTGGATCGGTGCCGAGCTGCAGGCCGTAGATCGTCGCCGTCGCCGCCTGGCCGCCCTCCTCCAGATTGAGCGCGGGGAGCGTGTCGCTCGCATCGACCAGCAGCGCGCGGCTGTCTGGCGCGGTGGCGCCCCACGCCCCGCCACAGGGCTGCGCCCAGACCAGGCGCACGCCCGCGAGCCGCGTATCGTCAACGCAGAGCGTCAGATCGGCGTGCAGGTCCAGGAAGCGCGGCACAGCTGGGTGCTGCTTTACGGCCTGGGCCAGCGCGCGGGTGGCGTTGGCCGGCAGGCCCACCGGCTCGCCGGGCAGCACCCCCAGCGCGCGCAGCAGCAGGGCACGCGCCCGCTCCACGCTCGCCAGCAGCGCCACGGGCGCCCCGCCGAGGGCGTCGGACCAGGCGGCGCGCGCCGCGCTAAGCTTGGTGGGCCGTGTGTTCACCACTGGCGGCAGGGCGAGCAGCTGCGCCAGCGGCGGGTGGGCGGCGTAGTCTGGCCCGCGCACGGGCTGTCCGCCCAGTGCCCCAACCGTGCAGAAGCCCCCCAGCCAGCGGTCGGCCCAGTCGTTGGTCATCATCATGGGTCACGCTCCTTGTGTAGCGCGGCGCACCCGTGCCGGTGCCGCCCCGTACTTAGCGGTTGTACAGCCGTGTGGCGCGCCAACGGGCGACCACGCCACGCTGTGGTGCCAGTAGCAGCACCAGCCCGAACAGCAGGGTGCTGGTGAGCACTACCGCCCCACCCGAGGCGATGGCTATGTAGTAGGAGGCGTAGAGGCCGATCACCGCCGCGCCGCTGCCCAGTGCCGCCGCCAATCCGATCATTACGGGCAGTCGCTCGGTGAGCAGCCGCGCCGTGGCGGCTGGCGTCACCAGTAGCGCCGCGACCAGCACCACCCCCACGGCCTGGATGCCGCTCACCACCGTGAGGGCCAGCAGCGTGGTGAGGCCCAGATGCAGTGGCCCAAGCCGCAGCCCGATCGCGCGGGCGTGGCTGGGGTCGAACGAGCTGACCAGGAGCTCGCGGTACCAGAGCGTCAGGCAGGCCAGAACTACCAGTGCGATTCCAGCCGTCACGAGCAGGTCGCCGGGGGCGATGCCGAGGATGTTGCCGAACAGGAAATGGCTCAGGTCGCGCATATAGCCCTGTTTCCGGCTGATCAGTACAATCCCGAGCGAAAAGGCGCCCGTAAACACGATCCCAATCGCGGCATCCTCGCGCACCTGCTCGGTACGGCTGATCGCGCTAATCAGCAGCGCTGTCAGCACACCCGCGATCACCGCGCCACCGACCACGCTCAGCCCCAGCAAGTAGGCGATCACCACGCCCGGCAGAATCGCGTGGGCCAAGGCGTCGCCGATAAAGGCCATCCCGCGCAGCACCACGAAGCAGCCGATCGCCCCGCAGGTGACGCCGAGCAGCATCCCGACGACGAGCGCGCGGACGAAGAAGTCGTAGCGAAGTGGGTCAAGCAACCAGTCCAACGTGTTCCCCATAGCTTGGGCGGGCTACCGTAGGCGCCCTGGCGACTCCGGCACGAGGTTTGTCGCCGGGCGATGAAACAGGGCGAGCGGGCCACCATACGCCTCGGCCAGCAGCTCTGGCTGGAGCACCTGGTCGGGCTGGCCGTACGCGATGATCTGCTGCTGCACGAGCAGCACTTGGTCGAAGTGGGCGCTGACACTCGCCAGATCGTGGGTGGCGACGATCACCGTGCCGCCGGTCGCGCAGTGCTGGTCGATCAGGTCAAAGATCAGGGCCTCCGTCGCGGTGTCCACCCCGGTGAAGGGCTCATCGAGGAGCAGCAGTGCGGCCTGCTGCGCCAGGGCGCGGGCCAGGAAGACGCGCTGCTGCTGCCCGCCGGAGAGCGCGGCGATGTGGCGGTCGCCGTAGGCCGTCATCCCTACCAGATCGAGCGCCGCCATCGCGGTCGCCCGGTCGGCGCGGCGTGGCCAGCGCGGCCAGCGCAGATGGACGTCACGGCCCATCAGCGCCACGCCGGCGGCGGTAATCGGGAAGCGCCAGTCCACGTCGCTGCGCTGCGGCACGTAGGCCACCGCCGGGTTGCCTGGGGCCGCCGCCGCCCCAAGCACCGTGATCCGCCCGTGGGTTAAGGGCACCAACCCCACCAGCGCCTTGAGCAACGTGGACTTGCCCCCCCCGTTCGGCCCGATCAGGGCGGTGCGCTGCCCGCAGGCGAGCGTGCATGTGACATCCGCCAGCGCGGGCTGCGTGAGCCCAAGGTAACGCACGGTCACCCCCGCGAGGACGACAGCCGACTCTGCCGACGATCCGTGACACACGTCGATTCCTTGCAGGCAGCACCGCGCGGGCTACCAGCGCTACAGCGTCGCTACTTCAGCCCAGCAACCACCCGGTTCACATTGGTGCGGAAGAAGTCGAGGTAGGTACCAGCCTCGCCGCCCTTGTCGCCAAGCGAGTCGACATACAGCTCGTCCACCTTCACGCCGGACTCGGCGGCGACCTGCTCGATAAACTTGGGGTTGTTGCTGGCCTCGGCGAAGATCGTGGGCACCTGCGCCGTCTTGATCGTCTCCACGAGCGCGGCCAGCTCCTTGGCCGAGGTTTCCGCCGCCTCGGTGCTGGCGCTGGGGACCACCGCGCCAAGGATCGTGAAGTTGTAGCGGCTGGCGAAGTAGCCCATGGCGTCGTGGGCGGTCACCAGCTTGCGCCGCTCGGCGGGAATGACCGCCATCTCTTGCTCGGCCCAGGCGTCAAGCTCATTCAGCTGCGCCTTGTAGCTGGTGGCGTTGGCGTCGAAGGTCGCGGCGCCAGCCGGGTCAAGTTGCTTCAGCCCGACGACCGCGTTGTCAACCACGGTGAGCATATTGACCGGGCTCATCCAGATATGCGGGTCGGTCTCGCCGCCTTCCTCAAAGCTGCTATCGATCTCACCCAGCGCGAGCCCTTCAGACAGGTCGAAAACCTGTCTCTTATACACATCTGACGCTGCCGACGAATAGAGAGGTGTAGATCTCGGTGGTCGCCGTATCATT